>Ga0208379_1000496_pt1 | contig 17189 bp, 16 predicted proteins | sample CryBogCBE02Aug07_FD_184559 | JGI IMG/M metagenome (GOLD analysis project Ga0208379, IMG submission 184559) | Freshwater microbial communities from Crystal Bog, Wisconsin, USA - CBE02Aug07 (SPAdes) | ecosystem: Environmental > Aquatic > Freshwater > Lake | place: Crystal Bog, Wisconsin, USA... | reverse complement strand
TAAGACCAAGGAAAGAGGTCGGCGGCTAAGTTCATGTAGTGATTCAAATTGTTACAAATGGTGAGAGAGCTCTTTGCTCTCACATCAATCACGAGCCCGTATGTTTTTAGTCTCGCTTTATCTATTCTTAGAACCCGTCCAATACATTGTAGGAACACTTTGGGGCAACGGTTGTCTACCTTATCCAGAAATACACAGGCGTCTAAATGTTTGATATCTGAGCCTTCACGATGTTTTGCGGCGCAGAATAGTATTCCTTTGCCGTCAAGTTGGTCAAACTCTTCATACGATTTATAACTATTGTTCGGTTTACAGGTGTCTACACAGATTACATAGTCCGTAAATATGGAAGACCATAGTTTCGCCATCTCTTCGCATAATTCAATCATACCACACCATACAATAATTTTCTTGTACGGAAGGTTTGAGACATCTATTTGATTTTTGACAAGATGGCCGATTTCGTTATATTCTAATTTATCGTCGCAAGTGAACCATTGAATTTTAGGCGGTACAATCACGCCGTCTAGAAACGCATCGTAAATGGAATACGACGTGATTATCTCTTTGTACGGCTCGTAGGTCAAGTTGGGTGTTGCGGAGAAGCCGATACATTTTGGGACAATTGCCTGGCTCAGCATATGCTCATAGAACTCTCGCGTTGTCTTATTGACGATGGTATGGCATTCATCGTGGATTATAAGGTGAAAGGGAGTCTTGATTTTGAGGTATTTATCGCTGGAGGTTAGAAACGCACGATTAATAATGAGGAGAATCGGTTTATTCCAGAAAACACCGCTGTTTACGCTGTTGTACCAATCGGCCAGTTTGAACTCCGAGTAATTGAGCACATTATAAATTTTAAAGATGTGGTCAAATTCACGTTCTTTTAGAGTTTTGCGATTGAATTGTTCAATAAGAATTGACTTTTTTTCACATATCCACATGACATTGTGGGTGGGATATTTCGTATGGAAATTTAGAATAAGATACATAGCAATCCAAGACTTTCCACTGCCCGTTGCGTGATAATGTACACCAGATTTATAATCATTTTGTAAACTCTTATTGATTGCGGAAGTTTGATTTGGACGTAGACTCATAAATATACTTTTTTACTATGTTTATGAGAGTACAAAGGAGTCAATTTTTATAAAGAATTAGACGTTGAGCGTTAATTCAGCACCTGTTGGTTGAGTTGTGGTGCTCTTCTTGGAGCGACGATTGAGTCCGGCACGGCGCATTGTCTCGGTTGTGTAGGCACTACCGATAGAACCGGTCTCTTCGGCATCACGTCGTCCACCTGCATTCAACTGTTCAAGAATGTCATCTACGCCGGTGGGACCACGCATTTCACGGCGAACTGTTTGGGCCTGAGGAGGTCCAGCGGTTGGCATGGCAGGCATAGCGGCACCGAGGCCTGACATCATACCACCCATCATTCCCATAAAGCCACTGCTTTGGACGCCTTCAGGTTCCTGTCCACCCATCTGCGATTCCTCCTCCATTGGTGGCGCACGCATTGGTGGCATCTGTGGAGGTCCGCCCATACCGCCCATACCGCCCATACCGCCCATACCGGCGCCACCGCCACCACCGCCGCTACCTCCGCTACCGCTACCACCTCCAGGTCGTCCAAGCGACATGAAGTTAGCAAAGCCAGGACCGACCGATTCACGTGCTGCCGCCTGGGCAAATTCACGCGCTAAATTTGGATTGTTGCGAAGAATATCGTCCATACCAGGCATACGAGACTTGAACATAGTGTTGGTGACGTGGCACATACCGGCCGATAAGCCGAGAGATAAAATGAGTCGCACTTCTGGTGCCACCTTGCTCTTATCCTTGTACTTGTCGTATAACTCTTCAAAGATTTCATCGTAGTCCTCAATGTTCTCATTTACCTGTTCAGACCAACCGTCCAAATGGAGACCGAGGGGGTCGTAACGACTGTTAAGGAACTCCATACCACTGGTGACCGTAGTGAGCATAGAGCGCTGAAAGCGGAGGGATGCTTCCAAACCTTTGGAGTCTTTACGACGAGCGACTTCGGAGTTAATCTCTTCAAGGGTGTTGCTCATCGCCATCTTTGTACCACTGATGCCCTTGCGGTCCATACGTTCCAAAATGGTCAAACCTTCAGTCTTCTTTACTGCTTCTTGTTCGGGGGTCAGGTAAACAGAAGGGGTTGAAGAGACAGAGACAGTAGAAGGGGCCGATTTAGATTCACTACCAGAACCGAACCAGCTACTGATGCCGCCTGAAGCAGCAGCAGGAGCAGGGGCAGGAGCCGAAGCACCACCGAGTCCTGGGATGCTGGAGAACCAAGATTTGGCTGCGGGTGCTGGTGCGGCAGCAGGAGCTGCGACTGGGGCAGAAGGCGCACTTACAGCTGGGACAGTTGTAGGAGTCATTACGGGTGCGGAGCCGCCGAGACGAAATGGCTCGGTACTGCTACCCCCGGCAGGAGCCGAAGGGCCGGTTTCACGTAAGATACGGATGCTGTCTCCGCCTCCTGATGGCTTGACATCAAAGGTTACATTTGTGTCATCAAGACTTACGAATTCAATGTCATCTACTGGCTTCAGCACGTCGTTCGCCGGAGAAGCCGGACGACTCAGTGAACCGGCGATCTTACGCTGATTGCCGAGAAGATTGAGGTCAAAATCGTTTTGGCTTGAAATATCTAATGAACGACCTAAGTCCTGGCTGGCCGATATTTCGGGAAATGATACATTATCGGAAATACGAATTGTAGGACCGCTCATAGTTTCCTTCTTTTACCTCCTTTGTCTTCGTTTTAGATTCCCAAACGCATATCCGAGTCCTTAATATAGAGAGACAATGCCCGCTAAATTTCGCAATCTCAAAGATTTGAGAGCATTTTCAAAAATCCCACTTTTAGTCCACGGACAGGGTGTTATTTTGTTTGAAAGTACCGATAATAAAACACCTTGTGTATTTTTTCTTAAAAATAATGAAAAATCACACGGGTTAGGTGTTGAATTTATTGTAAACAAAGTCCGTGTATTTATTGTATCCTCTTCAGAGCCAAAAGAACTTGTGGATGAGAAGAATAATACTGGATTAGTGAATAAAAGTGGCGCATTTTATTGGTTCAGTCTTGACACTCACAATAAAACATTATACGGGGGTGTCGGTGAGCCCCGATTAGATACTCTCGTTTATCAATACACATTCAAGGAGGATGTGACTGAATTCTTAGAAAGTTTAACCACCATTGAGTTTGCTGCTGACACCCTCAAACCATTGAGACTCTTGCGCGATCCAATTACTGCGAATTTGCCTCTCAAAGTGAAAAATACCGATGATTTAACGATGAGTGATATCGCATCCGGTAATTTTTTACCAAAGGCGAATCTATCCTCTATAGCACAAAAGTTATACGATTGTATTTCGGGCAAGAATTTCTATCTTAACGACGCAGAGTTTCCTTATTTCTCCGATGCTATCAAATTAAGTATTAGTAATCCTGATGGCTGGTGCTATAAGCGACTCGCAGAAAAAGCAAATGAATTCAGTAAAGAGCCACATCCACAAGAGACATACTTACGTATCACAATGGGACAGAATAACGGTGAATCACCTGGAGTGCCATATGTAATGGAAATCTGGCCGATTGGACACTATTCGCCAATTCATAGCCATTCCGCTGCTAACGCTGTTATACGAGTTCTTCACGGAACCATACAGGTTGAATTATTTCCATTCTTATGCGACCAAAAGGATTCAGTTCCTCCTTTTGCTACGACAAGTTTTACTAAGGATGAAGTTACATGGATTAGTCCCACACTGAACCAAATTCACCGACTCACAAATCTTGAGAGCAACACAGAGCCATGTATAACAATACAATGCTATATGTATAATGAGGACGATGACGCCCACTACGATTATTTTGATTATTTAGGCGACAACGGCAAAAAATTACAGTATACACCGGACTCTGATATGGATTTCGTCGCCTTCAAGAAGTTAATGAAGGAGGAGTGGCTCAAGCAAGCCGGTGCGCCATAAGAAACGCATCGGCTAAATCGGACTTTTTAGAACGACCGGCAAAGAACTCGGCCCACCTAGCAGCCCCCTCTCCTCCCTTTGCCAGCAACGCAGTCACATCCGCTTCAGCACCATCTTTGCGTGCCTTATATTCGCCGGACGCCCCACTAATATCGGTGTAATCTACCCCTCGGGATTTGACACCGGCATGGACGAACTCAATTCCACCGGACCAAGCGTGCTCCGTCTCCAGCCGATGTGCGAGAAGTGTATAGAGCATAATTTGAACCGATTTCATAGTTGGATTTTTCATCGCCGGCTGGTTTTCGAGCCGAATAGTTGTAGCCCGTTTCATTGTTAGAAGTACAGACGTCAACCAGGTGTTCATAGCGCGCCGAATTGTATCCAGGCTCACCGATGCGGTTTTAACCGGTTTCCATGGCACTAAATACTCTTTTTGGGCCCACGCAACTAAGTCACCCTTTTTCATTTTCTTGACATCGGTGACTCCACGGCCAGTTGCGAGTGCTTTGAGCTCTTTGGCACCGAGCGCACAGGGCAAACAGGGCAACGATGGCTTCGCAACAGCGGACTTCTTAACACGAACACCGGTAGCACACGCCTTACACCACTTTGTTCCATCGCCGATGGAAATCCACTTGGCGCCTGAACCGCAGCCGGTACACGATTTAGCGGTTTGTGCCGTCTCACCCCCTTCAAGTAAATCAACGTTATCCCAGGCGATTACTGACCATTCACCTGAAATACCGTGTTCAATAGCACAATACGCAAGATTGCGAATACCCATATCAAATCCAACATAGACGGGCATTCAATTAACTCTCTATTTAGAGCTGTTTTTAGACCTAACCGTAGAGGATGTCAACGAATTATTTTATACTCGTCAAGCAACACGAAGATGATACAGCAAACGACACCAGAAATCAATTGATGTATCCAAACACGAATACCGTCTATATTTTACCCGCTAATAATCTATCGTATTATGTGGACCACGGACTTTTTGAAAAGTCGCTCATTAGTTGGTGCCGGCAGTTTTGTAATAAAAATTCAGCGATGCTAGATATCGGCGCACATACTGGTACTTATTCAATTGCATTGGCATCACACGCGAACACAGTCCATAGTTTTGAGCCACAAAAGATGACCTATTACGCACTCTGTGGTTCTATCGCCTTGTCAAACGCTAAAAATGTAACAGCCCATAATATTGCCTTGGGCTCCCCAAGCCAAGTAGGTATCCAAACCTTGAATATTCGTAGTAACGATGGAGGTGGATCATCATTACAAACATTCGCCGATCCAGTTTTAGGAAAAGAGGAAGTGGAAGTGAGAACCTTAGATTCCTATAATTTCCAAAATATCGGATTTATCAAAATGGATGTTGAAGATAACGAGTTAAATGTGCTCAATGGCGCTATCCAGACGGTTAAAAAGAATAATTATCCAACCATCCTTTTTGAATCAAATCAAGAAAATAAGGAATTGTTTACATTTATTTTGGAGGAACTCGGTTACGGTAATATTATACCAATTAAAGGATATAGTAATATGTTTTTAACAGAGCCCAAGAAAAGTTATTACCAATCATTAGGTAAAAATTAATGAATTTACATACTGATGTTAATATATTAATACCAGTATGCTACGAAGCGAGTAGAAAAGCACACGAATTAGCGATAAATGCGGCTAAAAATCATCCAGAACAGTTCCATAAAATGTATTTATTAATTTATGTAGAAGAATTTAATAAAATATATTTATCTATACTTAAACAGTTCTTATAAATTCCCATCCCATATCTTCGCATATTTTCTGCCAAATCTTATCTTGCATATAAAGTTTTTCACGACTTTTGAGCAACGGAAAGCAGGGTAAATAATCATCTAATTCCAATAATTCACAGAATTTGTAAAGTACGAACGAATAAGATAAGAAATTGGACCGTTTCTTAGGGCAATGTTTTACGAAACTAAATTGGATTTCCTTAAACATATAACGTAGTTTCTCCTCAACTTCGCGAGATAAAACGGGTGCGGAGATACCGTTAAGACGGTTAAGAATATGCGCAACATGGTCGTAGCAGCGATTCAACTTTAATTTTTTGATGACATCTTTTAATTTTGAGGGCTTGAGTTTACTCATGTCGGTAATACGTTCTTTGCGGAGTTCTTGGCGAATTTGGTCTAGAATAGCAGGCGATATTTCAGTAGTTTCTTTGGCTTGGAATTGCGCTAGCCATTCGTTCAAGTGATTAATTTTCTTATACGCGTAGTACGACATTTCACGTGGTGGATCTTTATAGGACGGTTTCTCGGAGTCAACCAGGACATAATCGCGGTATCCACACTGAGGGCAATCCAAAAAGGTTTCATTAAATAACATTTCGCTATCACAAACGGCACAATTTCCAAAATTTTCGGTTATTGAGGAGGCGATACTATTTTCGTGTTGGATGGCGGTAGGATTGAGTGCGGTCAAGTAAGACTCTAACGCTTTATCACGCTTAAATCCAATAGTGTTTGTAATTGCCGATGCTTTTTGGACCTCAGGAATTAAATCGTTGGTCTTGGTGGATTTGTCATCGGCATCGTTTGTAAAATAAGAATAAACGCTGTTAGCGGGCATCTTTCCTTTTGCGACGGATTCAACGGGTCGTTCTCCGCCGGCAATACGTTCTTGGGCATCGCTGTATGAGAAGAGAATATCGCCGACTCGTAAAAAATAGTCCGCTTCGGCGGTACCATCTTCAAGTTTTTGAATTGTCTTTTCTAAAGCAACTACCTCCTCTTCTATCTTTTGTCTGGAGGCCAGGATTAATACATCGTTCACATTGGTGGAGGCGCTGGGTTGTAAGAATTGCTGTTCAACGGAGGCGAGTTTCTCCTTTTTCGCCGCAAGTTCCAAACGCAGTTTGGGTAAATTTGTTTTCTCCTCACGAATCTTTTGAATCTGTTGTGTATGAAACGATTCTAAAGTTTTAGCAGGTTCTAATGTCTTTGGTATTCGTGGAGCCGAAGGCTCTAACTCACCCATCGGTTTCAATAGGTTGTCTAACGATAAGGGCTGTGACATTATACCACTTATACTAAGAAAAGCAAAATTTACCGTTTAGACCGTAGAGGATTCCGCGGGCGGTAATCTCGCAAAAATATCCCCGGAGCCGAAAATTTTTTTCTCGGGCTCAGGTATAAACAACAATGGGATCCGGTGGTTTAATGCAGCTCGTCGCCTATGGTGCTCAGGATATCTACCTCACAGGTAACCCACAGATTACTTTCTTCAAGGTCGTCTACCGTCGTCACACTAACTTCGCTATGGAATCTATTGAACAGACATTCAATGGTTCAGCCAACTTCGGCAAGAAGGTACAGTGCACAATCTCCCGTAACGGTGACTTGATCCACCGTGTATACCTCCAGTGCACACTCCCACAGGTTCAGCTCCAGGCCTCTGACGGTTCTGGTGCACAGTTCCGTTGGCTCAACTGGGTTGGCCACAACTTGATTAACAACGTCTACGTTGAAATCGGTGGTCAGCAGATTGATAAGCATTACGGTGATTGGCTCCAGATCTGGAACGAACTCACCCAGCAGCCAGGTCTCCAGGCCGGTTACGCTGAGATGGTAGGTAACGTTCCTCAGCTCACCAACTTGCTCGTCCAGGGTGGTGAACCATGCGACAACTACTGCGGTACTGGCGAACCCCACGCCTCCCAGGAAGTCCGCAACTGTGCTCCTGAATACACCCTCTACATTCCATTCCAGTTCTGGTTCAACCGCAACCCAGGTTTGGCTCTCCCTCTCATTGCTCTCCAGTACCACGAAGTCAAGATCTGGTTAGAATTCAACCCTCTCCAGAACCTTGAATGGGACTATGCCACATCCACTGTCGGTGGTGTCTCTGTCCAGAACACCTCTTACCCAATCCAGCAGCGCATTGCCGCCGCCGGTCTCGTCTCCGCCTCCCTCTACGTTGACTACATCTACCTCGATACTGATGAACGTCGTCGTTTCGCCCAGGTATCCCACGAATACCTCATTGAACAGCTCCAGTTCACTGGCGGCGAATCTGTCACCTCATCTGCCAACAAGATCAAGATGAACTTCAACCACCCAACAAAGGAACTCGTATGGGTTGTCCAGCGCGACTCCTTCGTCTCCTGCGACCCAACTGTCGTCAACCCATGGAAGGGACAGCAGCCATTCAACTACTCCGACTGGTGGGATCGCTCCGTCTTGGAATCCGGTTACTCCGTCACCCGTGTTGAAGGTATGGCCGGTTACAACCCAGTTGTCACTGCCAAGATCCAGCTCAACGGTCACGATCGTTTCTCCGAACGCGAAGGTCGTTACTTCAACTTGGTACAGCCATACCAGCACCACACCAACATCCCAGCTGTTGGTATCAACGTCTACTCCTTCGCCCTCAAGCCAGAAGAACATCAGCCATCAGGCAGCTGCAACTTCTCTCGTATTGATAACGCCACACTCCTCCTCACTCTCTCCAACAACACTGTCAATACATACAACACAGCCCAGGTCCGCATCTACGCCGTCAACTACAACGTTCTCCGTATCATGTCCGGTATGGGTGGTCTCGCCTACTCCAACTAAGCGTTTGGGGTTATATTTGTATGCGTACAAATATGGCACAACGTTTGGTTGCGGCAAATCAAAAAATGCCGTATATAAAAAATTTTCCACAACTGATGTACTGATAGTGCTTCAGTTGAAAAAGTTCCTGTTTTCAAAAAAGAGAACACGAAAGAACAGTATAATAAGCAAAATTCGTCGTATATAACAAAAATTGACTTAAACATTAAAATAAATAAAAAAACGTAAATTAATATGGGAGCAGCACAATCAACAACTATACCCACAAACTCAAAGGTTATAACAATTCTTAACATTGATAGATGTAAAAAAGTAGGATGTCGTAACAGGGCGTTATTTAATGAACATCATTGCGAAACACATTTGCGCATCAAACAATCGTGCTGCGGTATATTTTATTCCCAAAATGGATAGTCTTTTACCATCGGCACATCTCTCTTTTCATCCTCGGGTTCAAATTCGGCTATAGCCAAATTACGTGCCGCATCACTTGTAAAGAACAGAGAGTCGTGGGACTTTTTATGTTTGTAATGGATGTCTATTGACCGATTAAATACATTAATATAGACGATTGAATCCACTGGAACAATACGCGAATATTTCCAAAATCCGTACGATACACCGTTTACACGTATAAACGATTTAGAAATACGAGTGACCGATGCCATTTGTTGTTACGTTTCACGTAATCAACAAAAGCAAATTCAAATTTTTTATTTCCAGTAGGAATATAAACTTTTATCAATTTCGTATTTTTCCCAGCGTTTTTGCTCACGCTCAGGCTGTTCTCTAGCCCATTCCCACATTTGGCGCAATCCTTCTCTTAAATTCGTCTTCTCTTCATACCCCAAAATATCCACCGATTTCTGGTAAGTGCTGTAGGCGAGTTTCACTTCGTGTCGCTTTTCAAGATGAACGATTTGGTTGTTACCGGTGATTTCGCCAAGAATAGTAGCCGCCTCCAAGATTGTACTAGGAGTCTTGCCGCCGAGATTGATTATTTGACGACTCGCTTCATCAAGAATAGCCGCATTCCATAAACAGGGTAAGATGTCATCAATGTAACTAAAGGCGCGCTGTTGTAATCCATCACCGTAAATTGTCATCTCTTTATTTTGTAAGCATTTCAGGGTCCATATACCTAAAACATTACGATATGGGTCCCATATATTTTGATAGGGGCCGTAAACATTATGCGGACGAATGATACAGAAATCCAGTCCATGTTGTTCACCGGCGATTTGAATATCCATTTCGCAAGCGTATTTAGCAACGCCGTACGGATCAACCGGTTTAGGAACAAGAACCTCGTCAAATGGTGGTTCTTGGTCACCGTAAACAGCCATTGATGATGTAAAAACTAAACGTTTTACACCATATTGAATAGACATATTGACAATAAATGCGGTTGATACAACATTGTTAGTATAATTAAAACAACGAATAAAAGGACTAAGACCTTCAGCAGCGTAAGCAGCAAAATGGAATATATAATCTATTTTCTTCTTCTTAAAAATCAATTCGACATTATTTTGAAACTCTTTATCGCTTAAATCGCCGTTCATAAATGTGGCGCGAGTAGATTCAATAATATACTCTTCATTTCCACCGAGCAAAGAATCTATCAAAAGTATCTCGTGAGTTGTAAATTCAAGTAAATATTTTGTAAAATTAACACCGAATAACCCCGCCGCCCCAGTTATGATAATCATTTCATATACTATACTAAATATAAAAATTACTTTTTTAGACCCCACGGAAATCTAAAAAATTGACCGGTATCAACCTTCCAAAAGATTTGTCATTCCCACCATGTCAACTTATCTTGATTTTAGCAATATCGCTTATGCAATTAATAATTTCACTGAATACTATATTATGCTGACCTCAATCGCGCTGTTTATTAATATTGTACGATTTTACTTCTACAATTTCGTATCGGATAACCGTAATTCTCAAATCCGTGAACTTAAGATTCAAGTTGAAAATATGCATGGTGTTCTAGCAGAAGTTGTTAGATTTCTAAATAATAGTAAATATGCAAATGCTAAAGCGGACGAAGACGAAGAAGACGAAGAAGACAATGAAAAGCCAGAACCAGCAGAAGCAGAAGCAGAACCAGAACCAGAACCAGAACCAAAAAAAGCGGATGTAAAGGAAGATTAATTACACCGATTTCAACATTTTTTTACAACATTTAATCCATACCATTCCATGTGTCGTATTCAAGACCATCTACATTTACATTTGCCTGAAACACCATCTTATCACAAGCGTAATCGGACCATTCGCAGTCAAGGAGCTTATCCATCATCTCTTGTTCAGCCTCCTTACCCTGACTATAATCACGGTCAAAGAGAAACATATCGGTTACTTGAATATCGTAATCCCTACAGCAAATTAGAGCACTCAGTGAATCGGCAATTCGCGCATTTGGTTGAATATACCAAGCGGTTCCGTATCGTACTACAACTTGGTCCATGTTAGGAACCCAGAACACTTCAAACAATCCTTCGGGTGTACTAAACTGAGCAAGTTGCTGTAGATTTGTGAGGAAAGGTTCAGGAATTGGAATTGAATAAAAGGTTGTAATGATGGTCATTTTATTAATGAGGGAGTTGTGAATCTTTCAAAAACCGGTTAAGATCTCAATTTTTTGGACCAACCTGAAAAAATTGAAACTGCTTAAGCCCAAAAACCGATAACTGCCCCCACTCCTTCCTACAACAACCAAAATGGATTTCTACAACGTAAGCATCCCTCCTCCTCCTTCTGAAGTATTTGACAACACAAATGTTATTCATATCGCTCGCATTGAAACCTGGACCAGCGATATGATGGACGTTCACTGGCGACCAGTTAGCAACCAAATTATTATCCGCATTGAAGACGATTGGTTCGTCCAACCTGATTCATCCTCTATTGTTAGAACTCTAGCCGAGCTCTTTGCTTGTGAAGAGTACCAGATTCGCCTGAGTCAATTGGCCATTAACGATTCAAATGCGGAGGGCGAAGCGCTTTGGACTCTTTATAATAGTGATTGGCGATATTATGCCAATAATCATTATACTCTTTACTTTAGCGCCGATGTAGATTTTGAAACAGATACGGCGCCGCAATGGGTTGATATTGTACCTGAAAGTCAACCTCTAGAACATTTGGCCTATTATTACAATTAATCTATCTAAAAACAAAAGAAAAACAAAAAAACCGAAAAAGAAAAACAAAAATTTTTGAATCACACGCTTAAAATTTCAGCGAAGTCCAGTATTTTGGCCAATCAAACGCCAGCCCGCAAACATGCGAATCCATAACACGTAAACCGTTAGGAAATACAGGTTCAACGACCGGCGGTACGGTCATCATAAATCCCCATTCTCCCTGAAAAGAGGGAATGCCGACATGATAAGGATAAATCTTCATACCGTTGAACATTTCATCACGCATCCACATTATTCCTTCGCGGCAACCCACTTCGTCCACACCAGGGCGAATGGGACCGCAATGGCTAACGATACCACCGCCAACGGCCAAATGAGAAAGGATTCGTTGGCGGAACATATGACCGTAGAGAATATCACTCATATCCTCATCGCAATCTAAGTTTTCAACATCAGGATCCGGCAAATCAAGAATAATGGCATCGTATAAACAATTTGTACGATCCAAAAATGCGTTTATATCATCAGGGCAGAACATTAAGCGATTATCTTCAAAAACCGAATCGTCCGCCCAACGGAGATGTTCGCGGCAAAGATTGACTAAATCGCCATCAATATCCACCCAGTCAATGCTTGCTACGGCATCCCGTGGCCAGCGTGCCACTTCGCGTACCGTTGCGCCCTCTCCACCACCAACGACCAATACCTTTTTGTTAGGAGTTCCAGCGAGCGCTGCCATCAGTGGATGTACAAGGTGTTCGTGATAAATCGCCTCGTCGCTGGAAGAGGATTGTAGTTCACCATCAAGAAAGAGCACCTGACCGTACGTTGGTGAATCGGCTATGACCACCTCTTGAAAGTCAGTACGTCCTGCCCAAAATACCCGACTAATTGGATAAGTACTATGAACATCACTACTACAGGCGGTTTCGGTAAATATACCGTTCGTTAACTTATCTGCCAATTCTTTGTTAGAAATCGCAGGCATCTTAATTTTCAATAGGTCCTAATATTTAAACTCTAACCTAAATAGAAATGGCTTTATTTAACTTTTTCAAACCAAATCCAAAAAATAATAGCCGAAAACAGTTTCAGCCGGTCCAAATACGTAATAGTGAAACGAGAAATAAAATTAAACGACAGCGTCACCCTAAAATAAATATAAATTTAAAAGGTTCATATCCATCCAAACCTCATCCATTACTTGGTAATAATAATTACACTCCACCAAATAGTTTAACTCGTCAGCAATCGTTTTTTAGACCAAATAAAACCCGTAAAAATTCACGTTTTTAACCATGAACAAAAATTACAGCGCCTATTATTTGCTTCCTTAATAAACGCTTCAATCTCCTTTTTGAATTCTGCTTCTAGATTGAGATATTTTTTCCTATGAGCTATAATGCGTTTTCGTAACACATCACGTTCACCACGTCTATTCCAACGATATTGTATATTATTCTGTAATTCTTTAGCATCATAAGGTACTTTTTCTGTTTCTATACACTTGATACGGGCCTCAATATCTATTATATCATTTTCTATACGTTTCAAATCGGTTAGTAGTAATAATTCATGTAATTGTAGTGTTTTTACATCTGAGAATAAATTTTGGGTATATAAAATATTAAAATTATAACGAATGTGTTGAGGTAAAATAAATTTATTAGTATCTTTTATCTCTTCTATTTTCTTTTGAATTTCATCAACTAAATCTGCGATTCGTTTTTCTATATTCTCAAAAGTTTCGTTCTTAATAAAAAACATAATTTTTCCTGAATTAAATTCGCATATTGTTCTTATTTTATCATATTGATAAGCACTTGTTTTATGAGCTTCTGCCTTCGCATCAAGTTTCAAATAAGAAATAAGAGCTAGTATGAAGGAATTGACAGCGGTGAATCCTGATACAATGTAAGGACCAGATGGTTGCGATTGAAGCGCAAGACTCAAAAGAGTACAAAGTGCTGATATAAAAATAGCAGGCAACATAAGCATATTTAACTGTTGTTCGCAATACACTTTCGCTTCTGTATATAATAATTTTTGTCCCTTGATATACACGGCTAGTATATCAAGAGATGTGGATAAAGAAATTGGATTATCATTCCCTGTCTCATCATTTGTAACCGCATTTCGCACTTCAATCATAGTTTTATATTTCGGTTTTTCCAGAATTATGTATGCGTTGGCGGAAGTAATAGTTGGAGCGTTTGGATGTAATATGTAATTGGGACCAGTAGGACCCGTAGAACCAGTAATACCCGTAGAACCAGTGGCACCAGTAGAACCAGTAGGACCAGTAGCGCCAGTTGGACCGACAGGAACATAATCAGGATGTTCATCATCCGGTGGTGGCGGTGGATCTGCGCCTGATATATCAATCACAACTGTACTAGAGGTATCAGCCATTTATAAAGTATATTGAAAATTCTCTAAATGCTTAAATTTCATAAAATTTGATGCTTCTTCGTCCGCTTAAAAGAAACTCATACAAAAAAGAAGAGATGCCGGTTTTATCACACTCGTCCGAAACTGAATCTATTGTAGGGATTCAGTTTGGGGTCTTCAGCCCTGAAGAGATTCAACGACGCTCAGTATGCGAAATTACGAATCCCTCAACTACAGAAGGTAAGTTAAATGGTCTATTTGACCCGCGTATGGGAGTTTTAGAGAATGGCAAAGTGTGCCGTTCCTGCGGTCAAAATAACCATAGTTGCCCAGGTCACTTCGGTCATTTTGTATTAGCCCGTCCAGTCTATTACACCCAGTTCTTCAAACTCTTGATGAAGGTTCTCAATTGCGTCTGTTTCAAATGTGGCAAACTTCTAATTGATAAGCAACGTTATCAGCATTTCCTCAAACTCAAAGGTGAATCCCGATGGAAGATGGTGAAAGATGTCGCACAGGGAATCACACGATGTGGTGAGGACAGCGAAGACGGCTGCGGATCCCGTCAGCCAAATAAGTACCGTGAAGAACCGGTACATAAGATTTATGCTGAATGGAAGAATCTAGAACTCCCGGAAGGCGTACAGGCACCAGAAGGCGCAACTGTTGACGCCGATGGTATTATGAATCTCTCTATGCTTTTGGAACCTGAATACGTCCACCGACTCCTACGTCGTATCACCGACGAAGATGTTGAATTTATGGGTTTCAGTCGTCATTGGTGCCGTCCAGACTGGATGGTCTGTACGGTGCTTCCAATCCCACCACCTCAAGTTCGTCCATCGGTCACTCAGGACAACAATCAGCGTGCTGAAGACGACTTGACTAGTAAGTTGATTGATATCATCAAGGTGAATAATACACTCAAGAAGAAGCTTACCGATGAACCAAAGAAGCGTATGATTGATGAATGGACCAATTTGCTCCAGTATCACGTTGCCACCCTGGTTGATAACAATATTCCAGGTATTTCACCGGCCGCGCAGCGTTCAGGACGTCTTCTCAAGTCGCTCCAACAGCGTCTCGGCTCAAAGGAAGGTCGTATCCGTTCAAATCTCCAGGGTAAGCGTGTAGAATACAGTGCTCGTTCAGTTATTACACCTGACCCAAACATCTCCGTTAAGGAACTAGGTATTCCACTCAAAATCGCCACGAATCTTACGTTTCCAGAAAAGGTGACTCAATTCAATATTGGAAAACTCTATAAGTTGATTCAAAACGGACCTGATGTCTATCCAGGCGCAAAGACAATTCAGCGTAACGACGGACGTACCATCTCTCTCAAGCACGTCAATGCGAAGTCGCTTGAACTCTTTGAAGGAGATGTAGTCAATCGTCACTTGATGGACGGTGATGTAGTTCTCTTTAACCGACAGCCTTCGCTTCACCGCATGTCTATGATGGCACACATTGCGAAGATTCTTCCATACAACACTTTCCGTCTCAATGTCTTTGTGACGGCACCATACAACGCCGATTTTGATGGTGATGAAATGAACTTGCATGCGCCTCAATCGGTGGAAACGGCCACAGAACTCCGTGAAATCGCAGCGGTTCCTCTTCAAATCGTCTCACCCCGTGAATCTGTACCAATTGTGTCAGTAGTCCAGGATACTCTTGTAGGTGCGAATCGTTTTACTCGTGCCAACGTACTCTTCACAAAGAAGGAAGCGATGAATCTCCTTGTACACGCCAAGCGTTGGGAAGGTAAGTTGCCACCACCGGTCAAAACCTCTCCTCAGCCAATGTGGTCAGGTCAGCAACTTCTATCGGCACTCTTACCACCGGTCAGTCTTCAAATGCCTAACAGTAGTTACAGCGACGAAGATAAGAAGAATCCACTCTCGCCCAACATGGTGAAGATTCTCAACGGTGTGATTGAACAGGGTATTTTGGATAAATCGGTGTTCTCCAAGCAACTCATTCATATCATTTACAACGACTACGGTCCAGATATCACTGTAGATTTCTTGGACAGTCTCCAGGCGATGATTGCCAATTTCCTTATGAACAGTGGTTTCTCCGTCGGTATTAGCGACTTGATTGCCGATCAGGCAACGAACGACGAAATTTCGGTTGCTCTTAACAAACTCACAAAGACGATTGAAGAACAGATTCTCCAACTCCACACCGGTCTCTTTGAGAACTCATCGGGTCGTAGCAATCAAGAGGAATTTGAATCCAAGGTTATGAATACACTCAATAAGGCTGTAGGTGAAGCAGGTAAGATTGGTTTGAAATCGTTGGCCGATACGAATCGTATGACAAACATGGTAAAGGCGGGTTCAAAAGGCTCGGATGTAAACGTTTCGCAAATGATTGCCACTCTCGGTCAGCAGGCGATTGAAGGTAAGCGTGTACCAAACGGATTCCAGCATCGTACTCTCCCACATTTTAAGCGCTTTGACGATTCGGCCCAAGCCCGCGGTTTCATCACTAGCTCCTACATCAAGGGACTTCAGCCAGACGAGTTCTTCTTCCACGCTATGTCAGGTCGTGAAGGTCTTATTGATACTGCTGTAAAAACGGCCGATACCGGTTATATGCAGCGTCAAATTCGTGTAGCCTTGGAAGACCTTATTACACAACACGACGGTTCAGTGCGCGATACCAACGGCAACATGCTTCAGGTCTCTTACGGTGAAGACGGAATCAATGCGACGAAGTTAGAAAATCAGCCACTTCCCTTGGCCACAATGAGTGATGCGGATATCATTGCGTATGCGGCCGCACCAGGCGCACCTGGCGAAAAGGCGTACCAGGATGCGATGATTGAAGACCGTCGTATCATTGTTGAGAAAGTGTTCGGTTTCAAGCCCCAAAAGAACGTCCGTTCGCCCGTCCACTTAGAACGTCTCATCTTTGCCATCAAATCGCAATTCAATCTTAACCCAAATACCGCAAACCCAGTATCTGCCTCATC
>Ga0208379_1000489_pt1 | contig 17316 bp, 14 predicted proteins | sample CryBogCBE02Aug07_FD_184559 | JGI IMG/M metagenome (GOLD analysis project Ga0208379, IMG submission 184559) | Freshwater microbial communities from Crystal Bog, Wisconsin, USA - CBE02Aug07 (SPAdes) | ecosystem: Environmental > Aquatic > Freshwater > Lake | place: Crystal Bog, Wisconsin, USA... | reverse complement strand
TAAATTGTTGAACGTAAAAGATACAAGTGTGAGAAAAGTAGAACAAACAGAAGAAATCGCAAACTTAAAGAAGATTATCGGATTGGAATCTGGAAAGGTTTATAAGGATATTAAATCGTTGAGATATGGTCGTATTCTTATCATGACCGATCAGGATTACGATGGGTCTCATATTCGTGGATTATTGATTAATATGTTCCATGAACTCTGGCACGAACTTATTAAAGTTCCAGGGTTCATTACCTATATGGCCACTCCAATCGTAAAAGCAACAAAAGGAAATAAGACAAAATCGTTCTATACTCAGTACGAGTATGAAGAATGGCGTAAGAGTGCAGAATCAAATGGATGGAAAGTCAAATATTACAAGGGATTGGGTACATCTACAAGAGATGAAGCCAAAGAGTATTTCAAGAGCTTGAATGTAGTTCAGTATGCGTATTCTGATAAGAAATCAGACGAATCAATTGATTTGGCGTTTAACAAGGCTAAAGCAGATGATCGTAAAGATTGGCTTAAGACGTATTCAAGATCTGAAATCATCAATGCAGGACCAGGTGAGAATGTAGTTTATGAAGATTTCGTGAACAAAGACTTGATTCACTTTTCAAACTATAATTTGGAACGTTCAATTCCAAATATCATGGACGGACTTAAGACGTCTCAACGTAAGATATTGTATTCTGCGTTCAAGAGACATTTGAAATCTGAAATTAGAGTGGCTCAGTTTGCTGGATATGTTTCAGAACATTCAGGATACCATCACGGCGAAGCATCGTTGAATGATGCGATTGTTGGAATGGCTCAGGACTTTGTAGGGTCCAATAATATTCCCTGGCTCGTTCCAGCCGGACAATTTGGAACTAGACTTCAAGGAGGTAAGGATTCGGCATCTCCAAGATATATTCACACTCATCTTCAACCGTATATTGAAACACTTGTTCCAAGCGACGATTTCAGTTGTTTGACGTTTCGTGACGATGATGGAACGCCAGTAGAACCAGAATGGTATGCTCCAATTATTCCGATGCTGTTGGTGAATGGATGTAGAGGGATTGGTACTGGATATTCTACTTTCATTCCGTCCTTCAATCCGTCGGAACTCAAGTCTTCAATCATGGAATGGCTTGAAAAAGGAACTGGACTTGATAGAGAGTTTGCACCGTATACGAAAGGATTCAAAGGTAAGATTCAAAAAATAGATGCACGTGATTATTTGGTTCAAGGTAATTGGACGGTTGAAAAAGATATGGCTGTGATTACTGAACTTCCAGTTGGAACATGGACCGGAGATTTCCGAGAAACATTGGATAAGTTATTGAGTGATGGAACAATCAAAGATTATACCGATACGTCTACTGATACCGATATTATGATTAAAGTCAAATTGGGAAGTGGAGGTATTCAAACCGTTGAGAAGTTACTAACGGACAAAATCAAGTTGACGAATATGCACGCTTTCAATTCTGATTGCGTGATTAAAAAGTATGATTCACCGAACGAAATCTTGAAAGAGTTCGTATCTACCCGACTTGACTTGTACAGTAAGCGACGCGAGTTCATGCTTGGAGCATTGAAAGATAGATTACCGTATCATTCTAACATTGTCCGATTTATTCAGCAACAGTGTGAAGAAACTCCTCGTCCAGATATTCGTCGTAAATCTCCAGAAGAGTGTGATAAGTTATTGGAAAAAGAGAAATTTGATAAAATCAAAGATAGTTATGATTATTTGATGAATTTACCAATTTCATCACTTACATTGAAACAGGCTAAGAAACACCAGGATGATTTGGATGAACTTAAACGAAAAATAAAAGAATTGGAATCTAAAACTCCAAAGCAATTATGGATGGATGATTTGAAGAAATTAACTACCGCCTAAGTAGTAGAAATTTGCTTTAAGGTTTGCTGAATTTGCATCTTCTCCAAGACGTGTTATAAACTGTGAACTAGTTGAAAAATCTACAGTTAGAAGTCTAAATGTAATCGTATCTCCATCTTCTAAGAATGCTAATATTCTACCACCACGATAATTTCCATAGACAGTTCCATTGTAATCTCTTGGGAATCTTCCTAATTGTGTAATTCCTTGATTGGTATTTTGCATTATCAACCCAGCTTCAGTTCCAACTGGAAGATTAAATGTATTTAAAAGTTCAATTTCCCACAATCCTGTTTTTCTTATAATTACATATGTTGGAGCTGTATTGAATCCTGGAAGATTATGTTCTTCAATGTACGTTGCATAAATATCTTCTCCATCAGTGTAATCATCAAAATTTATTATACCAGCAGTTGAGAAAGGACCGGCATTTATCATTACATCAGCTGTTCCTTGTTCAACATCGTTACCATCAATATGATTATATTCTATGAATAACTCTGTAACTAAATTTTTAGCGAGTGGAACTGTAGGTGTTACAGGCCCGGTAGGTCCCACTGGGCCTGTACTTCCAGTATATCCTGTAGCACCTGTGTTTGTTGATACTCCTGCTGGTCCTGTAGGTCCAATTGGTCCAACTGGTCCTGTAGTTCCACATACAGTTGAACGTGATTGAGAAGTATATTGACTGGCTGAAAGGAACGGCATATTATTTACTCATTACATTTTAGAATCTCCATAATAATGGAACTCACTTATCAACAGATTCTTGCTGAACAATACGAAGAAAATGCAAAAAATCTGTTAGTTTATCAGCAAGAGTACGAAAATGATGAAGAGGATGTAGATGAATACGATCCAGATACTTACAATAACAACGATCTCCCTGAAAAAGAAGAATTTAATAAATTTCACGGAGATCGAAATAAGCCAGAACATGTAATAAAAGCAAAAGCTGATCCTAATCAAGATTTTAGAAAGAAAACAAGAGTAAAAACAAAAGTTGTGAATGTTGATGGAAAATTTAGAGGAGGAATTGTTCCTACAAATCCAACAACATGTAATGGATTGCCTGATGAAAACTCAAATCCAGGAACAAGTTCTTCTTATTTTGTATTCTATCCTTCAAGACCGTATAAGAATATAACATCTATAAAACTCACTTCTATGGAGTTTCCAAATACATTTTATGTGTTTGAATACGCTACACGAGAAAACACTGTTTTTTCAATTGTCGAACAAACTCCAGATAATGGATTAGTATATGATTATCCACATCCACCTATCATTGTTTCAGATGGAAATTATTCAACCGCAGATGATTTAGTTGGAGATATTCAACAATTATTACCAATTGATAAGTATGAAATTAAACGAAATCCTAGAAGTAATTTAATAACAATTTCATCAATATACATTTATCCTGGAGAAACATCGCCAAGGACATTCACATTAGAGTTTCCATCAACACCAACAGTTAATCCAAATGGAAATGGTATTGGGTATAATTTAGGGTTTCAACAATTAAAATATACTGGACAATCATCGTATACTGCTGAAACTGTTCCAGATGTGTTTCAAGATACGTATGTATATCTTTCAATTAATGATTACAATTTAATCGAACATCCAGAGTTTGGACAAAATCATTTTGAAGCATTTGCTAAAATAACTCTTCCAGCTTCTAAAAACACAATTGTGTATGATAACAACTATACAAATTCAACTTCAAAAGAGTATCATTTTCAACAACCAACAAATATCAATAGACTTGAAATAAAGCTTTTAGATGCATACGGAAACACGTTAGATTTGAAAGGGGCATCGTTCTCAATGAGTCTTGAATTACAAGAAGTTCTTGATTCAGGCGTGTATGAAAAGTTACTTGAGTTATAAACTTTTAGTAGAACAAGTATAATATGGAAAAATCTGTAATTGAAAAGATTCAAGATCCATGGGTAGAAAACCGTTATAATTTGACTTCTACGTCTCAGCAGTATCCTGCTCCAGAACACGGAGGTCGTGTTCCAAACATCAATGATCAATCACTAGCTTCCTTCGCAGCTCGTCCTTACAAGTTGTATGAAGAAAAGGGAGATATTTCAGGAGAAAGTCTTCGTAGTCAATTGGTTGGTCATATTCACAAGGAAACTCCTTTGAACGCTGTCTTTTTCAGTTACGATAACATGGAAAAGCTCCAAAAGGATATTCATGCCCAAGTCTATGCTATGAGCGGTGGTAAGTATAGCATTGACCGACAAAACGATGATGATTTGAAACTAATTATGCGAAGTTATTACTTGATGTTTTCAGAGAACAATCCATTGGCGGTCGCAAAAGAACTTGAAAGCTTGAATGCGCGTGTAGTAGGATACGCTGCAGCCAAGATTTACTCCGAAGTAGATTTCCATATGTTCTATCGTAAAGATTTGGAGGATTTCGCACCACCAATTGCTAATCCAATGAACTCTGCGGTCCGAGGAACGCGTACAGGTGAATTGAAATCATTCTTTTAAGAAGACAATGTCTTGTTCACTTTGTAAAGACGAAGACCATTCTACAAGTAGATGCCCAGAACTTTCGGATGATCGTAAACAATCTACCTTTGAGCCAAATAAAGAGCAAAGACACGATGATGGAGGTGAAGAAGAACGCGTTTACGAAGTAATCAAACTTTAAAAGAAATAATCAATGGAGCTTTGCGAATTTCATGATAGAATTTATGGTAAATATTCAGGACAATTATATGTATTTGAACCCACATGGGATTCCTTTCGACCGATTACGTCTGTCGCATGGGATGGTTCAAAGTTCGCAGTGAATGATAAAGAGTATAAAAGAGATTTATTCAGTGAAGATTATGGATATGGAAGCATTGAACAGAAAGCTATTTGTAGAAGACTTCTTCAAGAAACTGAATTAGAGAATGCAACTGAAATCAAAGATCCGATTGTGTTTTGGAAATGGACTGGACAAACGGAGGCAAAGTGGTGGAAAGATAGAGCTTGTATTTTTTCAAATCCATGTGTTCCAAGAGACACACATTCTTGGAGGAAATACTTACAATACTTGAATGTCCGGGCAAAAACTTTAAGAAAGCCATTTTCAAGCAGACGCGTTACTAAGCGTTTAGTATCAAAATGAGTAATTCATAAAATGAAAGTAAACATTATTTCGAACAATCGAAAGAACACTGGTCTCTCTCAGGATGTAGCGATTCTTCGCGGGATCCTGACAGCTGTATTTGAAAAAGATGTTCAAATTTTTTCGGTAAACTATGTTTTTCCAGAATGCCAAGAAGCAGATTACAATATCTTTTTAGAAGTGATTAATCCTTCTCTGTTTTCATACGCTTCTAAAAATATTTGGATTCCAAATCCTGAATGGACTTACAATACATGGACTCCTTATTTTGAAATGGTAGATGAGATTTGGGTAAAAACTAAAGAATGTGAGACCATTATTAAATCGTTAACAAACGCTCCTGTATTTAACATCGGATGGACTTCTATTGATAAAGTATGGAATCCAGAAGAACATAAAAAGAATTATTACAAAGCAATTGTTCCAATCGGTAAAAATATTTATCGTCACCCAAAACCTATTTTTCAAGCGTATTTAAAGTTACAACAAAAGTATCCTGAATTATATGGAAAGTTGCCTACTTTACATGTTGTATTTGACCCAAATGTGATTGGCGTTACTGTTCCTGAATCAATTAAAGATAAAGTGGTTGTGAAATCAGAAGTATTGAAAGAATCAGAATACGATGATCTTCTTAGAGAATGTGGATTATGTATTTGTTTATCGGTAGCCGAAGGATTTGGACATGCGGTGAATGAATGTATGTCGGTTGGTTGTAACTTGATTCTTTCTCCAATTGCGCCTTTCAAGGAAGATGTAGTAGGTGAGAATGTAAAAGGTGTGTTTTACGGTGAAATGATGGCGTCTGTTCCTCAGCCAGATTGTATTGGATTTTTTGTAGATACTGGAGTTGATTCAGTTGTAGAAGCATTGAAGGAATATATTGATATGGACTTTAAAGAAAGAAAATCAGCATCGTTGAATATTCGTGAAATTTATGAAACTCATCATAAAACTTGGGTTGAAAAAATGAAATCGTTCTTACCATCTCATTTATTAGTTCCTGAAGTAGAATATAGTTTAAAAAATGCGTTTCCAAAAGAAGAAGATTTACCAGACATTTCAGTTTTAACAATTACGAAAGACAGACGTATTTTTATGCCGTTAGCGAAATACAATTATATGATTCAATCCTATCCTGAAGATAAACTTGAATGGGTGATTGTAGATGATGGAGATGACCCAATTGAAGATACATTAATTGGTGTTCCAAATGTTAATTATGTAAGATGCGAACCTGGTATGACTATTGCTCAAAAGCGTAATTTAGCAGTTAAAAGCGCCATGTATGATATTATGGTTACGATGGACGATGATGATGTTTATCCGAATAATAGTGTTCTTCAACGTGTAGCGATGTTGTTAAAGGAACCAGTAAAAGGATGTGGATTCTGTACTACTATTCCCTGCTATGATATCACTAAGTTTTCGTCCTTTATGAACGTCCCCCCTCACACATTACGAATGTCAGAGCGTATTTCTGAAGCTACTTTGGTTTTCACTAAAAAATTCTGGGAAGAAGGTCAGTTTGATGAAACTGTTCAAATTGGAGAAGGAGACGCATTTATTCGCAATCGCGAACACATGTGTCGAGAGATAAGCCCTCAAGAAGTTATAGTTAGTTTAGTTCATCCAAAAAATACATCGTCTCGTAAGTTACCAGAAATGAAAGAGCCAAATGGCTGTCATTATGGATTTAATGAAAATCTATTTGCGATGGTAACTCAGATCGGTCAAGAACTTAATACTTGAGTCCGAAGAGAGAACGAGTGTGTCTTCGTCGTCCGTGATGCTTACGAGTATGTCTTCGTCGTCCTCCAGCAACTGGGGCTTCAACCTTTGGGGCCTCAATCTTAGCTCCATCAGCACCCATTGCAGTAGAATCAGCTGGGTCACCTCCCTTCATCTTCAAACCCAACTTCTTCAACATCTTACGAACAGTCTTTTTCTTGATCATCTTCAACTTTCTAGAACGATGACGACGACCACCTACAGGGGCAGCGTTAGCGGCAGTACCATTAAGAGGACCAGCATTAGAATAACCTTCCATTTTTATACTTCCAACCAGAGAAATTTTACGCCGAGCAGGAGAGACAGGCTGGTCCTGTGGGTTCGACTGTGAATTTTTGCGCAGACGACGCTCCTTTTGTTCGTAAATAATAACATCCAGTCTTTAATCCTTGCTTCCAAGCGTATACGTGCATAGACGATATCTTAGCATATGTGGGCTCAGTAAGGAACAAATTCAATGATTGAGATTGGCAAATAAACGGAGCACGATCGCGCGCCATATTAATAAGCGTTTTCTGTGGGATTTCCCAGGCTGTTTTATACAAGTCCTGAATCTCTTGTGGAATTTCGGGAATACCTTGAACGCTTCCATTATTTGCGATTACTTGAGTTCGGACATCCGAAGTCCAAAGACCCAACTTAGTTAAATCTTCAACCAAGTACTTATTTACGACTACGAAATCTCCAGCCAATACACGTCTAGTATACAAGTTTGAAGTGAATGGTTCAAAACATTCGTTATTACCTAAAATTTGAGACGTAGAAGCGGTAGGCATTGGAGCAATTAATAGGGAGTTACGTAAAGAGACTCGTGATTTTGATTTCAATCCATCCCAATCTAAATACGTAGTTGCCGGCTTTTCATTCCATAAATCAAATTGTAACTTACCTTTAGAAGCCGGAGAATCTTCAAACGAATCGTAATTATCAGGTTCGGTTAGGCCGAAATGTGGAATGCATCCTAACTCCATAGCTCGTTCTGAACTTGCCTCTACTGCTGCGAAATAGATATTTTCAAATATTTCACGATTCAATGCGGTTGCTTTCTCAGACCCCCAAGGAAGTCTCATGAGTGCAAATACATCCGCCAATCCTTGTATACCGATTCCAATTGGACGGTGTCTCATATTAGACTTGCGTGTTTCTGGAGTTGGATAAAAGTTCTTATCAATCACAATATCCAAATTACGAGCTAGAACACGAGTATATGTTCTCAACTTATCAAAGTCAAATTTTCCATCTACTACAAATTTAGGAAGAGCCAATGAACCTAAGTTACACACAGCAGTTTCATCGGGAGAACTGTATTCAATAATTTCAGTACATAAGTTTGAACTTTTAATCGTACCTACATTCTGTTGATTACTTTTACTATTCGCAGCATCCTTGTAGCACAAATACGGCGTTCCTGTTTGAATCTGAGCATCTAATATCATCTGCCAAATCTTTTGAGCCGGAACTGTTTTACGTCCTTTTCCTTCACTTTCGTATTTCGTATAAAGTTCTTCAAACTTATCGCCCCAAACTTCATCTAATCCAGGACATTCGTATGGACACATTAACGTCCATGATCCGTTAGTTTCTACTCGTTTCATGAAGAGATCAGGAATCCAAAGACCGTAAAACAAATCGCGTGCTCTGTCCTCTTCTGCTCCTTGATTCAATTTAAGTTTCAAGAAATCTTCAATGTCTGCATGCCATGGTTCTAAGTAAATAGCGAATGAACCGTTTCTCTTACCTCCTTGATTCACATACTTCGCAGTATCGTTGAATACTTTCAACATAGGAATCAAGCCGGTAGATTCTCCGTTCGTACCTTTAATTTCTGACCCTCTCGCACGAATATTATGAACTGAAAGACCAATTCCACCAGCCCATTTTGAAATTTGTGCACAATCTCCCAACGTCTTGTAAATTCCTTTAATGGAATCTTCCGACATTTGAACTAAGAAACACGAACTCAATTGTGGTCGTATAGTTCCAGCGTTGAACAAGGTAGGAGTTGCGTGAATGAAATACCCTTGAGAAAGAGCATCATACGTCTCTTTTACTTTTTCAAAATCGTCTCCGTGTATTTGGATAGATACTCGCATCCATAAATGCTGAGGACGTTCAATTATAACACCATTCTGTTTCAATAAGTAACCTTTTTCTAATGTTTTGAATCCAAAGTAATCAAACATGTAATCACGAGAATAATCAATCATAGATTGATAAGTATCTTTGAACTTACAAACCAAATCATGGTAAGTATCACTTACTAATTGAATTTTTCCATGATACAATGCTTCAACACAATCTAATAAAGTTTTTGGGGTGTTTTTCTGGTGATTATCTATTACGATACGAGCGGCCAACTTTCCATAATTAGGATGATACCGAGCTTGCATCATAGCACATGTTTCTGCTGCAAATTCGTCTAATTTTTGAGTATGAATACCATCTGTGAGCTGATTACAAACCTTTTGTGCGACTAAGTCGGGATTAATATGGTCCAAGTTGGATGATAGTTTACGAATTCTATTTAAAATCTGATCAAACGAGACCGGTTCACGACTTCCATCTCGCTTAATCACATACAAATGCTCAGCCATATTATTGTACATCCTATACATTGGGCTTGGGAAAATCCGTTGTTAATGAATAATGGGATTAACTAGAAAAATTAGAAGAATTAGAATGAGATACGGAGGTATGACGATTCAAGGAGCTCAAGGATGTGTTACTATACCTTCTCTAATGGTAGATAAATATATGCGAACACGTAATGCAAGTTACGTCACAAAATTATTCTTCACTGAAGATGAATTTGATAAAGAAAAAGCTCAAAACGATACAGTATTAAAATTTGTCGATCCAAAAGGAGAATTTACTTCGGCAACGTATAATACAAATCCAATTGATTTGAAAAAACTTGATCCTAAAGAAGTTGCAAATTGTTCTAGTTTGAAAGGAAAAGATTTAACAAAACTTAAGTATTTGAATATGAGATTTCTTGGAAAATCCTTACAAAGTATAATCGATGACCAAAAACAATTTGATAAAGAAGAAGTTAGAAATATATTAACTTCTTTTGCAATTTTAGCAAGCAAAGTTTATGAAATGAATAAAAAAGACTTTTTTCACAACGATCTTCATTTAGGAAATGTGATGTACGATAAACAATATAAAAAGATTTACTTAATTGATTTTGGATTTTTAGGACCACCAATTAAATCAGAATTAACAGACCTTTTAGGAATTTGTGTTATTGTAAAAACATTTATTTCAACTGTACTATTTTCAAAAAATAATTTAAGTTCTGAAATGAAAGATGTTCTTAAAACATTTTTAGTAGATTTAAGTCTTGTTATGAGTCAAGCAGGTGCAGATCCAGATATTAAACATGCTCAATTAAAACTTGTTACAGCATTAACTGATTTTTATAAAATTATGTCTCAAACTGCTGGAAGACGAAAGACCAGAAAAAATAAAAGAGTATAAACAATGGTATTAAATCTACTTTCAAACTCAGCTATTTCTTTGGAAAATGCTACTAAACTTTGCAGAATAGCAGAAGTTCCTGAAAAATTTATTCCAGAACTTTCAAATATTATAGTGAAAGATTGGAGTAATAGACACACGAAAAGAACTATACCGGAACTTATTAAAAAACTAGGAACGAAATGTTCATCAAAATATTTGAAAGATGAATTTATTAATATTTCAAATATTATTAAAAAATCTGAACTAGAACCTGAAAACAAAGAATTATATGCACAAGTAATTCATTATAAACTTCGAGGAATTGCAGTGATTATATCAGACGGATACGATATTGCACTTGCTCCAAATTTAATTAAAGATAAAAATGGAAATGTGGTTGATGTTAGAGACCAGGATAAACCAAGATTAGCCTATTGTATCCCTTCTAAAAATATTTTTAATCCAGCTGATCCTTACAGAGGGTCTTTACAAGGAATGGGAAGACGAAAAACAAAAAAATTAAGAAGACGCAAGGTTAACAGAAATGTGCATTGATTCTAGTTCATGAATCGTTAGTGCAGTAGAATAAGACGTTGTTAATTTAACAGGTTGGCTTTCAGTATTCGCATCAATTTTTCCGGTTTCTGGTAAAAATAATACTTCGGTTTTATCTGAGCGTTCCATCAAACTCTCATTTAAGAATTTCGATAATCCGTGCGAAATCAATCCGTCACGTTCCATTTCTCCAATTCGTAATCCACCATCATTTGCTCTTCCTTCAACTGGTTGATGAGTTAATAACTTTTTAGGTCCAGTAGCACGATAATTGATCTTGTCTTCTACCATATGTTTGAGTCTCAAATAGTAAGTTGGAGCCATAAATACTTCGGTTTCAAACATTTCACCAGTAAATCCATTATACATTATTTCGTGTCCGTAAGGATGAAACCCGGCATTTGTTAATAACTCTTTCAATTCTCCGACTCTATTTGTAGTTGAAAATGGAGTAGCGTCCATTAAACTTCCTAAATGAACTCCGAGTTTGGTAGACATCATTTCAATGAACTGACCAATCGTCATACGAGACGGGAAAGCGTGTGGATTTACGATCATATCGGGTCTGATTCCACTCGCAGTATAAGGCATGTCTTGTTCTGGGACACGCATACCTACTGTTCCTTTTTGTCCGTGACGAGCTGAGAACTTATCTCCCAGAACTGGAACACGTCTTTCTGCAATTCTGATTTTTACACCGTGCCATCCGTCTGATGTTACATACCGATACACGGAATCCACAATTCCAGTTTGACCACGTTTTGGAACATACGAGGAATCTTTGTAAGGTAAGGTTGGATTGGAACTAGGAGTTATGATTCCAACTAAAATCGTATTATCATTAACTTCACTTCCAACTTTAATGATTCCATCAGCATCTAATAAATCGTAATTGTACCCTTCTTTACGTTTTACAACCTCATTGTACTTTGGATTCTTCAATGGATTTACGAATTCTGTATGTGATTGTTCAATCATATTTATCGTTTCTTCCATCACGTCGTAAGAATGGTAGTAAGTCGTATTGAACATTCCACGCTGTAAAGATGCTTCATTAAGTAACACGGAATCTTCCTGATTGTATCCAGAATAGACCATCAATGCTACAATTGGATTTTCTCCGTAAGGCAAACATCCAGATTTTCCAAGAACTGAACTTGTAGTCCATGTTTGAGAAATAGGTCGCTGGGCATAATTTAACCATGTAGCAATTGTATCAAATCGTTTATTGAATGCAGTATTGTACCAAGAACAAGCCTGTTTCATTTGCTGACAGCTGAATGCATTACGTGTTCCAGGATTAAAATCTGAATTTGGAAGAATACTTGCTGATGCGGATAAAATAACAAGTGGATGAATTTCAGAAGGATTCGTGGAAGAAAATGGGTCCATTTGAATTCTTAACGTTTCAGTTTCAGATGCATCAATGTAATCGATAAAATTATTAACTAATGATTGCCAGTTTTTAGTTTCAGCAACTTTAGAAGAATAGACTCCTTCTTGGTATACTGGTCTACAAGGTCTTCCAGCGTCTGTAAAAATAGTATACTCGTTTTCTATTCTGTTCCAAGATAAAGACACAAACTTATCTATTTCCTGATTACGTCTCTTTTTCAAAAGTAATTTATGGAAATTTTCAGAATCATCTTCAAGAACTCCAACTAAATCAGAATTCAAAAATATTTTGGTCCATGTAGGGATCCAAGTAGATGGATGAATGCGGGAAATTGGAATGAACGATTTGTATTTTTCAATAATATCTAAAATTAATTTCATAGATGAGGCTGTTGAAATTCTACACATTAGGGTCATGGATTTTGTTAATCCAATCGATCGTCCATCTGGATTATCAGAAGGACAAAGCATTCCCCAAGAACTGCCGTGAATACGACGTGATTCAATTATTTTAGTTCCCTTATCCATATCTACATTCACACGTCTCAAATGCGCTACAGTTCCAACATAAGCATACCTTGAAAGTTCCTGAGAAACTCCGTCGTATTTTTTAGCCCATTTTCCTTTGAAAGATTTTTCAAGTTCGTTCAAGAAATCATAGGCTCTCCAGTAATACTGAATATTTTCATCCTGAACTAATTCTACCAATTTCTTACCAGCGTATATTTGCTGTTCGTAATGCACTCTTGAATCAAGTTCTCTCAACATACGCTTAGAAACATCTTTATAAACTCGTATAAATTCAGAAAATACTAAATCTCCAGAACTGACCAATCTCTTAAATCGTAAATGGTCTCTATCAGTCTTTGGTTTAATTCCAATCGCTACTTCCATAGCCATACGAGTCATATGGCCTAATAAATACGCCTTACGACGATAAAGAGAAGACGCTGATTCATTTTCACGAATATCACAATGTGGGAACATTTGAGTGTATAAATTCACATACACGCCACCAACACTTCTTGTTTGAGTTTGTCGTCTTAATAAAAGTAAATTAGGGTCTGCATCCTTATCTTCTTCCTTAGCCATTTCTTGCTGAACAAACTTATCATGTGAAAGAACTAATTCAGTGAATATTTCATCATAATTTGATTTTTCAGAATTTGGAAGTCCGCATAAAATTGTATCGTAAATATCTTGATGATTCGTTAATCCAAGAGCATGAAACACGCTCATTAATGGAACTGGTTGAGTAAATCCAGGTAAAGTAATAACAGCTAATCGATTCGTAGTATACACTGAAAAATCGGTTGTATTTGCTAATTCTTTTGGATCGTTTGGCTTCACATTCGCAGGTGGGATTATCAAGAAATGAGAATAAGGTCCTTTAGTTCCATCTTCAGAGACCGATTTGAACCCAGCAATAAATTCATACTTATCTTCCTTTGTAGCAGTTTCTAATTTACTTTCTGATTCCTTTTCAATCAATGATTTCCCAACAGGTGCGGATGAAGACATTTGAACTCTTTTTGATGCGTAAAACATATTATCACCTAATCGTTCCTGAGTCAAAAGCACTTTTTCAGCTCCTCCAATAATAAAGTATCCTCCAAGTTCAAATTTACATTCACCAGATTCATAGAGTTCATCTTGGGTCATAGAAGCCAAATGACATGCTGAACTTTTTAACATAAGTGGAATTTTTCCAATAAACGTATTTTCAAAAATACGAGTTTCAACTTCATTACCAAAAATGTAATCTATTTCAATTTCTCCATATATTGAAACAGCATATGTCTTGTTTTCTAACCTACATATATGTGGTAATTGAGCGTTCCCCATCTCATCTACGGGTGGCGTATAACGTATATTTCTACCAGACTTTCCTCCAATATACACATCGATTATGCGATCATCTCCCATAATAAGACGCCGAGGGTTTGAACCCTGAATAAATTGTGGAATTTTTGTACTTAATAGATCAGCATACGAATCAAGGTGATGGCGAACCAGCGGATTCGCCGTATCCTGAAAGTATGTATCGAAGACGTGCCTAGCAATCTCCATTCCTTTCCTTGTAAAAAAGAAAGGAATGAGTTATTTATCTACAGCCGTATTGACGATTTTGTTCACTGTTGGATTTTTACTGATTTACAAATTCGTTATAAATCCTCAAATGGTGTTCACTCCTGACGTAAAACATATGTCCCAGTGCCCGGACAGATGGAATTATAATATGGTTTCTCGAATGTGTGAGCCTGGATATGATACACACTGCATGCCTTTTGACCCATCGGCTCCTACGTTGGAATCAGCTTCTTCTAGATGTAATGTAGCGCGTTCGTGTGGAACTACTTGGTCTGGATATTGCGCTTAAACGTATTAATATATTATTGTTTAATGGATGCAGTAATCGTCACAGCACTTTACAAATTTAAATCAAAAAGACCATTTGAAGATTATATTCAATATTTAAATGATCTTGTTTCAAATGTGAATACAAACATTATACTTTTCACATCTCCAGATCTCGTTGAAAGTATTCCAAAATTTCGTAATTTAAAAGTTATTTCACTAAAGATGGATGATTGGAAAAGTAATGAGTTAATGTCGGATAAAGAGTACGATGATTATGTAGAAGAATACGGAACTAGGTATATGAAAAAAGAAACTCCTGATCCAAAATTATTCAAAATATATTTAGAGAAACATATATTCGTACATCGTGCTACCGAACTATTTCCAAATTACAAATTTTATGTATGGATGGATGCTGGATGTATACGCGATAAAGAATGGGCTCCTTATTTAAAGTCGTTTCCAAGTGTAAGTAAAATTGAATCAATTAATATTGGTGATAAATTATGTTTTCAAAATAGATATCATATTGCGAATTATAAAACTTATTATATCGATAATTTTGGATTTATTTCTGGTTCAATTATTTTAGGAAATAAATTTGCTTGGAGAAAATTCAGAAATTTATTTTTAGACTGTTTTTACGAAATGAAAAAAAACAATGAATTAATAGTTCAAGATGAATTAATTTACTGTAATATGTTTTATAAATTTCCGAATGATGTTATGATGGTTGAAACATTTCATCCAAATATATGTCCTGAAATGTTAAATAGATACAGAACTGATTGGTTTGGAGCAATTGGACTTTTTAGTGATAAGTATGTTGATACTATAAGAGTAACTCATCGAAATCCTATTAGAATAGTATTAGCATCTTGGGGAGTTGAAGAATTTAGACTCGATGTAACAAGTCAAGTTCAACAATTAGTAGATAAAACTCCAATTAAAATTGAAAATTCTATGTTTTTTGACCCAGGTCCTTGGAAACAAAAGTTCTTATTTATCCATTATGAAAATGGTATGATACAACGTGTAGATCAAGATAGTATTTGGCACTTGTGTTTTTAATATAAACATAATTAACAGAATTAAGATAATGTATGCTGAAACATTTCGACCAAATTCAATTGAAGAAGTAGTAGGACATACTGAACCAAAAGAGTTTTTGAAAAGCTATTTGACTTCTAATTTTTCAAAATCAATTTTACTATACGGTCCTCCTGGAATTGGAAAAACTACAATGGCTTTATGTGCTGCTAGAACCTACGGATTTGACCCTCTCGAAATAAATGCTAGTAAATCTATTCGCAGCTTTGAAGATGTTGAAAAAATAAAGGATTCATGTAGGTCGGCTATTAATATTCATTCATTCATTCGAGGAGACATAACACAGAAAACATGTGTGATTTTAGATGAAGTAGATGGGTCAGATCCACATGCTCAGAACAAAATTATAGAATGGATAAAAGATCCTAATCGCAGAGTCCCAATTATTTGTACTGGAAATGATGTTCCAATTATTTTTAAACGTAATATCGAACATATTAATTTAGTTCGATGCTTCCCACCAAGAGCTCAGGATTTAGAAACTCTATTTCCAGATGTTGACGTTTCTACAGTTTTGAAGGAATGTCAACATGACGTTCGTCGTATGATGCACCAAATTCAGTATGGAGTCTCAGACCAATTACCAAAATTAAATGCACCTCCTACCGGTCTTCCAATTGAAACTATGTTTGTTCTTCGTCAGCGGATGTTTGAGTTGCCGGACCCGCTTCACGAATATCATGGCGACACACTGGGCATCTCACACTCATCGAAAACCAGTTCAAAATACACGGTCGATGATAAACGTGCGAACACTGTCGTATCCTCGCCGCGCCAGAAGAAATATGTTCCTGGCAAATAGCACATCGTGTTTCAGCAGGTACTGTGATGTTTTCTAATGAATCGTTCACTTGACGAACCGTTGGGGCAACAGGAACAGGATCTGAAAAACTGTGGGGCATTGCAGTGGCTGCAGCATAGGTAAGCATAGTAGTAGCAAAGTTACGTGTTTGAGTAGTTGATTGATAAATACGATTCATCATATCTAACATCACTGCATCAGTCAATAAATAACGTGATAAAATAGCGGTTCTTTGTGAACTATCTATCATACGAATGTTTCTCACATCTAAAAAAGAATTACGTGTTTTAAGCATTCCATCCAATACTTTTAACAACTGTTCTTCTATCATCAATCCATCAGTCTCTTCGTCCATTATATCATAATTATCGACATAATTGAAAATCACTCTATCTTCTTAGAAACATATCCATAGGACCGGTTTTATACTTTTTCAAATAAGGAGCTCCAAGAAACAGAATAGAATCTAGTTCTTTTTCCTTTTGAGTCAGTACTTTCAATGTAGCTTCTTCTTCATCCTTGAATTTTTCAAAATATTCTTCATACATTTTTTCATAATTGATTCTTGGCTTATATCCTTCCAAATCATCTATCGCTAATGCAAACATTTGTGCTACTGGATTTTGAATTTGGTTAGTAATATAGAATTCAACATCAGGTTTCAAGTTATGTTGTTTTACATAATCAATGTGTTCAATTTTATCTCCTTGTTTTTTCGCATCTTTACGATTTTCAACGTAGATATAGGCAATACGATCACCTACTTGTGGTTTATTTCCTGGATCTCTTTCTTCCATTCTGTCTGCTA
>Ga0208379_1000487_pt1 | contig 17330 bp, 15 predicted proteins | sample CryBogCBE02Aug07_FD_184559 | JGI IMG/M metagenome (GOLD analysis project Ga0208379, IMG submission 184559) | Freshwater microbial communities from Crystal Bog, Wisconsin, USA - CBE02Aug07 (SPAdes) | ecosystem: Environmental > Aquatic > Freshwater > Lake | place: Crystal Bog, Wisconsin, USA... | reverse complement strand
CCGGTCAATTGACTGATTCGGGTGAGTCAGTCATGAGAATCGGTGGGAACACCGGTCAATTGACTGATTCGGGTGAGTCAGTCATGAGAATCGGTGGGAACACCGGTCAATCGACTGATTCGGGTGAGTCGGTCATGAGAATCGGTGGGAACACCGGTCAATTGACTGATTCGGGTGAGTCGGTCATGAGAATCGGTGGGAACACCGGTCAATTGACTGATTCGGGTGAGTCAGTCATGAGAATCGGTGGGAACACCGGTCAATTGACTGATTCGGGTGAGTCAGTCATGAGAATTCTCATTACCAACTTATCCGAATTAGTAGAAGTCAATTCCACTGACTGGTGGTGTTTAATTGCCTGCGCCACTTAGTGTTTTATCGATTCGCTCATTTCGTCCCACATTTTGTCGCTGCCTAGGCTTTCTCTCTTCCTTTGATTGCTGCCCCTAAACTACCTCAATGTGCCTCACTCCACTCTTGGATGTGTCTGCATGTGTGGAGATTCCCCTTACTTTAGTAGGGGATATTGTCGAGTATTAAGCAACTTCCTGGGGTACATAGGGGATAGTTATTGACTTATTAGTGGTGTTATGATGCTGTCTAGTCCCTCTGTCTGACTTCACTTTCATTTTATTTCTATGCGTAGATTTTCAGCAAAGTTCAAAGTTCCCTAGCCTTTTGTCTTTCACGGAGACTATATAACCTAGTAGTAGATATATGGTATGCCTAGTGCACCGCTCCCTACTGTCATCCTCCTCTGCAGTTAATGGGGGATATCGAGGCATAATAATCCACTCCCCTTTGCTGGAGGAACTTCCCTTAGTGTCCTAGGGCCTTCGGCTACTGGATTTTCGGCAAAAAAATCAATAATATTGCCTATACATCCGCTTTAGCCGCAAGGTAAATATACTACTAAGGAAATTATTTACTCTTCTTGCATATATATATCAAATTATCAAGGGATTAAAATTAGCAAAAAAAGGTTGCTTTAAGAATAAATAATGTCTGAGGCGATAAGGTAAAAGAAAACATTCGAAGATACCATTTAAATGTTACAAACTATATTCAATAAATATTACTTTGGTTGAATGATTAGGCTCAAATCCTATATTTTCCTATAAATAATGAATTTGCAAAAACTTGATAGAAAGTAGAAAGCTTATAATAACAGAATTATGGCAGATTCAAATATATAGAATGATGTATGGCAGCAACAATCCATATAACCATGATGAAGTTTATAATAAGAGAAAAGTCGCGAGTTTGTATGAAGTTTATACCAAGAGAAAAATTGCGAGTTTGTATCTAAATCAGTTAATTTGAAACATATTAGTACTAGCGACCATCAATTAATAAGTGATGAGGATGAATTGCTGAATGAAGATACCATGAATGAAGGCCAGAATGAAGAGATAAGTCCACTAATGAAGTACCAAGAAAAATTTCTATCTTGTTTGTATGGTATTGGTACATTAGAAAGTATTTCTATTGAGTCATTTATGGAAAGCATTAAAGTTGTAAATGATGACTATCCGGTTGATACCTATAATGATATGATAGCACTAATGAATTTGTCAACTGAATGTGCTATGAGTAATTCTAGAAGTCGACAGTTGCTTCAAATCGTGAATGGAATTTACAAAAGAGTTCATTTGAAATTGATTCCCAGATCTTTACCTGGATTAAAGAGTGAAATAAGTAAAAATTTAAGTCATTACAAAATTACAAATATTCAGGTTGATTGGTACGAGCATTGGAAAGTTCATGAAATCGGCATAGAGGACCCAATATTTATTCACGTTAAAAACTATATTCAATAAATATTATTTTGGTTGTATGATTAGGCTCAAATCCTACATTGTATTATAAATAATGACCATGCAATAATTTGATAGAAATTAAAAGCATATGATAACATGTTTGTATAGCAGCATCCAACACGTCGATTGTTGTCAGCCAATTTTTTAATATGGCTCGACATTAACGTGGAAATATACTTTTTCATAAAGTATATGAAAACAAGGCAATCTGTGTACTAATAGAGAAAGCGATGAGGATTTGTAGTATATTTGTTATGCAATTTATTAGTATCACATCTCTTCAGGATATTGATATTTATTGTGGTTAATTTCAAACTAAAAGAGACTTAAGAACAAAATAGTTTAATATTACATTAAAATGGCGTATGTTTGCGAAGTTTGCCAGCAAATCGGAAACGAATCTTTTTGTTTTAAGCGAAAAGAGGGATTAAGCAGACATCAAAAATCAGAGAATTGCTTGAGAAACAATCCATATTATGACGAAGTTTATAACAAGAGAAAAAATGACCAATCGAACGCCCAAAAGAATGAGAAGAAGAGAAAGTTAATGTATGATAAACAATATAATGATATGTTGCAATATAAAGATACTAAAGATAAATCCCTTGCATATGAAACTATAACTTTCAAAAATTGCGAGTTTGTATCTAAATCAGTTAATTTGAAACATATTAGTACTAGCGACCATCAATTAATAAATGATGAGGATGAATTGCTGAATGAAGATACCATGAATGAAGGCCAGAATGAAGAGATAAGTCCACTGATGAAGTACCAAGAAAAATTTCTATCTTGTTTGTATGGTATTGGTACATTAGAAAGTATTTCTATTGAGTCATTTATGGAAAGCATTAAAGTTGTAAATGATGACTATCCGGTTGATACCTATAATGATATGATAGCACTAATGAATTTGTCAACTGAATGTGCTATGAGTAATTCTAGAAGTCGACAGTTGCTTCAAATCGTGAATGGAATTTACAAAAGAGTTCATTTGAAATTGATTCCCAGATCTTTACCTGGATTAAAGAGTGAAATAAGTAAAAATTTAAGTCATTACAAAATTACAAATATTCAGGTTGATTGGTACGAGCATTGGAAAGTTCATGAAATCGGCATAGAGGACCCAATATTTATTCATGTTCGGAACCCGATTGAAATTATTTCTGAAATGTTAGTTGACCCAGAAATAATGTATAAGTGGAAAGAACATGTTCATTTTGAGTACTATAATGATAACAATAGAATTGGAAATGTAATGACTAGTCCTTGGTGCGCTAATACACAAGCTGAACTACGTCAAAGAAGTCCTCAAGGAACCTTACTAGCAATAATTTTATATGCGGATGGTGTAGCTTTGACTGAGAATATTCATAATCTAATCACGCCTGTAATTTGTACTCTAGGGAATTTTTCTCAGGAGCTTATCACGAAAGATATCAGCAAAGGAACAATATCATATATACCCAATTTAAGGGATTTACACGAGGATAAAATTGTGAAGCATTTACGCAAGATCTATCCCACTTTGGATAGCGCTAAAAAAGCTTATAGAAGCTTCGAGCGCCACATAACGAGAACTGTTTGGGACTATATCATTAAGGAGATCAACTCATGGTGGCAAGTTGGTATAAATATGTATGTCTTAGGTCAGGGTGTTAAACTTTTTCATCCATGTGTGAGTTTTATGGTGGGCGATATGCCATCTCAGAACGATGCAGCAGGGATTAAGAACAGTGCAAAAGTTCGATATCCTTGTACATTTTGTTTATATGATGCCTGGAAAGCAAAGAAATATAGTGTTAGGACAGATGTTCAAAGAACTTATCGGGACTCAAACATATTGGAGAAGGTGAAGAAAGCAGAAATTATATTGAATAGAGTAGGTGATAACATGGACGGAACTATGATTTTGCCAAGTGATAAGGAAAAGAAACTGTTGGATAGGGTGAATATTCTTTGTATGGTACCAATGCGTAATGCCTTTCAAGATGCACCGATGGGATACAAAGGTGACATTTTCAACGCTACCCCTCCTTGTTTGTTGCATGTGTTTTGTGGAGGATTAATGAAAACCCTAACTAAATTTATAATCTCCATTGTAGAGGGTATTTGTTCCCCTAAATATATTACTAATCTCACCACAAATATGACGCATGGGGAATATTATAATAAGCATGTACTCTTTAATGACCGTATAGATTGCTTTCCATATACTACTCGCATGCCTCATCTCAATTGGACTAGATTTAAAGGAGGGATTTTAAAACATAACTGTAAACCAAAACAGGTATTATATGCTACAGGGTCATTCGGGGGATTCAGATCTACCAGTTTTATATCGTTACTAGTGCAAATACTTTATTCATTGGGAGACGATATCATACCAGAGAGCGGGCATTACAGACTGAGGAATGGTAGGGAAGCAAAAGATCCTGGAAAAAGAATTAAAGTTGCTGTTGTGTTGCTTTTGGATGTGTACTTTGACAGTAAACGAAGACAATGGAGTGATGATAATATTAGCACTTTCCGAGCGAACGTTACAAAGTTGTATGATAGCTTTATTAGTGTTTGGAACCTGCTTCACGAAATATATAATGAGGGAAAATTAAGAAAAAATCCTGTTATTAAATTGCATAGTATTATGCATATTGCGGACTTCATTGAAAGCAAAGGAAGCTCAAACTATTCAAATACTGATCACTTAGAGAGATATCATCACTATGGCACTAAAACAGTGTATGCCAGGACAAGCAAAAGGTATGCCAATCTGCCGTTTGAAATGCTTAATGGTATAGTGCTAAAGGAACACAACCGAAGATTGGCGTTACTGTCTAAAATATCGCAGGATCCAATTAAAGTACAGAATGAATATCGGAATACCGAGAAAACTTCGGTTGAATACAGGGTAATACGAAAATTTGGGACAACATCAGTTTCATCCATAGATTGGGTAAATTATTCTAACCTGGAAGTACAAGCACGATGGGAAATGATTTGTTTGCATGATTGCTTAAACGAACCTTCGAAATTACTTGATGTCTTAAAAGAGAAAAATTTTTCACAATTGGTAATGGAAGATTTAGGTATTGATTTGCTTGCAGTTGATACAAATTTCAAATTGTACTTCGCTGGCGGCATTTCATCTCGCGATATAACGTTATTTGCTTGCACCAAGTACAGTGGAACAACGTTTAAATCAAGTAAACCAAGATATGATTTCGTTTTGATCAAAGAAGACTGGACAGCTTGGAATAAAGGAATGGTGCGAGTTCTTGCCCAAATACTTTTATTCATCGTAATCGAGGTGAATGTTAAATGCGACAGAAGGAATTGTGATAACGGCAACGACCAATTAAAAAAACAAGGATTTTTTTGTGTTGTGCAAACTTTACAAGAGACATCCGCCTCAAAGAAAGAAATCAATCTTGGGCGATCGTATACGTGGCAACGTGGTAATCATAATAATTTTAATTTAAGTGTTGTCAATGTAAGCAGTATCGAAGAGCCTGCCTTTGTTGTACCAGAGTACAAAAGAAATAGGATATGTACACCGTACGCACCTTCATTTAGTGATGTGTATAATATGATTCCCTTAAATTTCTTTGATCGGGAGGAGTGGGAACAAGACGATGATTTATCTGTTATATTGGAGTCTCAATGTCAAAGCATGAGTGAAGAAATAAATTACCAAACTCAAGAGACCGAATCTGACGAAGATTCTCGATCTGATTCAACTCATTCTAATATCTCTGATGACAGTTCTAGGAGTTGTATGGAGTACTGTGATGATATATCTGATGTTGGTTACGAAAGTGATGATGTTGTCCATTAAGTTCGCCAACTATATATTCTGTTTTTAAATTAGCTGTTTTGCTTTGCACGTTTGGGTCTTTATATGTAATTCAGATTACTGATTCAGTTGTAAAAATTCGTCTACAACAGCTTTCCATTCCGAGACCTTGGTTTGCTCAATAACGTGGTTCTGTACGTGTATTTCCTTCATTATGTTTATGCGTAATGTAAATAAAATATTATATCTCATATTGGCTTCAAACTTAGTAAACATTTGCTTTAAACTTCAACCTGTACCATGCGATAATGTGTCGAACCTAGTTTTTTACCAAGTACAGCGCTACTCTTGTATTATTTGGTTCCCCGTCGTCCCCACATTACGGCGGGAGCTGAGTACACATTCACTCGGATCTCTTCACTCGGCACCTACCATCTAGTTCCTGGAAAGTTGCTAGTTTGAGGTAGATATACGAGGTGACCCCTTGCGGCGCCCGAAACGACGTCGGCGAGTCCCCACCTCCTCTTGGGACCCTCTATAAGGCCACACTGCGGCCCACTGAGTAGTTCTGTATACTAAGTTAGCTAGTGCGTGCCATGCCCGCTGCACACCTGCTACTGTTTGCTGTCTTTCCCGTAATTAACTACAAGATTTTCGGGAAGTGATACGAGGTGGTGTTCTTTTCTTTCAGTCTTTAAACTGGTGCGTTATATATAACTACTGGTTAGCTTAGAGTAATTATCGGTACAAAGATTAAAATTACCGCAACGACTTAGAACACAATAAAAATACACATGTACTGTCCTGGGAAACCACATAAAACTCAAACCATACGCACGATAAATTCTCATACATTTCAGCCCCTCCTGTTTGGTCAAATACTAACCTACTTTGAAAGTTCAGCGGGAGAAAGAAAAAACATATATGCGCCGTTTGGAATTTTTCGACAAAGTTGAATCGCACCCAATTCTTCCTCAATCGAAGCCCTATCTGCTTCGTTAGGATTATTTTTCTTGGCCTCCATCAGTTTTGATTTACGCAATGAGAAAATTTCAGCATTCCGCTCATTAGGATATATGTAGTCCGCATCGTTGGTTCGAAAGGAGCGGCTGTCATCAACGACATGGAAGGCCTCGCGTTCTGTATAGTCCCTTATAGCCGCAATATAATGTCGTTTAGCGGGCAGATAGCAAATTAATGCATGAATGTGATAACTGCAAGGAAATTCCATAGAAAGCCTTTCGTCGTAAGAGTATAGAGAGTCACTTTGCTCTTCTCCATATGAGGACTTCAATTGGAAAAAATCTCCTTTACTGAAATTAACTCTTGCCGTAATGGGATTATTTTCACTAGCAAATCTTTTTAGAGATATTACTAATACTGGAGGGGCCCTCAAGATTCGTGTAATTTCAGTATGAGTGGTACTAGGATTTGCGGATTCTTTGTCATAAGTAACATCACATTCCGAACAAGTCATACAGATTTCTTTTGGAGAGAAAGATTCAGCAAACATCTGACGCAAGGAGTAACCTTTAGATGGATGCTTTCTGACCTTTGGAAAATGCAATCGTACTGCATCCCATGAGTCCGTTACCTCCGATGTATGTCGGCAACCCTTGCATGTTCTAACCACTTGTACGATCATCAACATATTGTTTGTCGAAAAGTTGAAGTTTGTTCCAGGATACCTTGCTGCTTTAAATTGGGCAAAGGCAGCGGCACTTAGAGGATTCTTAGTTTCAATATTACCCGTGTAGCGCAAACAGGACATTTGACACGTTACATTGTCGATGAGATTGAGCATCGCCGAAAGCGCTTCGGCAGCATCTTGTTGTGCTTCTTGAAAGTTCAACAAATTTTGAATGATTTGTAATCCTTTGAATAACTCCACAAATTGTTTCATTCTGGATTGACGATATTCTTCAACCCACACATCCATCAGATCTCTATTCAATAGCTTGAACTCGTTGAAGAAGTTGCAGACGGTATGGTCAGGTACTATAGGAAGGGCTTTAACTGCTTTTCTGAAATGCTTAATAGAAAAGTCATTTTAAGGAAGGCAAGGAGGGTATGGAATACTTACCGGCAGTGAGTACAAAACCTCTAGGACTACGTTCAAATAACAATTCGATATAACATTAGGAAGTTTTAGCGGCGAGTAACATTCATTCTCCTCTGCAATCGCTTGATAATTCTTTTTATCGTAATATTCGTCTGAAAGAACCAAGGTGTTCAACCCACTAAGGACGTAGTTAGGATTGCTTTGAACGAAGTGAGCACGTTTGTCTTCATTTGTCTTCAATTCCTCCAGATAATCCATTAAACATACTGTTTGACCTAAGACAGTGGCAACGCTTAACCTGACCTTGCTTCGTGTATCGGCAACAATATCGGGAGTTGCAGCAGGAACATCACCTAACTCACTGACAGAGGAAAAAACAGCAGTTGGTTTGAGATACTGGGAAATTTTCTTACAAAGATCAAGAATAGACTCATCTAACTGTTCTCTTAGACGATAATGAGCGCGGTATGGATAAAAGTGGTCAACATCTAATACAGCAAAGTTGCATGTATCGACAATTTTGAGCAACTGCGAGTAAGTAAATTTTTTCTCAATGTTTAAGAATCGCGTGTCGTGTAGTAAGTCAGAGTAAGGGGCAACGTCAGAAGCATGAAAAAATAAGGAATACGGAGTACTATCGTTGAATCTAAACAAGGAAACATGTTTATCCGAGAGCCATAGGTCACGAGGTAGGCGTTTGCGGTTCCCATGTTTTATAAAGCTAATACATCCCTCCAATCTTCTCCTCCAATCCGGTATGCAACTAGGATGTACAAATGCATCGTGATTAGTTATTTTAGCATGATACACAGACTCCAAGTACTTTAATACACTGTCTCTCTCCTCTTCAATGGTGATGTCCACGAATGGCGCATCTGTAGGCATACCATTTTTCTCGTCTACCGACATTTGAAATCGTTTGGTTGTCATTACGTAATCCATCAAATATCCACAAGAACCATCAGGACTTATTGTTTCATAGAATTCACGATCGTGCTTGATGCCAAGTTCAAACTTCCACTCTGATTCCGTTGCAACTATCAGGGACATTATAGCGTTCGCTAATGATTCAATGTCTTTGTGACAATTCGCTATTTCGGCTATCTTCTTTATACATTTGTAGGTTTGTAAAGAAACGCGAATGTGAGAGTTGCGCGAATATCCACGGATATCGCGGATGAATTCAGTTACTACGTACATTGATGCGTTTTCGCTTGTTTGCGGTGGGCTTGACCCCAACCCTTCCACTTCAGAGGTCCCTTGCAATACAAATGCGGCTTCGACTTCGGCTTCGGGTGAGGCAGGTGTTATCTCATTCGTTTCCATCCGCACTGAATGATTTGACATCGTTTCATGGACTGATCCTTGTGTGCTCCCTCTGGACTTTAGGGAACATAAAGCGCACTGCCCAGTACTTCGGCCGTCGGCGACACCTGTGGTTATAGTGTCGATAGCTTGCAACTTTTGTTCCAAATTAAGTTTTGTTGTCATTAGGGCGCATAAGTCGATGAATTCTGTTTCCGTGAAATCATTATTCTCACGTTTGTTAGATTTTGATCGGACCCCTCTCGTCAACCGTTTGCTCGCATACGTATCCACCACTTCACTAAGGTCATCCTCCTCAGCAATAAAGTCATCTGACTTAGTATTAACAGCACTTCTGAATCCAAAATCAATTTCTGGTACTGGAGACGTATGCAATCTGTAATACGTAATTATATGAAACGATTCTTCCTACAAAATAATAATGGTAGCTAACTTCAATTCGACAAATAATTTGCTAGATTACCTCAAATGCTAAAGTTCCAATAAACTGCGATTTAAACCGCGAATATCCCATCTTTTGTAACCACTCGTGGTGAAGCTTGCTGAAGTTACCATCTCGTTTTCGGAACATAATGATTTTAATATGACTTTTTGGTAAGATGGTTTTAATCAATATCTCATCTATGCTCACGCTACCAATAAAATTTGTGATAACATGATACACAGTTTGCATTCGTTTCAAGAAAGACGCTTCTATAGGCCGCTCGAGATCACACGACACAAATTCAATGGACCGAAGGATTTGACATTTCTTTCCGCAAGCCTCCAATTTTTGTTGAATGCAGGTCACAACTAAATGAAGTACATTTAAAAAATATATTAATTATGCAATCAAACAAACCTGGGTCCAAATCGATTCCAATAGCGTTTGTATCGCTCCAAATCTTCTTAAGTGAAGCAATCAAGTAGGGACTCCCTACACCAAAGTCAAGTACTCCTTCAGGCTTAACATTTACAGACCCTACACCGAAGTCAGCTACTTGTTCTGGGTGATTTAATATACTAAAGATTAAATTGATCACTTTTCCGGTGGTATCTTTCGACACATAATGAACGCCTATTAGGTTCCCTACATATATTTGAATGACCACATGTATTTACAAATTTATATCAAGGTACCTGAATTGGTTGAAGCATTCATGTTATGCCATTCACACTCATTCATCTCATCCCATAAGTCATCCAGTCGTTTGGCTATGTAGCAAAGGTTCATATTGTAATCAGAACTATACCGCAAAGCATTGTCGGTAATATCAGGCAATTGTTTTCGAGCGGTTTTAAAAGGGACAATAAAATTGGCGTTCGCAGTTTTCAATACTAAACGTCCTAACTTGAACATCTTCGCCGTTTTTGATGTTAAATTTTGTAGCATACTTAAGTCGCTGTCATCGTCACTAAGTTTATTAAAGTGTCCCATCCTCTCTTGCAACTGATTATACAGAAAGTAGTACGAAGCAAAGTATTCATCGTTTACAGAATCTGCAAAGGTAAAACCACCCTGTGCGACAGGATGTCTGTTCATCGACTGTATGCACATATTTATCTGCTCGGCCACCTGCTCCAGCTGATGTACATTTGATGGACTCTTTGATGAAATATTTGCCTTACTTGTAAGCGTTGTCGACAATTCCTCATCACTTGATATGCTGTCAGTCTCTTGTCCTAATTATAATAGTAAAATATCAGGCAGGTATATAAATAATTTTAGCAAAATTTATTACTTCCTCTGCGCAATGTTCGATTCGCTTTATGTCCACCGTAGACTCGTGTGATGTGGTCAATAAAGTTCTGATTTGTTTTGTCACGGTAAAAATTCTGCCGCTGATTTAGCCAATACTCACGGGAAAGAGGTCTTAAAATTTCAGTGTGGGGAGGAATATCTTTGGCAGCAACAATACTTCCATCGGGTTCCATGATACAATTGTTATCAAATTTTGGTAAGAACAATGCATCGGTTATGAATGAGAGTGGAGATTGTACTTGGTTCTTGCGATGATTGAATCCGTCTAACCAATGCCCATCTGCTAGTGGAAAGATGTATCTTTGCTGCTTGTTCTGATCAGTCAATTTATCTTCTGCGATGCGGCTACCCCATAATACGCCTATGCAGTCATTGGTATGCAGTGGAGTTGAACAATAGAGACCAAAAGACAATGTATTGGAATCAAAATTCTTGTAAACTTCAGATGTAGCAACATAGAGTGAAGGTGGGGAGTCTGCGCACGAAATTGATCTCCATGAGGGTAAATTCTTTTTCCAAGCACCGATTAGTTCCGCAGTAAGGGCCGCGTCATATCCTGCTTTCATCCGTGGTGTCCTCGCCGTAACAGTACTTGGAGTATCTGGGATTCTTCGAGTAGGTGCTAAAAACACTAATATAATTAACAATATTTGCACAGCACTTGCTCTGGCACGAACCTTGATGCCTGCGTACTTGAACCTCATCAGTTTCAGGCATGGTGCTACTTGCCTTTACTAACGAAGGAGTCATTGTTATTTGACTGATGTTATCATCTGGTCCTGTTATTCGAGATTTCTTGACCGATTCAATTGTATTGCATGAGACTAAGATAGAAAAATAATATGACATAGAAAGTAACAATTTCATATTGTTTATTACCTGGAGAAATCTCTCGTTCCCTTTTCGCCCTTGCAAGCCGCAGTTCCGCTTGAGAATCATTATCCGACAAATCGCCGTCCGAGGAAGAGGACAAATATTCAGCGTCTTTAGGCCTACTACCTGTGTGGGAAATTTCTCTATGTGGTTGGTTACCCGGCGCTTCCGATAAAATTTCCATCGCGACTTGCTGACCCGAAAAATCTATAGCGATTGATCCTGCTATCGATCCTTGTTCTCGCTGCTCCTTCCTCTTTAAAGCGGTTCTGATTTTACTACGAAACTTTTGATACTCACTGATGCCATTATTGTATATTGTAATTAATTCGATGACTTTATGGGAGTGATCGTAATTCAAAAAAGGTATTTTCTTAAATTGACTGTGATTGAGGTGATAGTAATGCCAGATAATATGACTATGATTTATGTTGTGTTGGGCAAATTCTGGGTTGAACGAAAATTCCTTCGAAGGAAAGCGGTATTTAGTGTATTCATAATAGTATGATATTATTATAGAATTTAATTCTTCATCCGACAAATTTACGTTATTGTCAAGAATCACCGATGCAAGCTTTGCGTATAAATTTGATCTCTGCAAATTTAACGTCCCCAAGATTTGTAAATTATTTCTGGTCTCTGGATCAATATTAATTATAAGATCTTCATTCTGTTTTTGTTCATTCAAAGAATCAATTGTAGGTATCAATGACAATGGCGAATCCATAATTTTCAGCTAGTATAATAACAATTCTCACTTCTTTCTTTCTCAGTAGCCGTTTGTTTTCAAGAATATCTTAAGAAGGTTTTTATCACTCATGAGTGATAAAAACCTTCTTAAGATATTGATTGGGCTGTTTTAAAATTCAAAAATAGGTTCACATTTTTGAATAACCAGTCAATTCAGTGGTGATGGGAAGACACAAGAAAAGCAGGAAAGATGTCGATATGGGGAATTCGAGTAGCACATTGAAGACTTCTATTGTCATGGAAGGGGAAGCGGAGTGCAGCGCGCACATGCTTGATGATATAGATGCGGAGAGAGTTAAGAGGAAAAGTAAACTGGTAGGAGCTCAACCTCCGAACCAAGAGAAGCTCAAGAACTCCTCGTTGCTTGGTTAGTAGCTCTATTGCTCTCTTCTACAAATAAACCTAATAGATATTCTTCCAAACAAACACTTAGATAATGATCAAGATGCTCGGATGAATTCAACCAAAGGTTCGAAACCAGTGGCCACTAGAAGAAGCTCAACACTTGTAGGTGCTAATCATTCAGCAAAACAGGCGGAAACATTGCGACACGAGCGGAATTCCTTAGAAAATAATGGGAACAAGATGGCCTTTAAAGACTTAGGCGAAGAAACGAACAGGAACGAACCGGTTGAGGTGAGGAACAAGCTAGCCCCCAAGGTTATAGGTAAGTGTAATTTGCTGAATGAATTGTAAATTAATGATCTAATCATTTTTTACAAAGGAATGATAGGTTCTATTCCAGTTAAGATTCATAATTACCCGAAAGAGGAGGCTGACGACGAGGATGCGAGTGCTGTAGGGGATTTTGGGAGCAGTGACTCAGAGAATTCCGTTTCCAAGATTGATGAGTTTGCGAAGGCGGCGGAATACAGATCAGTCCCGGTCGACCATGACGATAGAATGCGGTCTCTTCTCGATGTTCCCCATAGTTTCCAAAACATTAGTGCAAGCGGCCTAACTTTTTCATGGGAACTGACTAGAGTCCTCGTAGGTTCAGATGCTAAAGAGCAACTCTTGGATGTGCCGAGATTTAAGACAATTGAATCGCACAAAAAACACGGAAAGTTTTTTATCAAATTAACATTAAACGGGAAGTGTCGGCTAGATGAACACATTGACTTGTTGCTGAAACTGAACTACGCAATACAAGCAGATAAACTTCGGATTGCTAAACCATCAATACAGGTAAGTCTCAATTTGTTTAATTTCCTACACAGTAATGACATAAATTTAGTTGCTTAAGGATTACTGCTGCCTGAACGGAGATGATCCCAAGTTTAATCTTATTGATCCTGATTTGTTCGATATCATCCTAGGGAATCGTACGATATATGAAAAATTATCTAATGCTCACAACAACTTGAAGCAAGGAATTAAGAGTGCATTTGAGAGGTTAGGAGATTCTCAGTCAGGACTACTTAATTTCTTGGATAGTGAGTCGCGTGTATATTTTTTATCAATTATACGGGATCATAAAAGGCTCTTTGATTCTGGAAAACCAACTTCCTTGCGTGCTTCTCAAGTATCGGATAAATCTCTTAGCCTGCAGAGGTATATGAATACCTGCAACTTTATTTGAGGTCAGGAATATAATGGTATATTTATGTTTTGTGATGTTTAGGTTTAAATGCCAGACTATTCTCGAAGCTATTGCGGTCAAACTTAAAATGTATGATCCTAGAGACGAGGCTAAGAGTAAAGGTGAGCTGCCTTTTGTAATTATGACGACATGATTACGAAGACGTCTCTTGAGTATGAAAACATAAGTCAATTAAAGTTTGACTAATCAAGTCGAACTTTAATTGACTTATGTTTTCATACTCAAGAAGCGCATCGTTTGGGGTTGTTAAGTCCGGAAAAAGCTTTGCTAACTTTTTTAATTTAATGTCTTGCAGCACTGGACTTTCTGGACTTAACAACACCAAATAATGAGGCAGTCATTTTAGCTGGATTGTATCTAGGGGACGCGACTCCAGGTACTATTGCATTATCAGATTTGATTGCATACGCCGACAAATTAACTCCGGTAATCATTGAGCAACGAAAGGAGTGCATGAATGTTTCAATGGACCAGAGGTTAAAACACGGGCCCCAATATACTACAGACATGAAATATTTGCGAGAATGTCGGGAGACTCTGTTTAAAACGTGGAGGCTTGGGAAGGAGAAACGCGTACTTGCTCGGGATGGATATTCTGGCAGGTTTTTGTCGTCTGGTGCTTCTGGAAAAGAGAATTCTGCAGACAGACAGGGAAGTATATGGGCTTGTCAGAAGTCGAGAAGTAGGTTTGAAACAAGCCGCCGGCAAGGTGATATGTATTGCAGTTACGGATACTGATGTCGCACGGTAAGCCCTAGAAATTGATGTAAATGCTGTCTGTGTAATTTACTTTCTGTTAGTCCCATTGGTAACTGAATGAGTCCGATTGGTCGTCATGGTTCTTAACCGACGTGGAACCCAATTAACTAAATAATGCGTATTAAAATTATGCCGTGTTTACAGCGTATTAGTTGCGGTACTAGATTTGAAGCACCGTAATTTATTATCACCGTATTTATTACGGGAATCCGTATTTATCATGGACCGTAATAAATACGGATTTTACCGCATTTATTACACCGTAGAGTATTGTGCGTGGCTCCGTATTTATTACGGTAATTAGTCGAAAATAGCCTACCGTAATAAATCACGGTACTAGAATTGAAGCACCGTAATTTATCACCACCGTATTTATTACGGGAGTCCGTATTTATCATGGACCGTAATAAATACGGATTGTACCGCATTTATTACACCGTAGAGTATTGTGCGTGGCTCCGTATTTATTACGGTTAAATTTACCGTAATTATTATGATAATTATGGTAATAATTACGGCAATAAATACGGTTATTTCTTTCCGTGATTTATCACGGTGGTCCTGTGATCACCGATGTGGGTACTCTAATATGAGGACAATTTTTAGATCATCTAGTCGCTAGTTGTCTCTAATTGTCAATTATTCGTCGGAAAAGTGTACGTTCATATTTACACCCATTTTTGGTAGTCCAGCATAACTATTATTGAACGGTGTCCTCGTTATATCATGACTCGCACATAGATTGTTCGATGCACCTGAACTAAAGCGACTTCGAGATGTAATTTTTTAAAATATTTCTGCGTTACACAGAAGTAATGAGCCAAAACTTGCTTGCACTAATAAAAACGTGTTTTTCCTATTGAAAAGAGGTAATGCAAATTCATAAGATCGATATATCATGACTTCGCATCTGTGTACCAAAATTTAAACACTATAGTGTCCGTTAAAGTATTCCTAAAGTGGCGTTAAAGTCCTATCTCGTGACGGCTAAAGTTTCTTGTACGATAGCTTGTTCTATGCAACTTAGTTAGTGCTTCTCAGGGCTACATATGGTATTTGAAAGGCACTTGCCTCGAGGGCGCAGCCTTCTGAGTCCTGTAAACTTGGCTTCAACTTCTCTAAATCGTTAAACACTTGCACCTCTGCCTCTTCAACTCACTTCTGTTATCTACCAAAGATTGTGTTTAGACTATGTAAACCTTTACCCTTGCTCCCCTATCCGTCGCTATCTTTTGCCGATCATTGGTTTGACTTCTCTTCTCCTGCTTGACAAAAACTCGACCTACAATCGTTTAGGGAAAGCAAAATGTGGACGGTATATCTATTATTTCTACCCCTAGAGAAATTTGTATCTAGTTGTCAATTTCTCCTCGGAAAGTATCGCATTTAGGACTTCCGACTTATTATAGCACATTTCCTTACAGTGAATAAGAAACCGTGTCGTTCCACGCTGTAAAGGCCGTTTTTCTTACTTCCTCGGTGCTTGTTTTTACTCTCTGTGAGCTCCGTCCCTGTCATTTCCAGCCTATTTAAACGCAGGGTTCCTTCTGGCTTACTTCTATTGTTTGATTTTGAAGTGTTATTCTCCTGTTTCGAGCACACTAAGTGAATCGCAACGCACTATTTTCAAACATTCAAAATCCCTGCGACGCAAACTGTAACTCGTCGACATCCGGGGGAGCAGCGAATGCGTTTTTATGCTAAAGAAAAATATCACGAAAAAGTATAAACCGAATACGCCCAAGTAACCAGGACGTTGTTTATCTTTTAGGGCGGTAGTAAGTATTCTATCTCGGAGCATCATATCTTTGAAAGGAATTCAAGGGTATTCCTCAAGGCTACGGTAATCCAGGCCTCCCACCAACTCAAATCAGACTGATTAGTTTTGCTGGCCAACCGGCTCCCAACTTGAATTCTGCAGAAAAAAATTTCCCGTACAATTTAGGTTTGGAGCACAAAGGAATTTCACTCCTCTTAATTTAATTATTCAAAAAATTGAATTTGCCAAATGTTGGCGGTATTCATATTTCAAGTTTGGAATAACACTCTAGATATTAGTTCCGCAACGACATAGCCTAAACAGGGTAAAGATTGAGCATAAATTCGAATCAGTACTGTGGTACGGATGGAAGTACAATGACGTCCCTGATTGTTTCCTGGCAGAAACTTGTGAGAAAACATTACGTTCCTTATTACAATGACACGGTATACTCACAAGACGTTCATCATTTACTACCTGGCAAGCTCAATAGCTTGGAACTGGGGAACAGTAGCACTGCCACGTTTCTCAAATTTTCTAGGAAAAGCCTTCAAGCTACCCTCAAGGAAAATGGGAGTTGGAACTTTCAATATTTGGTCGTCCTAAGATCAACGATGTTGCTCAACTGGGCTTCTCTCAGCAATTTGAAGTCCCAGCACAGAGTCCGGGACAACGTTGGGTAGAAGGCTGGCGCTGTAGCTTTCATTTCTCTGTGAAAGCGATCGTGCGAGCTTTTTAAAGGAGTGTGGTTACGTGTGGAGGTTTGAGTCCACCCCACCAATCTCGTACATCAAGAGTGAGGCGAAGCCTTTGAATAACCCCCTTACCGAACAGCTGGTTACTA
>Ga0208379_1000482_pt1 | contig 17386 bp, 24 predicted proteins | sample CryBogCBE02Aug07_FD_184559 | JGI IMG/M metagenome (GOLD analysis project Ga0208379, IMG submission 184559) | Freshwater microbial communities from Crystal Bog, Wisconsin, USA - CBE02Aug07 (SPAdes) | ecosystem: Environmental > Aquatic > Freshwater > Lake | place: Crystal Bog, Wisconsin, USA... | reverse complement strand
GGTGTGTTGCGGTTGCCTGGACCACCTGAGCCACTAATAAAGCGGTGGCAATCGCCACACATTAACACAGCCGCGGTACGTATTCCACCTCTGCGTTGGACTATGGGTGACCAAGTGTCTTTGTCGGTTTTGCGATAACCTAAAATGGGATCTGTCATAGTACACCTGCCAACCAATATCCGAACCACACCAATAGTATGCCCACAGTAGTTGCCATTATGCCCGTGCATAAAAGCAATAAGGGTATCAAGGTATCGTCTTTCATTTACACTTCCTTTAACTTTTCAAATACGGTCAACTCCAAAATGGCTTAGAATGTTTTTGTGATCGGTTGCTTCCAAACAAATCTCGGCGTCGCCTCGATTCCCATTTGAATTAATAAAGTACCATGCTCGATAACAAATAAATTTATAAATCCTGTAGTACTGCGTCCAAGTATACGATCTCATTCTAAATATATTAAAAAGTATCACAGTCAATACCACATTCTTGATTCTATCCAGTACAGTAACATCGGTGGGAACTGGATTACCGTCGTCATCTGTCATTCCACACTCTCAGTCATGTAATAAACTACCGTAAAACCTTGTTCACGTGCTTCATCGGCTTCGTATTCGGTATCAACTGTAAACAATAACAAATCACCTTCGTATATTTCCCACATAGTTATCTCCCGGTAAATTAAAAAGAATAAGGACTTATTGACATTGCCTTATTGTAAAGAGTGCCGTAGCACTCGGAGTTATACTTTCATACAGGTAGTCTTGGCCATTTGCATCCATTTTACAGGGAAACTCTTACGCAACTGTCCGACCTTGATAGCCATACGCAAACTGACTTCGCGCAAACGATCTTTGTTGGCATCCATAAATGCAATAATTTCGTCTTGTGCCACCTGATCCAAGTCCATGCCATCAAACAAGGCACCGTCTTGTGCAATTTGCTTGATACGCAACAATTTGTCACGCATGGTGTCTAGGGTAAGATCCAGGTAGTGACATCTAGACTGTAACGCATCCAAGTGATCACGCAACTTTTGCGATTTCATGCCATCAAACTTCAAGTTGGTAATAAAGATCACACTACCGTTAAAGTTGAAGCTGTCAGGAATACCTTCGCGTCGTAATGCGCTGGATTCACTCAACCACGAAATCTTGCGTTTCTTGCCTGAATCCAGTGCACCTTTTAATAAATTAAGCGATACATCGTCAAGCAAAATACTGTCACAGTCGTCAAACACCACAACACAATTTGAGTCTGAATACTTGTACAGAGTTTGGTACAAGCCAATTGGAGTAGCTGAACCTTTGACAACCTCGGCACGTAAACGCTTGCCGGCGATCTTGTCAAATAAACAGGCTTTGTCAATTATTTGCTCTACACCAAAACTTTTACCTACACCAGGCGGGCCTGACACAATCATGGCACGAATGTCGCCGTTGGTAGCGGCTTCAGTCATTTCATCTAGGATTTGGAATCTCTCACGAATACGAGCAATAACTTCTTCGTCAGTTTCCACAAACGTTTCCACTGCCGCAGGCACTGATGCCGCAGAACCTTCGCTTACAAATTGATAACTCATTGGACCCTCTATATTGATACGAATAACATCACTAAAGCCAGGAAAATTGCCACCATTTTTTACAGTAACAAATCCGCCCTTGGCGCCAGATTTATATTGCTCGACTAGCTCAAATACTCGACCCGAGCAGTCATTTTTACGATAGTTACCAGACACAATTTGAACAAAACTTGCTGACATCTTTAACTCCTGTTTTATTAACTTATGCTATAATTATAGCAGGTTGCCCATTTCTGAGCAAATCTGCTGTTGTTATTTGGCAACAAATTGCACAGTGGCAAAGTTGTATTTGGCGCACATCTTTTCTAACTCAAAAGGTAATACTTCAGTATTAAATTCTAAAGGTAATACTTTAGTATAACTTGCTCGATTAACGCGAAGATTTGCGGGATTGGCATCTGCTATTAGAGCATAATGCAATGGTATCTCACTGTACGGACGCTTTTTAAGCACTAATTTAGCGTACAGAACACACGAGGCTGCTGAGGTAAACTGCATACTAACTCCTTTTTTATATCTTATGCTTGTATTATAAGACAAGCGCCATTTCTGTACAAAAATGGGCAGAGTCAGTTGTTGCAAGAAAACAACACTATTTTTTCTTAGAATTTACTGTTTTATCAAACTGTTGGCGGGCCCAATGGTCTTCTGCTATGATGCTGGCAACAAAAGATTGTAAAAATCCCAATTGGTATGCTAGATATAGATTTGCTTCTTTGTGCGGATTTATTTGTGCTAACGAGTTTGAAATATAATTGACCGCTTTATCATGTTGATCCATGATCGGGCCTGTTACAACGATCTTTTGTGATGTCGATTGTTGGGATCCCATCCGTCAAAATCGTCTTCGTCGTCCCACTTGTCGGGCCAAGCAGCTGCGTCTAGCCCGTCGTCGGCTTCCCAGTCAATGTTGTCTTTGTCCTCGTAGTCAACATCGTTGAGGTTCATCCATTGTTGGGTGGCCTTGTTGTATACCATGTGCCCTTTACCGTATGTGGCATCATAGTCGTTATAATTTTTCAAATTGTCGTAGTAATCACCGCCGGCACCGTATGTGGGGGTGGCCTGTGGTGGATGTAGTTCTTCGTAGTGTGATTCGATATAGTCCAGGCTATCTTCGATTTGATCTGTAGGAACACCGTGTTCGGTATAGCCCTGTATCAACATGTTGTAGTATCGCTGAGAGGGATAATCGTCAACCAAGTCGGTAATTTTGTAATACACTAGGGCCGCAACTGGATTGCCATTTTTCTCAACTCGAACCATTTTTCGATTGTACAACCAAGGATAACCTTCTAATCGGTCTAGAGCCTTGAGATTATCGTATGTGATGTCCCATAATACCCCGTCACATGTACTTTGCTCGTCTTTGGCAACATCGCCAACTGTGGCAAATTTAAATCGATATCCTGGCAATTTGGCACGGCCCAAACTGACAGCACCCGGACAACGACGTTCCATCTCGGCAGTGTTGGTATTCATTCCATAGGCAAAGTACTTAAATCTCATTATGTTTTATTTATCGCCACGCCCTCCAGAATCACTGCTTGATAATTCCCAAAATATCGTTTTCTGTCAAAATAACGTATTCTTCCTTGTCCACTTCCACAGTCTGCCCAGCGTGCTGATGAAACAGAATGTGATCTCCAGCTCGAGCACGAATTTTCACTAATTCACCGTATTTGTCGCGTTTGCCCGGTCCCACTGCTAGGATTTTGCCGTGCTCGGCTTGTTCAGAAAAATTATCGGGGATGACTATACCGCCCTTGGTTGTTTCGGGTTCTTTGAATCGTTTAACTACAATTTTTTCATTTAATGGTCGTAATCTCATATCTAGTCCTTAAAAATATTGGCAATTTGTTCTTGGGAAAAAGCATTCGTTTTGTTGTAACGGCTTGATTTTGATTGTTTCTAATATGGCCGGCTTGCCTAAGCCCATGGCCAAACTGTAAACAAAGTTTTGGTTGGCCACTACCAAGTCTGCCCCGGCCACAATTCCGGCCAATTCTAAAAAATCCCGAACCGGGCGATAGGGAATATCAACCCCGATACTGGTTACATAGTCTTCGTGTTCGGCTCGAGTGCCTACAAAAATACCGTTGTTGGCCAAATCAGCATCTTGTGCCATTTGCCGGTGACTCTCGGTGGCCGCGGGTTCGGTACTGCGGTATCTCGATGTTCTACTGACCACTATTGGTCGAGTTTTTATAGCATCTGCTTCCAACCACGGAGTGTCATAATCAGCCATTGTAAATGGTAAATTGAATGCCTGATGATAGGCCTGTACATAGTTGCCTTCTAGTGTGCGAAACAACACAGTGCGAAAATGATCTAGATCCACATCAGGCTCGGGTGTGCCCTGTGTCCATGTGCCCGAGTAATGTATGTAGGGTTGGCGATTAAGCAAGGGCTTTAACCATTTGTAATCTTGGTAGGTAAAACGTCCTGCATGTGCAGGATCCACAGTCTCGGGCACATAGGGATTACGACTGTATCGTGCTATGGTTGATTCTAAATTGTTTAATGCAACCAAAAATACAGCATTGTTGTCTACTGCCATTTTTTTAACAACACTGAGGCTGTAGATTAGGTCGCCCAGCGTGCCAGAATGTCTATAGGTTGTAGTCATTTAACTTTGTGTTATGAATTAGTATCAAGTCTTCGCAACGTTGATTCATTGTTGCTGGCTTTAATGTTATAGGGTCAAATGCTGAATAATTCATGTCAGCAATTACCCGAAACATTTTTGCAACTTCTGTGGGACCGTATAACCAAAACCATTCAGTAAATATAACCGGACGTATTCGATCAATTAAGTCTCGACTGGATTCCAATATACTGACATCGTGTCCTTCGGTGTCAGTCTTTAAAAAACTGATATTGTTGATTTCGTCTTCGGTGAGGTATTTGTTTAACAAATGTTCTAGAGTCAATCCCGGCACTGTTACTTTGTTACCAGCCATGGCCATAACTTCACGTTTCAGTTCTGGAGTCCAGGATTGGTCAACCAATCCGCCATTACAGAGATTGTTATTGTGATCCAGTATATCAACTGCATCTAGATCTTGTGTGGTAACTGCTTCTCCAGCAACTATAAATTTCCCCAAGTGTCCGTTCATGTTGCAACAAAAATCTAGGTAAGGACGAATTACCGGATTTGGTTCTACTGCAAGCACAGTTCCTCTAGCAACAAATTGCATGGGAACCGCAGTATCACCGCTGTGTCCACCAATGTCCACCACGGTACTGCCTGGACGAATAAACTGATCCCAGTGATATTGATTGAGATATTGATCAAATATATCTAGTAGACTTTTTGATCCTTCACCGGCATGATCCATCTCGAACCAGTAGCAGGTGGCATCACCCACGTCTACTCTATGGCCACGTCTTAATTTTGGTATTTCGAATGTTGTTTCCATCTAGTTCCTAATAACTTTTTTCTTCTATAATTGCACTGCCCGAGAGTTCATTTATCTGTCGTTTGATGCTGGCTCGTTGATCATTTTTCTTGTACACTGATCTTGCAGCTTCCACAAACTCAATGTCAAATTTCTGTTGCTTTTCGCATGATCGTTTAAAATCTTCAATGGTCCACAACATACGATTTACATGAAACAGTTGATCAGTAAGATCCTGTATATCAGGCAAATTTAAATTGCTTAATATATCAGTGAGTTGATTCAATTCGGCAGTGACGTTTTGCTTTTTTTCCGCGTCTACTATTTCTTGTTGCTTGATTTGTAGTATGGTTATTTTATCAACCAATTCACCTACCGAGATTGGTGCCATTACTATCATAGATACCCCGCTATTGCATTGACTATGGCGTCGGTGTCAAAATTATTATTGCAAGGAGTTGTGCCTTTTTTGCAAGTCCATGTCACCACTGGACGTGCCTGTTCGTTATAGCAACCGCGACAGTCTTCTTGTGTTTGTACAGCAGTGCATTTATAGCCCATTTCATGTTTTCGATGTGGTAATATACTTTCTACTGGAATGTTTGTCAACAATGCCACTATTGGTGCTTTGCTTGCGGCCGCACACCAGTAGGGTCCTGAATCAATGCCCACAAAACACTGAGCATGATCACATAGATATTTTATCTGTTGATCATTGTATCGATCTCGACGATCAAAGAACATGGGATGATCAATAGTGTAATCGGTTGTGCCGCCCACTACAACTATGTTAAAATCAGTACGCAGTTCAAACAGTTTTGCATACACATCAAGCCAAACGTCCATGGTGACATTCTTTTGTGAGTAATGCCAATTGCGCATGTGCACCACAACAAATCGCTTGCCAAATTCTGCTAGGTCGCGATCCACTGTGTCACGGTCCGCATCATCAGGAAATAATTCAACACTGCGATCCAATTGATTTGGTCCGAATGCTCGATAGAACATGCTGTCTACAAAATGATTTACGGGATTGGCTTCGTATGCGTTATCCAAATTGATATATAGTTCGTAATTTTCAATTGCGGGCGGATCATTCACATGATACATGTTACGAATGTGTGGATTGTTTCTCCAGACCGATAACTTTTCAGTTACCACATCAATATTGGCCTGTCTGTATCGTTTCTTTAATTCACGCACAACGCCGGTGCTCATGATCACATCACCAATAGCGGCTCTACGTCTAACTAAAATATTAATTGGTGTTTCTATATTCATTTTAGAAAAAATTCGTGTGTGATGTCGGGAAAATATTTAATAAACATATCATCTTTGTTGTCTCGCTGGCATCGAATCTTTTGTACAATTTCGTTGTAGAAGTTCCATGCCAACGGAATAAACACAACTTTTTTATCAGAGTTTTTTATTTCATTTAGGTAATCGATACTGACCACTGGAATAGTTGTACCTGGACAGTATAATCCTTGCTTTAGTGGATTGTCGTCAATCACTGCATCTAACTGTATTTTGCTGGCATTGATCAGTGTCATACCTTTGGCGGCTGCACCGTAACCAACAATGATATATCCCTGCTTGCGATAACTGTCAATTTGTCGCTTTAATCTAGCCAACAAATCTGCAACGCCCTTGGACCATTTATCGTAAGTTTCTTCACGCATCAAACCAGCAACAACTTCCATTGCAAGAATGTTTGCCATTCGGTATTTGTTTAACGGTTGTTTTGCCAATGTAAAGATATAACTGGTACCATGTATGCTGGTCTTAACAACGTCAACAAGATGTAGGCCGGCTCGCTTGGCCAAACAATTCATACTGTTTGCATTGTAATAACTGATATGCTCGTGATAGATAGTGTCAAACTCACCGTTCAAGACCATGTCGGCTTGGCTTGTGCTGATAAAGATACGGCCATTATCGGCCAAGCGATCACGAGCCAGTTCTAAGTATGTGAGTGGATCAGGAATGTGTGAAAACGAATTCTGTGTAGTGATCACATCGAATTTGTTGTTGATGTTCTTGGCAGTTTCCTGGTTCCAAAACTCACACCATATGGTATGACCTTTTTGACGGCTTTGTTCATATAGATTTTCTGCAGGATCTACACCAAATGTTACCCAACCCAGTTCTCTAAATGCATCCAATTGACTGCCGTCATTGCAACCAATGTCCAGTACATTTTTCACAGTGAACTTGTCTGATATTTGTTCGGCAACAAAATGTGCGTACCACTGCATGTACTCGACATAAGTTCGGCTGGTACCACTAACATATAGATAATGACTATAGATTATCTTGGGATCAACTACATAAGTCAGTTGCAAATGATTGCAATCACCGCATCGGTTGACTGCTAATGGATATCTATCTTCACCTTTGGTGTTTTTTTCTTTTCTAAAATTATTGGCCAATGGTTGATCGTTCAGATCCAATGTAGGTAGTAATTTCTTACCACCACATGCTATACAAGTTTTAATAGGTTTACAATTTTTCATTAGTTTTTAATTGGTGCACCATTTGGGGCAATGCAACCCTCTACCCCAAGATTGGCAATTTCTTTTACATTATCGGGATTTAGAAATTTATACAGTACGTGTTCGATATCAACATATCCGCCGGCAGACAGACGTTCGGCAAAAAAGGCCAGGCTGTTTTCGTAAACTTCAACAACTTCGTCCAGTCTAGACTTTGGCCAACTCCAAAGACGTGCCATATACTGTAGCGGCACTGTGGTCACTGCCAGTGGGAATTGACTGTTGTGTTTTGGCCCAATTACAATCTTGTCAATTACTGTGGAATCATCGTAGGTTGCTGGATCGAAATTGTTGTTTAACACGTACCTGCCGGACATTTTATGAATACGGTCAATGCCGTCAAAAGCCTGTGATTCTTTTAATTCAGTTAGCACACGTCCAAAACACATGATCTCGGTTCCGTTTTTGACCACATCCCAATTGTCATTGTCGTAAAGTGCTTGCACATCTTCATCGTGACTGTAGTCAATGAATCGATCGCTGGCATATATCAATTCTTTGGCCTGCTCGTCGGTAATAGCAGTACCACAACATTCCATTACATAAATTTTAGCATCTGGAATTCGATCACGTATGCTCTTAATTGTGCCAATTGTTTGCTCTAGTCTCTGTGCTGGCGAGTACACACCAAACTTGCTGTTGATTGCACTTGTAACTATAAAGGCGTGTTTTACTTGCGTAGCCATCTATCATTCTCCAATGTCCATTTTACCATGGATTCTATACGTTCACTCAATTTGATGGTGGGTTCCCATCCTAGACTTTTTAGTAATCCGCCATCTAATGCATAGCGTAGGTCATGCCCGGGTCGTGAGCCATGAAAGTCCACCATTTCGTATTTTAATTTTTTACCAACTGCTTTTGCAATCATTTGTGCCAGTGTCAAGTTGTCAATTTCTTCTGTTCCCACTAGATTGAATTTGGGACAATGCGCATGACCATAATCACCAGTATGTTGATATTTTTTAAGGCTCAGTATATGCATCAAGCCTTCAGCAACGTCCTTGGCATGAATGTACATGCGTGTGCCGGCTTCGGTGCGTTCGGGATTGGCATGTATGATCACTTTCTCACCATCACGTACTTTTTGTATAGTGGCTGGGATAAACTTTTCTGGATGCTGGCGCTCGCCAAATACATTCATGGTATGTGTTACCACAATCGGCATCTTGTATGTGTTTTCGTAGGCTACGCAGAATTCTTCTGCGGCCGCTTTGCTTGCAGAATAAGGGTTAGTACTGTTATAGCGATCATACTCTTTGTAACTTACACCGGGAGGTGCGACTCCAAATATTTCATCTGTTGAAAAATATACAAATCTTTCTAATTTTGGCAGATGCTTCCTGGCATAGTCCAACATGTTCACTGTGCCTACCACGTTGTCTTGCACAAATTCCATGGGATATACGATACTTCGATCCACATGCGATCCGGCTGCAAGATGTAACACTATGTCAACGGGCCCAATATCTTGTACTATTTGACTGTTGATTTCTGCTTTGAGATCATGAAATATGATGCGTAATCGTTTGGAAATCATTGCAGCATCATGTGACTGCAACATGTCGTGTAATCTATTTAGATTGCCACTTATGTCCAAACGATCAAGACAAACAATGTTCCAGTCAGTGTCTTTTAATATTTTATCGATAACATGGTGTGCAATAAAGCCGGCACCACCAGTAATTAAAACTATTTTTGATTTTTTCATATATTATGTATTATAAGAGTATTTTGGTAAAATGTCAAGTATTTTTGTGTCGGTGTCATTCAAAATGTATTGTTGGTATTTGTCTTTGTTGGCGATTAAACTATCGGGAAAGTAGTTGTCAAGTGCCACAACAATATATTGGTCTGCGCTGTCTTGTTGCCAACTTGTACCTTTTTGCATACTGGCTTCGGGATCAATTTGAGCAATGAATTCGGGACGATTGACTTCGGTATGACTAAAACTCTGTGCTTTATCAATCAAGTAGTCTCGATCGCCCATGTAACCAAAGTGCCACCCACCGTGTTCGACCACTTCACAACCTTCATTGCTGTACTGATATGGTGCACTCATGAATTGAAATCTAAGATTCCTAAACGAGTCTGGAGTGATTTCATTAAACACACTGCGTCTACCGGCCATGGCCCAGATGTTGTATCTGTCGGGATTGAGTTTTACATAATTGAATCGAAAATTACTGATAGTCATCCTGAATGCAAACAGTGCCTGCGAACTCTTTTTTATATATTCAACAGCAGACTTGCGCGGAATTTCATCAACATCACTTATGATGATTATGTCATCATCTTCGGCATCAGCCAATCCATTCAATATACTGTTGCGTTGAAACTTTTCGTTGTCCCAAGGGTTCGAACTTTGTGGAAGTTGTATCTGTATGTGACGTATTTTGTCAGCAAACTGTGCAAAGCGTGCAGAGTTTTCTTCAAAGAGGTAGGGCTTGACTCGATTGGTAAACGTGGTGTTGGCCTCAACCAAAACAAAATAATCAACTGAATCATATAGTTCTGTTAATCTTAGTTCTAATAAGTCCAATTCGTTATAAAAGGTAAAACAGTCGTATATTTTCATTGAGTATTTAAGTATAATAAATATTATACAAAATATTTTCAAGGAACGCAATGTACGCTGTTGCCAGTCTCAATACCGATAACTATCAAGATCTCGCTGACATAACTGATCCCCCAAAAAGACAATACTGTGATCGTCATGGATATAAATTCTTTGTACTAAAAGAAAAACGGTACAGTGAGTGTATGGGATTTAACAAAATTGGGTTTGTGCTAGATTTATTTGAAACCTATCCCGATATTGATTGGTTGTTGTTCATCGAGTGCGACGCCACTATAACAAATCTCACAGTTCAAATCGAAAAACGAATCGACAATAACTATCATTTTATTGTACCAGTTGATAGATTAAACATCAATGCCGGTAACTTTCTAGCACGCAATAGCGAAAAAGGTCGTGCATACTTGCAGATGATAATGAGTCGCGAGCCCGAATATCGTGATCACGAATGGGCCGAACAACAGGTAATAATCGACACTATTTCAGATTACGAAGATGTGGTCAAGATTGTGCCACAAAAATATATGAACAGTTACGATCCTCCGGCTTATGGGCCTTTTGCAGATTTAGTAAAGACCGACGTGTTAGGCAACAGTGGGGAGTGGACTGTGAATGATTGGATTGTGCACTGGCCCGGTGTCAGTAAAGCAGTTAGAATGAGTCGTGCTCCAGAAATTATAAATCAAATAACTGCATGAAGACATTTATCACTGGATCAACCGGATTTGTTGGATCAAATCTAGTCACCTATTATCAAAAATTAGGGCACGAAGTTTACGCATACCGTCGCGGAGAAGACTTGCGAACTGCCCTGAATCACTTTCAACCCGACAACATAATACATTCGGCAGCCGAAATTTACAATAGTGATTTGATGTTTGATTCAAATATAGTAATGACTTATACCTGCTTAGAATATGCCAAAAACAGCGAACAATGGTGTCGTATGGTACAGATTGGTAGCAGTAGCGAATACGGCCCCACCGATCATGCCACCAGCGAAACAACATTACTGAAACCATTGGATTTTTATCAAGGTACCAAAGGTGCCGGTACCTTGATGTGTCAGAGCTGGGCCAGACAATTCAACTTGCCTATATGGATAGCAAGACCCTACAGTGTATACGGTCCGGGTGAACGCGAGCACCGACTGTTCCCAAGACTGTATCGTGCTTTTTATCATGATGAGCCAATGACTCTGTATCAAGGGTGGCATGATTTTATCTACATTGACGACTTTGTGCGTGGCATTGACTTGATGTTGTTGCACTGGGATTTGGCTCCTGGGGAAATTATAAACTTTGGGTCAGGAAATCAAATAAGTAATTTTGACCTATTGACAAAGTTTGAACGTATTGTTGGGCATACTGCACCGGTATCCAAAGTGGCAGAGTTGAGCAAAGCATTCGAAAATCGAATCTGGGTGTGCGATACCACTAAAGCAGAGGAAGAATTTGATTTTGAAATTGAATTTGATTTAGATGCCGGTATACAAGAATTTATAAAGAAAATGAACAATCAATGATTAAAAAAACAATTAAAACACGTACCGGTACAGAATTAACAATCGAAAACAACGATGCAGTTGTTGCCAATTGGTTTGCCAATGAAGGCAACCAATCAGATTATCTAATACAACAAATCAATGATGGCATACATGATCGATTTGTGCCCAAAACTGACCATGCAGTCATTATTGATTGTGGCGCAAACATTGGAGCGTTTAGCATATATGCTCAGGATCGAGCCAAACAAATCATTGCAATAGAACCTGATCCTAGAAATCAATACATATTCCAACAACTTACTGGCCAGTTTAACAATATTGTATTGGATAACAGTGCGCTAAGTAATCGGGATGGTACATTGAAATTAAACATTCATGTGGCGCCAACTTGTAACAGTATCATATACGAAACAGATACTGATTTATCAATTGACGTACCAACCAAAACAATAGCGTCAATTCTTAACGAATACAGTTTAGAATCGGTTGATTTTGTAAAGTGTGACATAGAGGGGGCCGAAGTGTTGGCCATCACTGATGCCACAATAGATCCTGTACAAAATAAAATAAAGGGTTGGGTAATTGAAGTGCATCAGACCGATAGAAACACTTCGGCCTGGCCCGGAAATTTAGAAAACAATCGTCAACAAATTGGTGCAGTATTAAAAAATGCAGGATATGCCGTTGAGTATGTTGTGCATGACCAAATTTACGCTTGGAAATAACTTATGGCTCTATTACCAACACCGCTTGAAACAATGACGCGACGCTTGATTGACATTACTTATCAAGAGCAGTTGAGTCATTTGAGTAGCACGCTGAGTGCGTTGCCAATCATTGAAGAAATTTACAACAAGAAAAAAGACGATGAAGTTTTTATTCTCAGCAACGGTCATGCTGGACTTGCACTGTATGTGGTGTTAGAATATCATTATGGTGTTAATCCAATTGCGATGTTACACAAACACGGAATACATCCCGGAAAAGATTTAGAAAATCATCTGCATTGCAGTACCGGTAGTTTGGGATCAGGTTTGCCTATTGCTATTGGACATGCACTGGCAACCCCCAACAAGAAAGTCTATTGCATGATCAGCGATGGTGAGTGCGCCGAAGGCAGTATATGGGAAAGTTTGAGATTTATCACCGACCATCCCGTGGACAACCTAGAAGTGTATGTAAACATAAACGGAATGGGCGCTTACGACAAAATTGACAATTACACCTTGGTATCAAGACTGGCAGTGTTTATGCCACGTATACAATTCAAAATAAGCCAATCACCAGTATTTCCGTTTGCCACTGAATTGCTGACACATTATTATGTGCTCAAACCCGAAGATTACAGTTTATTATATCCGGAGCCAAAATGAGAAAAGAATGTGCAGCGTTATTGTTAGAGGAAATGAGCGTGAATCATCGTATTCGCGTGATTACTGCTGACCTGGGATTTGGTATATTGGATCATATTCGTAACACTTACCCCGACAGATTTTACAATGTGGGTGCTGCCGAACAACTCATGATTGGTGTGGCCATTGGCATGGCTGAAGAAGGGTTGGTTCCGGTGTGTTACAGCATGAGCAGTTTTTTACTATATAGGCCTTTTGAATTTTTACGAAACTATGTCAGTTACGAAAGTATCCCGGTCAAACTATTGGGTTCGGGACGAGATCGAGATTACAGTCACGATGGGGTAACCCACTGGGCCGATGATGATGAGACTGTGTTACAGGCATTGCCAAATATAGTTTTACACAAACCCAAGGACTTGACTGAGTTGACTACAGATTTTAACACCTGGATCAACAGCACCGGTCCGGCATACTTGAATTTAATGAGAAAAATATGAAACGTGTAGTATATGTAACCGGATGTTTGGGATTTATTGGCGCACACGTGACCCGTGCTTGCCTAGAACAAGGATGGTATGTACGTGGTATTGATGCAGAAACTTATGCAGCCACCAGCCGCCCCGAAGACTTTGCACAGTACCCAAACTTTACTTACGAAAAATCGGACATAAATGATATAGAACGTTTGTACGAATGTGACTATGTTATTAATACTTCAGCCGAAACACATGTAGACAACAGCATAGCCAGCAGTGATGTATTTTTACGTAGCAACATAAACGGTGTGCATCACTTGTTGGAACTGATTAAAAACTCTCGCCACAAACCCACACTGTTGCATTTTAGCACCGACGAAGTCTACGGTGATTTGGTTGACGGATTTCATGTGGAAACCGACTTGTTAAAACCCAGTAATCCTTATAGTGCTACCAAGGCAGCCGCAGATCAATTGATATTGGCCTGGGCTAGAACTTATGCAGTTCCGTATCTGATTGTTCGTCCCACAAACAATTACGGTGTTGGTCAGTATATAGAAAAGTTTATACCCAAAAGTGTTAAATGTCTCAGTCTAGGTCGAGCAATACCACTGCACGATGCCGGATTACCTCGACGCACATGGTTGCACGCAGAAGATACTGCTGCCGCAATTATTACCTTAATCAATGCCGGAGTACAGAACGATATCTATAACATATCTGGCAACTATGAAGAACAAAATATAGTGATTGCGCACAAGATAATTGACGAATATCTCAATCACGATCACAATCTTTATGATTATGGAACATTTATTGATGGCAATATCAAGCGTCGAGGACAGGATGTAAGATACGCAATCAATGATGACAAGATAAAGGCTCTGGGTTGGCGACCACAAGCCGATTTTGATACAAAATTAAAAGACATAGTTGCTTACTATGTCAAAAACTTTATTTGGTAACGATATGAAAATAGCATTGTGTTTTAGCGGACAACCTAGATCATTTAGACAAGGTTACGATTTTTATAAAAAGAATTTACTGGACCATTATGATGTTGATGTAATATTTCATTCTTGGAATACTGCCGACAATCAATCATATCTTGATTTGTATAAACCGGTATTGTATAAATTTGATGGGCCAGTAACTGCAAATCTAGACAAGTATACCCGAAGAGAATCGGAAATAAAACATCCCAAGTTTAATACCTACGCCATGTACTATACCATGAACGAATGTAAAAAACTGTTGGCCAGTACCACTACCGAGTACAATTGGGTAATTAGGTCCAGAACTGATTATGCACTAAATGTAAAAATCAACTTTGAAACACTCGATAACTCAAAAATATATTTGCCCGATGATTACATTGCACCCAATAGAGATATCGGCAATGATCAATTTGCATTTGGGTCTAAGGATGCCATGATAAAATACATGAGTACTTTTGAAAATATGGATAGATATTACGACGAAGGAACAATATTCAATGGCGAAGACATGATGGGTGCTAATCTAAGATATCACAGTCTCTGTGGCACAAATTTAGAATACATAAACATGAACAACCCATTCCATGGCGGGCCATACAACGGAGGTAGTCATTGTTTGATACGTGAAGATTTTCTAAAATGGAATCCAGGAGTTACAGTTTGGTAAAACTAATAATACTTGACGTAGATGGTATCCTGACTGATGGTAAAAAGTATTATGATCGTGAAGGTACAGTACAGTACAAAACTTTTTGTGATAAGGATTGGACTGCTATCAAAAGATTTCGTGCTCTAGGCATCGCAGTAATCTTTTTAACCGGAGATCCATTCAATGAATCCATTGCACGTAATAGAAAAATAGACTGTATAGTAAATCGTGCCAATGGAGCACACAGTGATAAATCAACATATCTCCCTGGGATATGCAAACAGTACAATGTCGCCGCAGAAGAAATTGTGTTTGCTGGAGACGATATTTTTGATGTTGGGCTTATGCGATTGGTCGCCAGTTATTGTCCAAGCGATGCTCCTGACATAGTAAAACAACATGCTCGTGAATTACCATCACCGGGTGGAGAAAACTTTGTTATGAAGTTGTTTGACAGTTTAGACCGTGCGGGATCACTTCCCACGTGGGAGTTTGACAGTCACATGCAAGCAGTTTATGATCTAGATTCGCGAGAAAAATTCTAATGTTTGATATCACGCTATACGGACATTTGGTTGTTGATACTGTATATGATACCGACACAACTGTGATGGAGTTTGGCGGTATTGCTAATATGCGTCGAGCATTTGATCGTCTTGCGCCCAAACTCAATTTAGGGCTTGTACCCGCTGTTCTAGGTTCAGCTGATATTTTTATTGATCGCGCAACCAGTTCAAGAAGCAGTCGGGCAAATCTAAATACAGTGCGACTGCCTGTATCAATTAAACCATCACGTATTTCCCACGTTTTATACCTAAACGAATTACCCAATGTTGATTTTGTATCACAGTTACCAGGAATAATAACTGCTGACTGTTGCAAAGGTAAACCAGTGGATTTAGATTTACTTAAATACATTGACTACCTGTTTGTGTCTGATGACGAAGTCGCTGATTTAGAATCCGTCAAACGTGCAACCAAAGGCACAGTTATTGTACATAGCCCACAAGGTAGTAGGATTTTCAAAGACGATAAAGAAACTGTTTACTCAATTGATCCAAGTTTAATAATTACAAATTCAAATGTATTAGGAGCCGGCGACATGTTTGCCGCTTGTTTTTTATTTGCATTACATAATAACTTTAACAACAGCATTGAATATGCACACACAAAGACTGCAGAATTACTAAGAGAAATAAATGAAAAAATATAATTTAGTTTTACCCATAGCCGGCAAGGCACAGAGATTTATTGATGCTGGCTACATGATGCCTAAGCCACTTATACTTGCCAAAAACAAACATATCATTGATTGGTCCATGAGTTCAATTGATACCAGCGAGTGTAATTTAATTTTTATTGTTAGATTGGAACACATTTATAATTTTAGTATAGATAAAATATTAAAGAATAAATTTGGCGATGATATTAAAATATCAGTGGTAGATCGGGTCACTCGAGGTGCATTGGAAACTTGTACCTTGGCCCGAGATTTAATTGACCCGGACTTACCATTGTGCATTTATACTCCCGATGTTTACTTTGAGCCCACATTTGACTTAAACACTATCCCTGCCACTGCTGATGGATTTTTGTTAACCTTTTTGGCCAACAGTCCCGATCACAGCTATTGCGAAATGGACAATGTTGGGGCTGTAACCAGAGTAGAAGAAAAAGAAGTTATATCCCGACATGCCAACGTGGGCTTGTATTATTTTCGAACTGGCGCAATGTTTTTAAAGTACGGCCAAGAAATGATTGACCGTAATCTATTGGTCAAGAATGAATTTTATATTGCACCAATGTATAATCTAATGATTCGTGATGGATTAACAGTTACTGCCGCAGATACAGAAAAGATGCATGTATTAGGAACTCCAGATACATTTGAATTCTTTTGTAGACGTGTACTACCCAAGTTTGGTGAAAAGCCCATTGCATTGGCCTGTGATCACAGTGGATTTGATCTAAAAGAAACGGCAAAAACAGTGCTCACCGCAAAAGGTATTGCCTTTATTGATGTAGGTACTTATGTTGACAAGCCCTGTGACTACGGTGATTATATATCACAATCAGGACAGTTAATCAATAACAATACCTGCGACTTTGGTATTAGTTTTTGCCGTAGCGGCCAAGGAGTAAACATTGCTGCCAGTCAAGTTCCGGGCATAATTTCAGCACTTACTTTTGATGAATTTACTGCCGAGTATTCAGTCAAACATAACTGTGCCAATCACTTTGCAATTCCCAGTAGGTATGTGGACCAAGAACAATTTGGCCGTATG
>Ga0208379_1000477_pt1 | contig 17643 bp, 21 predicted proteins | sample CryBogCBE02Aug07_FD_184559 | JGI IMG/M metagenome (GOLD analysis project Ga0208379, IMG submission 184559) | Freshwater microbial communities from Crystal Bog, Wisconsin, USA - CBE02Aug07 (SPAdes) | ecosystem: Environmental > Aquatic > Freshwater > Lake | place: Crystal Bog, Wisconsin, USA... | reverse complement strand
GCGTATTGGATTCTGTCGCGCATCAGCTGCTGTTATGAATATGCTGTTGGCAGTGGTAGTGTAATTAGTTGGCATCTTTCACGCCTTTCCTTGCTGCCTTGGCTGCCATCTTGCTAACCTTGTCTTCACTCTTAGCTGCTTCGTCATCCGATGCTTCGCTGTCTGGCAATTCATCTTGCTGCAAGATCACTTCTTTTGGCGTGATGCGCTTCACGCCGCTCTTGTCCTTGAGATTATCCATCACCCAGCGAGGATTAGCATCAAACCCCGAGTTATGAAGCACGCTGAGTATCTCGTCCATGGGTATGCTGGGCTCATCTTTGCTGCGATAAACGCTGATGAGATCCAACATAGCATTCTCTGCTTCTTCCGGACTGCTGGGTAGGCTAGATATCTCGCTGTATCTCATCAGTATTCACCGATTCACTTAGCTGTTACGCGATCAAAGTGCTCAGGATTGATCAGTGCAGGTTGCAAGCTATCATTTAGCTGTGCCCAATAATCGCGTGCCTTCTGATCTTCAAAGAACTTGGTCTTGCGCTTGCCCTGTGACTCATACATCACACCCCATGGCTTTGTGGCCTTGGCTGTGGCAAAACGTGCGGCTTTGCGCTCTTCCTTGATGGCAGCAAGCAATTTCGCATTGCTGTCAGCTTCAAGCACACGGATCTGTTGGTTAAGATCGGCTGCCATAGCAGTGACTTCTGCGATCTTCTTTTCTAAGAGATCACCTTCCAATCCTTGACCTGTCTTGAGCAGATCCTTGACCTTACCCTCGTTTACACGTTGAGAAAACTGCTTGCGATGTTCTGCTAGATCGGCTTCATACTTGCGCTTACCGCGCAGTGCCTTCTCAACCAGTTTGCCGAGACGTGCGATGCTTTCGTCGGTACCTTCGATCTTCTTGCCAATCTCATGTGCCTTCTTAACTACTTTCTTTGGAAGATCGTGTGCAGGCTTATCTGGATCCATGCCAGCTTCTTTCTTGGCCTGCCACATGCCTATGGCAAATGGGCTCTTGCTCTTCTTAGCAGCTTCGTCAACTTTCTTGTTCTTGTCCTTAGCCTTGTCCTTGATAGCCTTGGTCATGGGTTCTTTCGTGTCACCGTCGCCGTCGATGTCAAGAAAATCTGGCTTCTTGCCCTTGGCTTCTGCGACCTTGCCCCACTTGTTCTTCTGCTTGGCACGTATAGCAAAATCAATCTGCTTCACAGTCTTCTGCTCAGCAGCTGTGCGCTCTTCCTTGTCCATCAGCTTCTTCTTCTTGGCCTTGAGATCTGCTATGGTATAACCATCCCACTTGCCCTTGTCCTTCTCAGCAGTGTGCATCTCAGTGCCCCACTTCTCAGCTACTTTCTTGCGGCTTTCTGCTAGACCTTCAATCTCTTCTTCGCCTGGCGCAGCTTTTTTGGCTCGTCCAAGAGGCTCTTCACCGCCTGCTGCTGCTGGCATGGTTCCCATGCCATCTCCGGCACCTGCTTCTGGTGCTGTGCCTGGTTCCATTCCAACGTTCTCGATGTCGCTAGCGCCCTGTCCAGGTATGCCGCCACCTTGCAGCGCAAGCACTGCATCATCGCTCTGATCCTTGGCAGTCTGCACGCTCTGCAACAGATCTTCCAGCTGTTTCTTCATCACTTCGTTGTAAGCATCTGCAGCTTCTGGACCAAACTGTGTCTTCATGGTGTCAACCAGCGGCATGAGATCGTCTACACCCATGCGTGCTACCTTCTCTGCCATGCTCTGCAGGTCATCGCTGATGCTCTTGGCAGCGATAAGAGTCTGTGCCTGCTGTAGATCCTGTTCAGGAGTCTCAGCAGCTTCGCGTAGCATGCGTGCTACCAAGCCATAACGGCTTTCTTCCATGCCAACATCTTCGCCAGCATGCTTTTCAAATTGCTTGTAATCGAGGAAGTGCTTGGCACCGCTGATTGCGCCGCTGGCCTTGGTCAGCTTCATTGCTACCCAACCCTCGAGGTGGTCACCTGGCTGTATCATGTGGAACAGATTCATGCTGTCCTCTACTATCTGTAGCAGGTTCATGCGAGCGATGCTGCCACTGGTCTCGCCTAGTTCTTCATCATCGGCATCCATTGGCTCGTCGTCCATGCTGTAATCAGGCAATGGTGCATCTTCACCCAAGACACCTGGTTCAGCGTGCATGTAGTAATCCATGTAGTGATATATCTTGTCAAGCATAGCTGCTGCGCTGGTGAGGTTAGCTGCAATCCAAGGTTCAATCTCTTCGTCCTTGTTAATCATCTTCAGCATGTCCATACCATACTTCACGTTGCGATAGAGCTCGCTGCGTGCCATGCTAGCCTGGTAATCGTGGCTCTGCATGTGATCTTCATGTATGGCTTGGCCAATCTTACTTTTCATGTTCTCTGTTACCTTGTATGTCTTGCCATCAACTTCAAACTCGTCCTTACCAGAAGCTTTGGCAGCTGCCAATGCACCCGTGAATTCATTGCCTTCGTCCGTTATCTCTTCTGGTAATGCACCCTTGGGTCCGCCTAGTGGATAGAACTTGCTCATGCGTGGATCTTTTTTCATGTTTTTGAAATCATGCGGCGTCTTGGCTATGCCGCCTGCTGGTCGGCGACCTAGCACGTCTTGCGGCTTGTTCATAGCACGCTTCCCTTCTGGGCTCCTGTCTGGTGCAAAGAAGAACATTTCGTCCATCTCATGGCCGGCGTCAACACCATATTTCTTCATCAGTGCTGCAAGCTCTGGATCCATGCTATGTGCCGCTGCACCCTTGTCTGCCATGTGTGCCACTGTTTCCTCCTCGACTGGTGCGCTCTCTTCAGTCTTCTTGGCGTGATGCTTGTCATACATCTTGTGTCCCATGCGCAGTGCCATGAGGTTTTCCTTGGCCTGCCTGCGATCGTCTTCGTCGTCGTTCTTGTCACCAATGCGAGCTTCGTAATAGGCTATGAGATCCTTCATGGTCTTTGGAGAGAACGGTTGTCCTAGTCGCACTAGGTCTTCTCCAACGCGACCAAAGCTGTTGAGCATGGCCAGCAGCTTGTCATCCTTGGTGTTGGCCTTCTCAGCAAAATCCATCATCCAACGTCCTACTTTGCTAGCATGGCTCTCATTGAGTGTAGACTCATCGCTTTCGCGCAGGTTTCGAGGACGGCGCTTTGGTGCTATCTCTGTGAGATACAAGCGCACAGCTTCCATGATCAACATGTGCTTTGTATATGTTGGGTTGCTGTGCCAGCTGTTAAAAGCGCTCTCGCTAACGATGCTGTTTTTAACAATTTCGCTGCTGTCATGCAGTGCGGCGAGATCATCTATGCTTGCCTCATCCAGCGCTAGTTCTGTGTCATACACATGCTTGAGCGTGTGAGCTATCTGGGCGAGCCTGTGCTCTGCGCTTGTCTTTACATCATCAACGAACATGGAAACCTCTCCTGGCCAGCCGGCCTTATTGCTTGGATTGCTGGTATTTATTTAGCTATAGCTGGGAAGGAAGGACAGTAATCAGAGACTGAAACTGGTACCGCAACCACAGGTACTAGCAGCTTCTGGTATGTCTATCGAGAAGTAAGCTCCTGATAGATCGGTACGGTAATCGACTGTAGCGTTGTCTAACATATCGTAGCTCATTGGATCTATTATCACTGGTCCGGAGACGGTTTCTATCACCATGTCATCAGACTGGCGCATGTCAAAACTAAAACGTTTTTCAAATCCATTGCAGCCGCCTGAACGTATTTCTATGCGAGGATCTCCTGCGTTATTCTCACGCAGCTGACCAAAACGCTCTATGGCTTTATCTGTTAGCTTTACTGGCATCTTCGAGGATCGCCTTTATGTCGCGCTTGATGGCACCAGCAGTGTCTAATGCCTTCTGGAACTTGGTTGCGTATATGTCTTCCTTGATCATGTCGCCGCGTTTTTCAGCACGCTTCTGTGCCTGCTTGCTACTCATAGCATCTATCTTGCAGCTGGTGTAGCGATCATCCAACTCAAACAAGCGACGTACGGTTGGATTGTTGACATATTTGTTGTTGTTCAACATTTTCACTGCTGCTAGTGCAACTTCGTACAGCGTGATGTCGTCGGCGATCACAGTGCCGGTGCCAGTGTGTTGTATGCTGTAATATTGCTTGCCTGCTGCGCGTTGTTCGTTCAGATATATCTCTATCTTATACTCACCCACGCTCACGCTGTTGCTGTCGCGGCGAGTCTTTACAGCAAGCCTTTCATCTGGGCTGCTTTCCATTATGACTTCGTTGGTTACCTTGCTGAGGCTTTCCAACACCTTGGCCATGGCATGGATCTCAGCTTGGCTAGGACTGCCAGGCCCGCCTTCAGTGCTGAGGCTTTCAGTGACCATCTGAGATCCTGTTGGCGCTGGCGGCGGTGTCTCGCCGTTCATGATTGCCATCATGCGAGCCATCGCTTCGCGTTCTGCGTCAGTGACCACTGTCATCAGTCTCTCTCCACATATTCAACTTCATTGTAGGTGTAATAGGTTCGCCCGTCAATAAATGCTCGATCCAGCACACCTCTGTGTACCAGCTGCCTAGCCAGTTCCTGTTCACGCTCGTTAAGTTCCTTGCGAGGCAGAGGAGCGCCGTGTCCACGAACACGTTCGCTCACTAGCAGTTCGTCATTGCTGACTGGTACCATCAATCCGCCTGTGATCTCAAGGAATTTCATTCTGTCGGTGCCGTCCCTGCTGCTGCTGGTGCTGCTTTGGCTTTGGTCATGTCCTGTGCGCTCTTGATGAGATCAGCACCCATGACTGCCAGCGCATTCAATTCCTGTTGCTTTTTCTGACCAGCTGCAGTCTGTGGCGGATTTGCTTTTACGCTGCCGCTGATAGCACTGAGCAAGCTACCTATTACATAGAAGCGTGCTGCTTCTGCATTGCCCTTGTACTGCGGCATGTTTTCTGCCTGTGTTACCAGCTTGCCCAACATGTCATTGCCCATGTCTTCTACCAGCGTTTCTTCAGCAATCACCGCACCGCTGTTTTCCAAACCCGCTAGTTGCATCATGCGGTTTAGCGCAGGCATGGCCTGCACACCACCAAGCACACCTTCTTCTATTTTCTTGCTTATCTTGGTCTCATGCACCATCTTGAGGTGTCCTTTATCTAAAATGCCCACGGTATTACGTGGTCCCTGTGCCACACGCACTTGTGTTATCTTGCCTTCATATATCACTTGTTCACCAACCTCATACTGAGGTATCAAGGCAGCAGATGCTATCTCTCCTTGGCTGAGATGATGCTTCGCTTGGCGGCTGAAACGGTCAGCAGTGGTCTCGTAGAGACCTTCCGCGCCATTTAGATCTACCTGTGCGAATTTCTTGAGACGTCTCATGTCATCATCCTCCGAGGTTATGGTACGTATGAATTCAAGCATTGGGGTCAGCGTACCTTGGTTTCTTGATAGGGAACATTGGTTTAGGGAGCTTTGGTAAGTCGCGCTGCGGTCCTACTTCACGATCAACCTTGGCTAGCTGACCATCCTTACGGACCCAGGCTCGCTTGATGCGCTTGACACCTTCAAATACTTCATCCAGCAACATTGCATGCTCTCCCCGTGAGATATTTAGTGCCTATTCATGCGAAAGGGCACCCGGAGGTGCCCTTCCTGTATTGTTAACCTGTGGGTTGATCTATTAGATCAAGCCGCCTGGGAGGATGCCAGTGAGAGCAGCCATCGTGTTGGTGAGGCTGGTGCTGCTGGTGTTCCAGGTGTTGACGTATGGAGCAACAGTGTTCGTGGTAGCGAACGTGTTGTTCAATGCATATGCGCTGCTGTTGGTTGAACCGCTGAGAACCTGAGTGCTCTGCGTGTCATAGCAGTATAGTCCATCGAGACCGCCATAGAGTGCATTGTTGCTGAGAACAAGGTAACCATTCTGGTTGGTGTTGTCAGCTGTGGTGGTGCCATAGTTGTTGTAACCATAAGCTTCCCAGATGTTATTCTTTTCAGTGCTCACTGTCACGATGGTGATCGTGAGTCCAGTGGTGTAGCTGCTACCGAACACGCTGCTTACTGAAGCGTTGTTGTTGTAGTAACCAGCCTGAGCGAAGTAAACGCTGGTGTGTGCGTTGATGGTTGCACCGTTGATGCTGCTTGGCAGCGTGCTGATGCCAACCTGCACTGGGTTACCACGTCCTGCGAAGGTGTTCACGAGGATGTTGTAGTTCTGCTGCTGATAGAAAGCATCGAGGTATGCATTGAGGCTGCTGTATGTTGTTGGTACGCCTGCACCATTGGTTACAGTGACGTTGGTCCATGTGCCAAGGGTAGCATAGGTTTGATAACCAGGAAGGTCAACAACTGGAGTGTCAACGTTGGTCTGGCTAACTGGAACCAGGGTGGCGAATGCCCACCACTGTGGCTGTCCACTGAGGAACGAACCAGCCTGGTAGTTACCATTTACTTGATCGGTCATTTTCTCTCTCCTTAAGAGTTAATGCAAAATTGTTTTGCTGTGATTATTTATACCGCAGGCTAAATCAGCTGCGCTTGCTAGACCGTTTGGTCTTCTTGGCTGGTTGCTTGGGTTCTTCGTAAGGAATGTAGCCAAAAAGGCTGGGACGACGGTTTATGTTTCCCATGGGATTAGCTACGCTTGCGATGTTTCCTGCGCTGGTAGCACCGCCACTTGCGCTTTCTACCATGTCTAAGAAATCATCATCTTTCTTGACTAGATCTCTGATCCTCATGTCTTGGCTGCCTTCCTTATAAGTGCATCTGCTGCTGCTATACCCGCGGCAATGGCCAAACCTTTTAGCAATCCAAATCCGCCGTGTTTATTTACTGATGCTACAGGTGCACCGCCAGTTTCTGCATCATTTACACCATGTAATTCATACCTATTGACGTGTGCCAGATGCTGGAATTGATTGATTATGTCTCCCATGCTAGCTTTAGCACGCAGAGCCTGCAACAATCTGGTTACTGTGAGCTGCTTTTGCTCTGTATCAAGCTTGCCTGTATCCCATTCGCTAGCAAGGCGACGAACGCTGCGATAGTTGCTGTTGGTGATGTGCAGCTGTTGCTCTATGTTCATCAACAGGCGCCTAGCCAATGAACCGTCATAGGTAGGACGGCTCATAGCTGTCAAAAGCTGCCTAGTGCTAGCACCATTGAAATGTACCTGATGCCAGAATAGATCGTTGGCCTCTGGATGGTTTAACTGTTTTCCAACCACGCTGTCGTGATCCCTGATCACATGCAGGAATTGATATAGATCAGTGTTTTGACGATCCTCGCGATCAAAATTGCTATGGCTCATGGTGCGACGAGCATATGCTTGTGCAAATGGCGCTGTCTCATATTCGCTGCGCATTATGTGTAGAGCATTCAAGTATACGAAAGCCAACTCTGCCATGTCTTTGGCATTGAAATTGTGAGGATTTCTATTGCGTAACAGCTGATTCTCATCCAGGGTGTTGATCAACGACAGTTTCACGCTGGCTCCTTCTTCATGAAGTGCGGGCGATTTACCAGCTTGATCTTTCCGCTTGGTGTGTCTGCCACATATCCTTCGTGTCCAGGAACGTCTCTGAGATCAGCCCTAACGGTACCGCCAACCTGTGCATCAACGTTTTGTTTTAGCTGATCCTTTAGCTTGGTCAATTGATCAGCCACCATCCAGGCTGCTCCGTAGCCCTTGGGGTTCTCAGCAATCCAAGACAAGAGATTCTCACGTTTGCGTTCAGTGATGTCCTTGGTGTTGCTCTTGGCCCACGAAATGAAACCGTTGGCTGCATCTGCCAGACCATGCGCACCGGCATAGGCTCTGCTGTTCACGTATTTTTTCATTAGGTCTGGTAGGTTGGTCAATTGTCGTACTGCCAAGCTTGCAGGATCCAAGAACTTGTCAATGCTGGCTTTGTTGCTGTTGATAAAATTATTCAAAGAAGTGATCAGCTTTGTTGGTAGCGCTGTGCTCTCGAGATCGCGTATCTCTGGTCCCATTATGACCAATCCAGGTGACTCTCGCAGCCCGCTATTGCCTATATCGCCTATTGCACGAGGCTCGTCATCCTCACGGCTATCAAACTTGCTGTGTACTGCTATACCGGCACGGCTCTTGCCAATGCGCTTTCCAAGCGGGCTATCTACTGGTATGCGATAGGTTATCTTGTTAGGCATAAACACATAATGACCGTCGATGATTTCTGGTGTTTTCGTCCATAGGACATCACCTTCGAGATATCCCTGCATGTCCTCCGGCACTGCTTTCTTGAGCATGCCATACATACCTGCGATACTCTTGGCATAATCTTGCCTGCCTGGTTGGTCTGGTTTACGCATGAAAAGCATGGTATCCAACTCGCTTGCGCTGCGTGGCATGCCTCCAGGTTTTTTGCTACCAAATCCGCTCTTGTCAGTGACGGTGAATCCATCTGCATCATTACCAAATATCAAGGCAGGGCTGCCATCCCACTTGATGGTAACGGTATGTGGCTGTTCAGCTGCTTGCGTTAGCGCTGTCAATGCCCTTTTGGCGCCTGCAGCACCTTCATCAAACACTAGATCTTCTGGGTGATCGATGCGAGCTTTGGCTTCTGTGATGAACCAGCGCTGCGGTATGATGATATCGCTGTGCCTCACGACTGTTGCCTTCCAGCTGGTACCTTTACTCTAGGTTTAGCAGCAGGGGCAGCAGGTGCTGGTTGAGCGGGAGCCGCTGGCGCCGCAGCAGTTTGCTTGGGAGCCGTTGGTTTTTTGCCTTTGGCTATACCTGCAATGAGCCTTAGATCCTGCAATATGGCAACACGAGCATTTGGCTTTTGCTTGGCAACAGCAAGAGCTATCTGTTGAATGATGTTTGGATGAGCTGAACGTGTGGCTTCTGTTATCTTTTGCGTGTTGAGTATGTCAATTACCTGCTTTGCCTGTGCGGGTTTCAGCTTGGCTATCTCGCTGCGTATGCCGGATGCTGTGCTCAATATCTTCTGACGTTCCTGCCAGATTATCTCTCTGAGATATGCTTCAGCAGCAGCCTTGCCTTCCTTGCTCAGCTTGTCGTTTACTTCTCTGTCTAGCTCAGCATCACCTGTCTTTATCACAGGAGCTTGTGTTTGTGCCTGGGCTTGTGCCTGAGCCGGAGCTGCTGTAGCTGCAGGTGCCGCAGCTGCTGGTGCTGCAGCTGTTGTTGCGGGTTTTGATACAGTCTGCTTGTAACCAGGCACAGACGTCGCCATCGATGCTGTTGCGCTACCGCTAGTAGAAGCAGGTGCCGGCTTTGCTGTTTGCTGCGCTGGTTGAGCCTGAGGTTGAGCTGGTTGCTCTGCAGGCTTTTGATCGCTTGCTGCAGCTGGTGCTTCTGGCTTTGCTAGCGTTGGTTCTTTCTTAACGGCCTTTGCTGCTATGGCAGGCAGCTCAAGTCCATATTTGTCAAAGACCGACTTGATCTGCTCATCACTAAACCCAGCTTTCTTTTGCGCCAGATATAGGTCCTCGTCTGTAGCAGGACCAGCTTCCATCAGCAGTCGCAGTCCATAATTTACCGCAACAGATTCTTCAAAATCATCTACAGAGTTGATGGATTTGCTTGATCTAACTCCCGGCTTGTATGTCTTTGTTTGTCCTGGATATGCATCATCTTCCCCGCCCCCAGATTTGCCATCATATGGACTTGCCATGGCTTTTCGCATCCTTGCAGCTGCTTCTATGTCCTTGTCAAATCCCTTAGCTGCCTCCGGATTCTCTAGCTCAACGAATGCCTTTTCAATATTTGCACTGCCACCACCGATGCTGCCTCCGTGTGCTTCAGCTGCAGCGCCCATGGCTAGCATGCTAAGTTCACTTCTGTCAATTTCTGCTCTGAGACCAGATTCGCCAGCATTTCTTATCACAGAATCGACAGCTTTATTGAAGCTGTTGTGATCAGTTATCTTACCGTCTTTGGCCATCTGCTTGAGATCATGTACCATGTCGTCCATGGTCTTGTGATGCTGAGGATCAGCTATTGGTGCATGGGTGCTGGTGTTGGCCATCATCATGTGACCAAGCTGTCCAACTGCGCTAGCTGCTAGGCCGCCTATGGCACCCGCAGCCAAGCCCATTGCAGCGCCCTTGGCACCTGCTTTAGCAGCGCTCTTCCAATCTTGACCTGACATCTTAGCTCTAGCAATGCTGGCTAAGCCACCTGCAACTGCACCTGCTGCTTGTGGGCTAGCAGTGGTCATTAGCACAGCTGCACCAGCAGCACCAGATATGGCGGTCAATGCTAGCGATTGTAGATCTGGATTCTTTACTGCAGTTTGTGCGAGTTTCAACAGTTCTTTCTTGGCAGCAGCATCCTTGATTGACGACAACGCAGTCTTTATCTTTGCGCCAAACCCTTTGACAGGCGTGCTTTGCTTGGCATCCGGGATCTTATCATAGAATTGATGTTGCAACTTCTCTGGAACGATATCCCCAAGGCTAACGGCTTTTGGTAAACCACTTGGTTTCATCGCCCCAAAATCAGCCATTATCTTTTCGTAGGTGGCCGGATCAATAGCTTTTGCTTCTGCTAACCTGCTCTCATCAAGTTTCCGGGTCAGCCATGCGCCATATGGCTTGAGAAAGCTGTCGCGCATCTCCGTGAGCTGCCGCTTGGTCCGTGCATCGGTATCATATACCAGGGATTCAAAAAGTTCGTCTCGGAATTCAAAAGCTTTCATGCTACACCTGATAATTGTCTCAATGCCTGTTGGGCTGACGCTATGCGATTATATGAAACCTGCGCGTTATTTTGCGGTGCAGCTGTTGCAGCTGGTGCAGCGGCTCCTGCGGGTTGACCTGCTGTGCCACCGGCAGCTGCTGTGGTTGCAGTTTGTCCCGGTGCTGCTTGTCCTGCAGCAGCACGTTGCTGTGGCTGTTGTGCTGGTTGATCGGTCTTATCTCCCAGCTTTTCTATCTCCATCTTTCGCACGGCTGCCACGCCTATCAGCTTGTCAACTAGCATGTCAGCGACAGCGCCGTCTTCGATACCCCAAACGCTCTTTATGGTTGCATCATCATTGGCTAGATCAGCAGCTGAAATATCAACTGGCTTGATACCCGTACCTAGCTTGGTTTTCATGGATTTCAGTATGCGATTTATCTCAGCATCTGACAGCTTCATCTTGCGCATGTAGAGATACAAGGCTTTGGTGGGCAATTGATTCATCGTGGCTTTGGTGATAGCCTTACCTTCAGCATCTTGATATCGTCCAGCCAACTTAGATATCTCTAAGATGAACGCATTTACATATCGCTGCATCTCCTTGGCGCCGCCAGCAAGTTCAGTATCTTTGGTGGGCATTAGGCCAGTCAACCATTTCTGTATCGGCTGCCAAAATTCTTCTAGGTTTTCCTTGGAATAGTCTTGTGCCCTCATGGTTGATTCACCTTCAGCTCTTTGATCTTGCGCAGGAACTTGCGCTGATCTTCGCTCATTATGCTGCGATGCAGGCGCTTAATTAGATCCTGTGCATCTTCGTCGCTGTAATTTTCTCGTATCAGCTGAACAAGGTTTATAGCACTAGCAATCACGTGGCTTGCTCGGCTCTCTATCACGGTGTGCTTGCTCTTGGCAGGGACGAACTTGTCAAGTTCGTCAATGAAGCTGTTCATTTTATCAGCCATGGTGATCCTCATGCTAGGTTCATTATTTAGTTAGAGCATGCTACCCGATAAATACCTTTTATAAAACATCCGGAGCCTACCATGAACATCACACTGCAATCAGATGCTATGCGCGAATTGATGCGCCGCCTTGCTGAGGCAGAAGGTGGCATACTAGGTAATGACGATGCGGCAGCTCCTGCAGATCCAGAAGCGCCAGCAGAGGAACCAGCTGCACCAGAAGCAGCTGCCCCCGAAGCAGGGACAGAAGATCAACCTCAAGATGATGCAGATATTGAAAAGGTCATGACCGAGCCCAGAGATACATCTAGCGAGAAGTTTAGTCTCGGTTCGCTGGCAGATGATCTAGGACTGCAGAATGCTCAGCTGTTCAAGACTGCTTTCAATCAACTGCGCAGCGGCACAGAGCCAACTGATCCAGATCAACTGAAAGAGTTGGCTGCTGCATTTACCAAGCTGATGAGCACGGATACCAGCAATGCGCAGAAGGTAGTCAATCGCCTGCGCCAGATCTACAAGAAACCTCTGCCTAACGCCTGATCAAGCTGGTCAAACTACTTAACTGTCCAAGACTCTTGCTGATATCAACTGCTGGTCGTGCTGCAGCTGGCGTGTCTGACATGCCCTTAGGCGGTGGATTGAGATTCTTCCTGCGCAGATCATTGAACACGTCCGCACCGGCTCCGCCGCCCTGTAGCATGCTCTGCTGTTCTTCATCCAAGTCAAAAATCTTCAGCGTGTTCTGATCAAAGCCCAGATAGACTTTGCTGCCAACACCGCTAGAACTGCGTGTTTTTAGAAACTGTATCTGATACTGTCCGCGCTCTTTCATTGCTGCGCTGGCAAAGATGGATATCACGTTATCAGCTGTCTGGATCTTGGAGATACCACCACTGATCATGCTGTGATCATGTTCCTGCTCCTGCGTGGCACTTCTGTTCAACTGACTGGCTGTCACACAGACCATGTTGCGTTCCACTGCCAATCCGCGCAGCTCTTCTGTAACAAACTTGTCCTTGATGAACAGGTCGCTGGGATTGATCTTCTTGTTGTTGGGATAAAGCAGATCCAAATAATCCACCACTATCACATCACAGCGCTTCTGCGTCTCGATCTCATAGTTCTTGAGATAGGCTTTGATATCGTTCACAGTGCTGCCCTGTGGCAGCTGTCGCACATGCAGCAATCCGCTCTTGCGCTGTGCTGCCTTGACCTTGAGCTCAACCGTGTCTAGGTTGCGAAAGATCTCCTTGCTGCCAACTTCAGTGAGCATGCTATCCATGCGCATGGAGGTTAACTCTTCACTGAGTTCCAGCGTGATGTAAACCACGTTAAGCCCTTGCTTGACCATATTGAGACTCATGTTCTGTAAGAACAAACTCTTGCCAACGCCAGAACCTGCACACCAGATGGTTATCTCGCCTCTGTTGATGCCACCATAGAGCTTGTCATCCACGCTCTTCCAACCAGTGGTACACTGCCCGTTCTTGTCCTTGATCTTCAGCAACCTAGCACGCGGATCTTCAAAATAATCGGTACCGAGATCGCTCTGCAGGCTGACCAGTATGGCTTCTCTGACCAGCTTCTCTACCTCGCCATAGTTGCCTTTGTCTATGAGATCAGCACTGGCCAGCACCGCATCTGCCAGTGCGCGATTCTTACAGAACTCTTCGATCTCATCCAAGAATGCGTCTTCATGTCCTGGGCTGATGTCACCAATGTGAGCAAAGTCCAGACCAGTCTCAGCATTGACCTGTTCGATCTTGGGCAGCACACGATATTCTTCAGCATGCTTGACCATGTAGCGCACAGCCGGCCGCAGCTTGTTGACAAAGTACTTGGGATTGATGATGTTCACGCAGCGCGTGAAGATGTCTTCGCTGCTCAGCAACACACTGATCAGCAGCTTCTGTTTGTCCTCGTTGTAGTCCTTGACTGTGTCTTTTTCATCATTGCCAAATCTATCTGCCATTTACGTCCATCCTCACAATGTCTTCTTCCACACAGTCCAATCCATACTGTATCTCTATCATGCGCAGTTCTTGGTCGCTGTCGTTACAAAGCTGATGCCAAGAATCTCTATGTATCCACAGATGCTGATGCCTGCCAAACACACCCAGCAGTTCTGTACTGCTGCTGTCATCGATGCTATACACAGTAGCTTGACCGTGCGCTACGAACCAAAGCTCAGATCGCAGAGCGTGCTTCTGCATGCTGAGACGCTTACCAGGTTCAACGACCAGTTCCTTGAGCTTGACTTCGCAGCCGTCAGTGTGCAGAACCGTGTAGTGTCCCCATGTTCTGTCAACCTTCATCTAAACATCTTCCTCTTGGTACCAATCTGCAGTGCGCTGTTGGTGCGGCTGTTTATTATTGTATGCAAGGTAAACAATTTTCCATACCTACAACTGGCATCTGCGGCATCTTTCACATCATCTTCCCAGTCTGGAAAGCTCACGCTCCAACCCTGCTCCAATGCTATGTCTATCAGCCCTTGGTTGTTCCTCTGCCTATCTGGCAGCAGTATGATCTCCCTGTCTGTGCTGTTGAGCCAACTCAGCTGCTGCCTGCTCAATCTGCTGCCCAGTGCTGCCACACCGTCAATGGCGATGGCATCAAACGGACCTTCAACCAGTATGATGTATTTACGGTTGCCTTTAGTGATGGCATCGCAGTTGAACAGATAACCAGTCTGCAGATCGCTGTTGTAGTATCGCGGAACATCCTTGGGAGGAGTGCCGGCATATCTAGCAGTCCAACCAACTATCTTGTCACGATAATAGAATGGTATGATGATGCGTTGATCCAAGTTCCACTTGGTGCTAGGACTCCAATGATAGTCCCAGCTGTCAGCTACAGCATCTCCGCGACTTGACAGGTATTCCATGGTGCTGACAAATTGCGGAGCTATCTCGTCATCTTCCATTATAGCTTCAATTGGGCGTGCACCTTCTGGCAAGCTCACTTCCTTGAAATCTCGCAAGAAGTCTAGATCATCATGGCTAGGCAGTGCTGTGACTCCGGCCAGCTTGTTCTGCAGCACTTCCAGCTTGATCTTGCGTATGTCATCGGTTGGCACACCCAACCAGTCCATGAGGTTCTCGAAGTTCCTGCTGATGTTGACGTTGTCAAACACAGTCTTGAAACCACAGTTGTAGCAGTTGTAGGCAATGTGACCGTCTGGCAGTATCAGCATGTTACCGCGCATGCGCGTGTCGCGGCTCTGCCCTCTGTGCGTGCAGCAGGGCGCGTTGAACATCAACCATCCGCGCGGACTGTTCCTACGCTTCTGCGGGATGTATTCGGCGATCAGTTGATGAATCAAGGCCATGCTTGATTATAGCATCGCGCTCAGTTCTTGTATAGCACAGAGATGAATTGACCGTCGTTGACAACCAGCTGTGCAACTTCATTCAGCGTGATTGGATAATATTCGCCGCTGCTGCCAACCAATCCGCTCCATATTGGTATGTAACCAAACCTCACCCAATAGGCGTTGAGCACGAAGTTGAACAGCGTTGGACCAGGTCCTTGGTTGTTGCTAGAGTCAAAGGTGTACATGGGATCCGGACCAGGTTGCAACGGCACGAAGAACCATTCACTAGGCAGCGGGTTATTGTTGCTCAAGCTGGCCTGTATCCAAAACTTACCGAGGAATCGCTTTTGATTCACTGCTACTGTGTGCATGCCGTTGGCACGCTGTGTCTGCGCATCGCCAGGATAGCTGCCAGTGACAAACATGATGTCATCGTTGTTGCCTATGGGTGTCTGAGTGAACTGCGCTGCAAATATCTCTGTGGCAGGACTGAAGGTCCTTAGCACGCCATCAAACAGCTCAAACGTTCCAACACCGCTTTGATTAACGTCAGTGTAGAACAGCTGTCCTATGTTGTTTACGTCAAAGCTCTGTATGCTGTAGTTGTAATAACCAGGATCAAGATCTTCTGTCTCGCCAGGGTCAAGTATCAGTCTCGCCTTGCCCTGTATGGCCACAGTGATGTCAACCCTCTTGGTCAATACCACGTCGCCGGTTAGCACGTTCATTATGGTTGCTTGCAGGTTCAATCCAACCAAGTTGATGGGCCTGCGCTCATTATTACGGATCACGAAATCTATGGTGTTGGTAACGCCCTTGTATAGCTTGGTATCATATATGGTCATAGGCCAATTCACCAGTTCCGGGTTTGCATCGAACTGCAGGAGTTGCACGTATTCCTTGAAGCTGTATAGGAAGACTGTTGGCATCTGTTCCTGACATTTTGTTCCATCAACACTTAGAGTATTTATAAATACCCCCACACGCAATCAGGAACAATATGTCAGATACCAAGCAGGTGCTACAGGAAAAGTTTCCATTCCTCACCATTATAAGCCATTTAGATCGAGAATATCTTGGCATAGTGCAGCATGCTGATGCAGCCTTCGTGCACATCTACGTGATGGATAACACGTTCTCTGATGAGATGAAGAGGGAGTTCCTAGCTTGCGGCGACACCTGGTGGTGGGAAAGCAACCGTCAGATTCCAATCAACATGTTCGTGCGCGATCGCTTCATGATATTCAAGAGATATCTGAGGATCTTTAGCATGAAAGAAACTGAGATCCTACAAGGTCCTGTGGTGAACCTCAAGGATCTCATGAACAAGCGCGTGAAGCGCAGGACCATACAGCTGGTCAAGCACGCTTAATCACCAAGCGTTTCTACCGTTACCCTAGCCCGGATGGTACCGTCCTTATTGACATGGACTTTGAGAGGCTTGTTGGCTGCCTTGCGTGCCTTGGCGTCGGCCTTTTCCTTGTCCTCGCTCCACTTCTCAAACTCGTTGTGGCTAAAGGCAAACATGGTGGCATCGCCAGCATCTGCGATACGAACGAAGCTGAAATATTGAGGATCTCGACCTTCTTCTCGCTCCACTTCCGTCCACACGTTTACTTCACCGGTGAGATTCTCCAGCGTGGCCCAGATCGTGGCAATCAGCTCAGGTGTGGCCTTGGGATTGCGGAAGAGATATCCTTTCTTCAGCTTGGTATTCAGCTGGGCGATTGGATCATATTGCAGGTCGGTTCCAACCACATGGATCTCATCGCCATCTATGAGCTGTACTGATTTACCAAACATATCGCCAGTGATTTGGAATTTCAATTTGGTACGTGCCATGTGCGTGCTCCTTTGATTGCTTATAATAGCACAGATTTAAGATTGTTCAAGCAGTAAATTGGCATGGACATAGACTAAAACAGCGTAAGAAATCGCATGGGCCTTCTTGAAACTATATGTATCTTCGTCAGTTTTGAGCCAAATCTCGTCGCGTATGCTGTCAAATCCATTGGATTCGCATTGGCTTTGCAAGTGCTTCTTGCCAGGACGGATTAGAGCCAATATCATGGCGATATGTTCTATGCTGGTTGGACGCAGTCTGGCACAGAGATCTCCATAGTTGCCCAAATGGAACAGCTTGCCAACGAAGCTTGGATCCGTGAACACTGCCCAATCCAACGGTCGTTCCATGAGATCTAATAGGTGTGCTTCATCGCGAACATGCTCGTACACACCCACGTTCAGCATGTCTATCTTGAAGAATCCGCGATCTTCTGCGGCATTGTAATCCAAGCTGCACAGCCCAGTTATTGGATCTTTTGGCACAGCATGGAAATAGACACCAGTGTTGTGTCTAGTGACCTTGCCTTCGCGCATGATGCTGGCAGGTGTATGCAGCAGTCCAGCAAGAGCTACCTCTCTGTGCGCGAAGTCTATGTCGATGTCGCCGCGATTCAACATGTTTAATCCTACTCGCGATCTATCTTGCTGTCAAGCTGCCTCTGCAACACACCAAGTTCTGTCCTGCGTTGGCGCATGCTGTTGCTGAGCTGCCTTATCTCATTGCGCATCTCTGCGATCGTCTGCTCGCTCTGTGACAGTCGTCGTTCTAATGCGATAACGTAGCCAGGATCTATGCTACGTATCTTAGCACCTTCTATCTCAAACTCTGTAATCACGCCCTGCGCACTAACACGGCGTTTGGCTTCAAACGCCACCGGA
>Ga0208379_1000473_pt1 | contig 17729 bp, 23 predicted proteins | sample CryBogCBE02Aug07_FD_184559 | JGI IMG/M metagenome (GOLD analysis project Ga0208379, IMG submission 184559) | Freshwater microbial communities from Crystal Bog, Wisconsin, USA - CBE02Aug07 (SPAdes) | ecosystem: Environmental > Aquatic > Freshwater > Lake | place: Crystal Bog, Wisconsin, USA... | reverse complement strand
TCGGCGTGAAGCTTTACTTGGAACCGAACACCTTGCTTGTGATCTTGCGAAGGCTTATCCGGCAATCCTTCACCGTGCGGCGCCATATGAAAGTCAGGAGCGCTGCCGGTATTAAAATTGATATAGCCCACTTCTAAGTTCTCAAAGTCGACAACCGCTTTGAAGGTTTTAGTAATATCAACTTCTTCATTTTCACCATTAATACGATCCCGCCGAAACATCCGGCCGGAACGTGCATCAAACTTAACGATAGGCAGAAAATCTTTACCACCATTGGACGAATTTAAATTTAAACCAAGTGCCATTGTACAGTTTCCTTTTCACGATTGTGCGTCTGTCTGGCCAGACGCTTGCCTTATCAAAGTCCCCAGATGTCAAATGCCTGTTGGCGAGACGTTGCGTCGCCAAAATAAAACGAGTCGACATCAGGGACTATTAGCGACGCCAATTCATATGGATCGTCGGTAATGCTTAAAAATCTTTGTATTGTCAGTGCGATACGGCCCAAAGCCTCAACGTGTTCGCGCTTGTTCTCAAGCTGATACGTCGCGCTTTTCTTCGATGTAACGTAGGTAATACGCGCATCAAGATTATCGCCACGGGCTGCAACGTAAAGCGCAACCTGCCGCGCATGATTGGTCGAGATCTTCGACGGCAAAGCATGGGTGGTTTTAAGATCCACCAAAACGCCGTGATGTTCCCACTCAAAGTCATAGAAGCCAATCATTGGTACGGCTAATCCTTCGACTTTGTATTCAATTTTACCCTGCATCGACGAAGGCTTGCCATAGCCGGCGAGTTCTTTGTAACCGACAATAACCATATCGGCCAAGGCCGCTGCCTCTTTATCTTGCCTTGGGTCGGTTGATAAAGATGACAGTCGGTTAAACTCCGTTTTCGTAACATCAATCGCGCCATTTACGTCGCCATTAGAATTGAGGGCAAAAGCAATACCCGCCTCAACCGCTGTTCCGCGATGGGCGGCAGCGCCTACAGATGATCGCTTTCCCAAGACCTTTTGCATAACAAAGGCCGCTGGCGACGCTGTAAACAAATTGCAGGAAGATGGTGACAGGTGTTCAATGTCGTATTTTTCAAATGGGTTTTTCATTAGGTATGTCCAAATCAGCAAATCAGTTGCCCGACAATAGTCACGGTTGTAGGGCAACGTCAAGCAAGAATCCCGCAATTAAGGTTTATTAATTAAAAATGTCATGTTAACAAGCTATTAGAGGGCAGCGCAGATGGAGTATACACTATGCCTACGCCCCCATTAAGCAAAGAAATAATGATAGAGACATTGAGATTATGGGAGGAAAATGGCAGGAACGCTAACGCAGCATCAAGATCTATAAATATCTCCGATAAGACATTTACCCATCGATTACATAAAGCACAGGCAGAATTTCCAGACGGCATACCAGAAAGCATTAAGGCCGTAAGAAAGTGGGTTTACCCACGGATGATAACAAAAGACGTCCCGTCAACTACTTGGATCATAGGATCAGATCTGCATATTTGGGACGGTGAACCGCCAATTATTTATCAAGCTTTCACGAAGCTCTGTAAGACTCTCAAGCCGGATGGGGTCATTTTAAACGGAGACATTCTTGATGCAGCGAGGATTAGTCGGCATCCGGCAGTACGAGGCAGCGCGGCGCCAAAGTTCGAAACCGAAATCGAAACGGCCAAGAGATGGCTTAAAAAAATCCCGAAAACCAAATATCGCCTCTGGACCATCGGAAACCACGACATTAGACTTGACAATTATATCGCAAGCAACGCCAACGAGCTCGACGGATTCATCGATTCCCTGCAAGACCATTTCCGAGATTGGGAATTTGCCTGGGCTTTCGAGCTCAACCAGACCGTCGAAATCCGACACCGCTTCAGATCCGGCATCCATGCGGGGTATAACTCTTCCCAACACGCTGGCATTAGCACGATTACGGGACACACCCATCAGCTTCAAGTCACTGCTGTTAGAGACAGACGGGGAAGCCGTTGGGGAGTAGAAACCGGCACACTAGCGGATCCCTACGGGCCGCAATTTCAATATACAGAAGGATCGCCAAGCCGAGCCCAAATGGGGTTTGCGGTCATTACGTTTGACGAAGACGGGGGAATGTTTCCGCCAGAATTATGCGAAATGATGGGTGGACGCCCCGTGTTTCGAGGCGCCCACGTTTTATAATTATTCTTCTTCGGCGTCGTCTTCGTCTTCTTCAACTTCTTCTTCTTCGATCTCGTAGAGGGCAGGGTTGCCGTCTTCGTCTTCGGAAAGAATAAGGATTGGACGTTCAAAAGCTTCGGCCATCAGGTCGAAGTCATTGCAAAGCTCTTCAAAATCGGTGCCGTTTGGAGCTGATGGCTCTTCCGACCAAAACTCAATAGAGCCGTCTTCGGCGTAAAACACTTCGCGAATCGAGAACGAATCTTCCCCAAAGATGTCATCTTTATCTTCTGGGACATATACAACGCGGTAATTCCAAGACATTTTCTTTTCTCCTGAAAGGTTTGAAAGGGAATATCCAACGAAAGTTTGGGTGGACACTTCGTCACCCATTTCGAAGGAAATGGTCATTGCGGCAGATTTCATCATGGGAATTTCTCCAAAGGGGGAGGACAGAAACATCCTAAATCGGTTCGATGAAAAAGTCGTGACGAAAATCAAAGAATCCAATTGACAGTTTTTGACATTTTGTCCAATCTGGCAAAACTGATTTGTGATTGAAAGGAATCAAAATGAAAAATACCGATGAAATTGAATGGATCCTTAACCGTCATTTGGACGATGTTCGTAAAAAAATATTAAAGGATCTGACGCCAAAAAATAACAAGCCTCAGAAATTAAAGGGAAATTGTTTTTTCCCGATAGAATATTCAGAGTTTGATTTTAAGGAAAAAGGAACGGATGGATTTAGTGGACCTACGGTTAAAAGTCCTTTTTTCCTAAACACTTATGTTTATGATGCCTATTCTATGAGCGATCCAGATTACTACATTCAAGTGGATCTAAGAGAAGCCGTCAAATCGATGATCGAAGGTCACGAAATGGGCGGCAAGGGCGGTACAATCGAGCAAAAATACCATCCTATGTTCAAATTAACGGCTGCTGCTTTACGGCATTTAGCTGATAAATTAGACGACGCCACAAAGAGGAAATAAGATCATGGAATGGGATAACATAGAAAAAGCAGCCGATGCCATTGGCATCCCGTACTTTACCCGCAAGAAATGGCGGCAGCGGGATCATGTCCCTTACAAGTGGCGGCATGAAATTATTGAGATAAGCCAAGGCACTGTTACCCATGAGACGTTTTTGGCGATGGATAAACGCAAGCGTTTGGTGTTCGCATGAAATATACCTGCATCATGGGGGTGGACCCTGGCATTTCGGGAGCTGTCGCTTTTTACTTTCCCGATGAAAACCGAGTGTCTGCCTATGATGTTCCGGTGGTCGACAATCAGATCAACGGTCCGGCTTTAGCCGACCTTGTGCGCCAATATGCGCCGGAGATTGCCATTGTCGAAGCCGTTCATTCCATGCCCAAGCAGGGTGTTGCATCGACTTTTAAATTTGGTGTTGCCTACGGCATAGCACTTGGTGTGATAGGAGCCTGTCACATTCCTATGGTTTTAGTCACGCCGACAAGCTGGAAAAAGAAGCTTCGCCTAAGCGCAGACAAAGAAGAGTCCCGTGCGGCCGCGATTCGTCAGTTTCCATCTAACCCCAGTTTCTCACGCAAAAAAGATCACGGTCGGGCCGAAGCAGCATTGATTGCCGTTTCATTCGTCAGCTAATTAAAAAAGTATTGAAAATGCCATTATTAGATTTTGAACCCGACTTTGCGGGATCAGGCGACTATGCCAGACTGTACAGGTCAATGGGCATCCAAGTCGTACCTGCGCTTACACCGGACAAGGGCAAAGCTTGGAAGCTGCCGGCGGTGAGCTGGAAGTCCCTGCAAAATGAATTGGTGCCTGAGCTTACGTTCGAGCGGTGGTATGGACCACAAGGCGAGCACATACGCCGCCAGAATATGGGCATAATTACCGGCAAGGCATCCAACAACGTCTTCGTTGTCGATGTTGACCTGCACCGTAACTCTGACGCCGCGAGCTGGTGGCAATACATTCTAGACCAAGCCCCCAACCTGACAGATCTGGAAACCGTAAGCCAAACAACAGGCGGGGGCGGCAAACAATATTTGTTTCGAGCCCCCGCCGATTGGACGCCGCCAACCTTCAAAACGTCGATAGGCGTCGATATTCGGGGCCAAGGCGGGTTTGCCGTTATGCCTCCGTCCATGCACGAAAGCGGGAAACCGTACAAGTGGGACGAGGGGTTTGAGCCGTGGTCGGTTGATATTGCTGACGCTTCGCCGTGGCTGTGCGCCGAAATAGACCAGTTGGCCGAACGCTACGGCGGCAGAACAATTACCCAAGACGGAATTACCAAAACCGCAACACCCGATTATTCCACAAACGCCTTTGGCGCCATCGTCGACGGCCGCGAAGATTATATGACGCGCATGATCTGGGCGAGGGTGGTCGATCTGCGCCGAGATGCACCAATGGTCAGTAAGTCATTTCTAGAAATGGAAATGAACGAATTGTACCTACAATATGCTCGGATGGTCAAAAGCCGGATTGTCGAGATTGGTACGTCGAACGATGACCTATTGGAGCGGGAAGGCAGAGGCATCAGCCTGTTCCGGCACAAATGGAAAATAGCGACAGACCAGTGGTGGGATAAGGTTACGGAACACGCCAAGATTGAAAAGCCAACCCAAGAGCCGCCAAAGCAGGAGCAGGGGCCGGCACCGGCGGTTGAATACAAGTTTGACGCCGAGACGGGCGAGATTACGGTCGAGCCGTTGCCCGATGGTCTTTACGAGTTTCTGGATATCCAGCAAATCAAAACGATGCCGGATCCCAAGTTTATTGTTTCCGGTATTATTGCCGAGAACAGCTTTGGCATTACGGGAGGAGCGCCAGGCTCCGGTAAATCCTTCATCGATCTGGGCCTCGCTCTATCCATCGCCACCCAGCAGACCGAATGGTTTGGCCGAACAATCCATAAGCATGGGCCGGTGATATATATCACCAACGAAGGTTTGGCCGATATGAAGTTTCGCATTATGGCATGGGAGCAGCATCATTTTGTCCAAGCCAACAGCAGCCCGTTTTTCCTGATCCGGCAGTCCATTAACTTTATGGCCCAATCGGACATTATGAAGCTGCTCAAGACAGTGGCCCATATTGCCAAGGAACACGCTCCGCCGGTGGCGGTGTTTGTCGATACGGTTTCCCGTGTGTTGCCTGGCGCTGATGAGAACCTGCAGAAAGATATGACCGTCTTTATCGCGGCTTGCGATGCAGTCCGTCAGGCGTTTGGCTCGGCGGTGATTGGTGTCCACCATACGTCACGGCAAGGCAACCTGCGCGGTTCTACGGTCTTCGAGGGTGCAGCAGACTTTATCCTTATGGTCGAGCGTGAGTCGGGTGCGTCGTTTGGCACGATGACCGCAACCAAGATTAAATACGCTCAAGACGGCTGGACCGATAACTTCGAGATGAAAACTGTAGCTACAGGATCCATAACGGGGCAGGAATCGCTTGTTGCAGTTCTTGCAGAGGAAAGGCCGAAAGAAAAATTGGTGTGGCCGGATCTGGCAACATTGGAGAAGGTTCTTCACGAAATGCAGGAAGCGTTTGATGAAGGCAAAGCTTGGGCGATGTCTAAAAACGCGCACCATCAAGCCATTCGTCACGTTGTCAGAATTACCGGCTGCAGCAATAAAATTGCAAAAGACATTCTTGAATTGTGGCAAACCAACGCCGTGATCGAGATCGATTGTTGCGATAAGAAGTCAAAGAAATACGGATTTAAGGTCATTGGAAGTATTCGCTAATGAAATATGCGTATTATAACGAAAATGAACCATTTGCAGCAGAATGGCTGCGTAATCTTATCAATAAAGGATTAATTGCCGATGGCGAAGTTGATTCAAGGTCAATTGTCGATGTTCGACCTGATGATGTCAAAGGATTTACCCAAGTCCACTTTTTTGCAGGAATTGGTGGATGGTCTTATGCAGCCAGACTTGCAGGATGGCCAGACGACCGACCAATTTGGACAGGAAGTTGCCCATGTCAACCTTTCAGCAATGCAGGAAACAAAAAAGGTCAAAAGGACGAAAGGCACCTTTGGCCCGTCTTCTTTAATCTTATCAGAGCCTGTAGGCCCGATGTCGTCATGGGAGAACAAGTTGCGGCAGCGGTTGGCCAATCTTGGCTCGATGGAGTGCTCACTGATTTGGAAGGAATCGGTTACAGGGGGGGGGCGACAGTTGTTCCGGCTTGTGCCGTCAACGCCCCGCACCGCAGAGACCGCCTCTGGTTTGTGGCCGACGCCAACAGCGTCAGACAATGGCCCAGGGACGGACATGAACAATCCACGCGGGATACAACAGGGCAACGCACTAGCAACAGCGGCTCTTTGGTCAATGTGGCCGACGCCATCGTCGAGGGACGGGAAGGGTGGTTACCAAGGGGGCAGGATCAGGAACGGCAAACTGTCGAACGACACGTTGGATGTAACAGTCCAACACACTGGTCAGGCGCAGAGTGGATCCAAGGAGCCGACGGAAAGCAAAGGCGGTTTAAACCCGGCATTTGTTTGTTGGCTCATGGGGTTCCCGCAAGAGTGGGAAAGCTCCGCGCCTATGGCAACGCCATCGTCCCGCAAGTCGCGGCGGAAATAATTAAAGCTTATATGGAGGATTTATAAATGTGGGAATTAATTGAGACGGCGCCGAAGGACAAGTTGGTCATTGTAGTCATCGATGGGGCAGCAGTTAAAAAGCCGATCAAGCTGGCTCATTGGTTTAAATCGTGGGGGTGTTTCGTCGATATTAACACCGGCAAGCCGATCCGTGATGCTATCCTTTGGCACCCGATTTCAAATGAACCAAGCGGGATTGAAAAGCCGAAACGTAAGAAAACCGGATCCAAAAATCCTGATCGGGATGATCAAATAACCATCAAATATTACCAAGGAAAGTCGACTTATGAGCTATCAAAAGAATACGGAATCAGTCCAGCTCGGGTGTGGCAAATTGCCAAAAATTACCGGCGGAGAAGTGGCGGAGACATTTTGTCAAAGCCGGAAGTACGGCTGTAAGCCATTGAAATCATTGGCGGAGGAATTTGGCGGCATTTTGCGGAGACGCCGGAAGTACGGCTGTAAGTCATTGAAATCATTGGCGGAGACTGGCGGAGACTGGCGGAGAAAAAGACTATATACTACGTATATGTTGGCGGTTACTCCGCCGCCACACTTCGTATCGCGTTGTCAGTTTGTGAGATTGGGGAATTATTGAGATGGCGAAAAAGAAACAGACGGGACCGGACTGGCAGCAATCGGCAGGAATGTTCATTGCGGGTCAGGAGCACGTTGACGAGATGGACCTGACCGTAATCGAGATGGAGCGCAAGTGGGGGGTAGATCGGTTGAGGCTTCTCGTTGGCGTCGAGTTGCGCGAGAAGTTCGACCGGCAGCGGTATCTTACCAATCAGGCGATCTGGTTTGGCGATTTGGAATCGGTCAAGCGGGAAACGGCTCGGATGGTCAAAGCGTATCAGGCGCTAGACAGGGCTGCGACAGAGGCCGGCAAGACAGGTGTGAAGCCGGAAGTTTGGGAAGTGGCATTGCCGGATGGCAGCGTTGCGGCGATTGTACGGACAAACACCGAGGCGTTTGCGGTAAACAGGGAAGGCCGTCATGCTAGGGTATTTACGCTCGATGAAATTGGCCGGCTGATTCACGGGTTTCCCGAAATAGCCAAGGCAAAGGAAGTTTGGCCAGGCGTCGAAGTGACGGCCGCTCGAACCAACATTCGGGATCCGCTTGGAAGCATCTATTCGACCGAAAGAGGGATCGATGAGACGGACTGGAGCTTACTTGAGACCTTCGAGCTGGCCTAGGATCGATTTAGAAGGTCGTACAGGCCGAAAAAAGAAGGGGCCGCTACCCAAGTAGCGACCCCCGTGCCTAAAAGCCGTCTACGGGCTTTATTGTGGCCGTCCAATGATCCGTTCCATCAATAGGCAACTGACGTATCCGACGAGGATCCCGCCCACAAAGGTTGCGATAAACAGGGCAAGGTAATGATCATCAAATGTTATTACGTTCACGGTCTGCCTCAATTTCTTTTACAATCCAATCGAATGGAATAATTCCTTCATCCAGTGCGCGAATAAGCAGTCGAGCTGATGCAGGTATTTCGAAGGTGTTGTTAAGCCAATTGTAAATTGTTCGTCTTGTGCGACCGAGAAGGATGGCTGTGTCATCGATGCTCAACTCGTATTTGTTAATGAAGTCCTTCAGGCTAATCATATTCCACGCTCTTCATCAAAATGCTTAGGCAAAGGCATAGTTCCCATCTCGTCAAGCATGGCCAAAATGGTTTCGTAGGTAACACGTTGGCCAAAGAGTGGGTGCAGGGTTGCCATTGTTCCGGCCAACATGAAGTGGGCTGCTTTGACAAAGCCGTCCATGTTGTCACGTTCAACGAGCAATTGGGTCAGCTCGAAGTTGTCTTCCATAATGCGTTTTTTAACTTTGTTGATCTGTTCGTTGATGGCGGTCATTAGTTTACTCCGATTGCTACTGCGTAAATCATGGCTAGGAAAAGCCCTAGACAAATGAGGTTGGCGATAATTTCGAGGGTTTCAAAGGCCATTTCTTCAAGCTGCATTGTTTTGCTCCGTTTCTTGATTTCCAAATTGGGCAACCACGATTCCCATCTCCAAAAGCTTATTGGCGGCATCGTTGTGCCGTCTGGCAAAAAGGTCGAATTTTTCTACATCGATAGGTCCAGTCGCCATCATCCGATCAACCATGCCACCCCAAACGATGATGCTGTTTACCAATTCTGATATTTTATTTGCTTCTTCTACTGTCATTTTACCAATCTCCAAAGGTGCAAACTGGACCGCAGTTTGAACGGACGCAACAGTGGTCGCGGATAGCGTAAAGGTCTTTCCTGCGCTGCTCACGGTCGAACCATCCAACAGGCTCGGCGCCGGCAAGCAGCTCGTCACACCGTGGGCATCCGGCCGTCTTGCGGCCGAACACCGGACCTTCGCAGGTGTGCTTGGTGGTGGTTGATTTTTTCCATGCCATGATCTCAATCCTTACAGTGGCAAGAGGTACTGACCTTTGGCGGTCAATTCGTAGGTGATCTTTGGGACTTCGGCTTTGGTGTAGTAGCACCAGATCCGCGTTCTGTTACCGACTGGGGTGCCTACGTCCAAGGTTTCCCCTGCCTTGTACCCAAAAGCGTGTCCTCTCTTGACGGCGACAACTGGGTCGCTACCGATCATTTGTTGGAATTGCTTGAGGGTTGGTCTGGCCTTTGCTTGCTTAAACTCCAAACCGATCTTTTGGGCTACGGTGTTCATCACGGTGATTGTTGATCCCTTCCGTGGCTGTCTGCCGGCTTCTTTGAAAAGCTTCCAAACTTCCATGTAGGGAAGGCCGCTCACAACAGTGAAAGCCCGAACGGCGCAATCGTTCTTTTCGTTAACGGGCCGACCAACAAATTGTTCAATCTTCATTGCCATCTCAATTTCCTTATCAATCAAATCAACCTTACAAATTAAATATAGTGCAGTTTCTGCAATAGTCAATAGCATAAAATAAAAAAAATGAAAAAAATGCAAAATAATTTAGGGGCCGAAGCCCCTGTTTTATTCCGTGATTTTACGGTTACGATATGTTTGACATTCGGTCAGGTATGCTGACCAATTGTTCAAGATCTTTTCGCCGGCCTCAAGGCGTTGCCATTGTTCTGCGGTATTTTGCCAAGCGCACATATTGAGGGCTGAAACCATGTTTTTGACGAAGAGGCGATTGCCGCCGTTGTAACCAATAATTTTTGCTGCTTCCTGTAATGTCATTATCAATCTCCTTATTTTTCATTTTTAAGTGGTCTAATGTTCCAAGTGACGCGCCATCCGCCAACAATTTTTTCAATTTTGGAGTTGTATTTTGCTTTATCTTTTGCCCATTTTTGAGCGGCCTGTTCGTCTTTGAAGTTTGCGCCAATGCGGTACATATCAATCTCCATAGGGTAAAAAGGGTGGGGCCGAAGCCCCGTTAAGCTGCCTTTTTGATGGCAATGTTAAATTCGCCGCAACAGTTGTAGACATTGAAACCGACAAACTGGTCGTCTTCGTAAGCCGTGCAGGAATCGCCACCAAACACAAACCAAACGCCTTGAAGCCCGAAATTGTTTTTGCAGGGATTGTAAGCAGGTTGGGCTTGTTTAAAGCTTGATCCTTCAATTGGCATCACACAGTCAACCATACCGTCAAAGCTTGATTTGGCCTTAACGAAAAGCTTGTCTTCATTCTTTTTCATAAAGCTCTTAACGGTTGCGAGGGTTATTCTAGCCATTTCTCAATCTCCTTATGTTTGTTTCAAATCAACCTTACAAAAATAAGATAGTGCAGGTTTTGCACACTGTCAACACATAAAATAGAAAAAAATGCACTTTTTTAAAATTATTTTTGTGCTAATGTAATTGCGGCAATCGTGCCATAAAACCGAGGGAAATGCTTATGTCTAACTCTGAACTGCTATCTATTGTCGAACGTATTGAAACACTGGAAGAAGAAAAGCGCCAGGCATCCGAATCAATTACCGAAGTTTATAAAGAGGCAAAGTCAAATGGATTTGACGTCAAGATCCTACGCAAAGTCGTTGCAGCTCGTAAAAAGTCTGAGGTCGAACGAGCTCAAGAACAAGCCATCATGGATACATACCTACACGCGCTTGGGATGCTCGCCGATACGCCTCTCGGTCAGGCTGCGCTACGCAAGGCTGGTCATGCGCCGGCTCATAAGCCGGACTTTTAATCGGGCTCATTAAATGTTATTTAAGCGGGGCGGCAAAAGTCGCCTCGTTTTTTAGGTGCGTTATGGCTAAAACTGAAAAAACCGACAAAATTCACGGTTCGTCAACGTATTCCGAGGAAATGGTTGAAAAAATCTGCAATTTGATTGCGGATGGTCATGCTTTGCATCAAATTTCGGACATCGAAGGGATGCCAAAAAAGACCGCGATCTATTCGTGGCTTGAAAAATACCCTACTTTTGCGGAGAAATACACGCGCGCACGCGAGAAACAAGCTGACCTGTTTGCGGCGCAGATCGTGACAATCGCGGACAACGCGACCGACGCCAACCTCGCACGGTTGCAAATGGATGCCCGTAAGTGGGCGGCGTCCAAAATGGCTCCTAAGAAGTATGGCGACCGGACGATGACCGAAGTCACCGGCGCCGACGGCGGCGCAATTAAGACCGAAGGCACGTCGAAGCTCGATTGGCGGTCGTTGGATCCCGATCAACGTGATGCGCTACGTCAGGCGCTGCTTGCGGCCAAGGGATCGGCCACCTAATGGCATTAGTCGACATTGGCGGGCAGCTCATCGACCTAGATCAAGAGCTGATCGAAAGCGACCGGATCGAGTGCGAGGCGTCGCTGGCCGAGTTCGTCAAGCTGTCGTGGGAACAGGTCGAGCCAGGGCAACAATACACGCACGGTTGGCATATCGATTTCATTGCCGAGCATCTCGAAGCGATGGTTGACGGGCAGGAGGTCGACGGCAAGCCGTACAACCGTTTGTTGGTCAACGTACCGCCAGGCACGATGAAGTCGCTCCTGATTGGCGTTTTTATGCCGGCGTGGGTTTGGGGGCCGTGCAATATGCCGTCGACGCGCTTTCTTTGCGCCTCGCACAGTCAAGAGCTTGCCGTCCGTGATAATATGCGTATGCGGCGCCTCATTACGTCCGAGTGGTATCAGGAGCGTTGGCCTCACGTTAAGCTGACGGCCGATCAGAACCAAAAGACTAAATTTGAAAACACCGCCACCGGCTGGCGGCAAGCGACTTCTGCCGGATCCATTACCGGCGCCCGTGCCGATTTTGTCATCATCGACGACGCTCACAGCGTTGAAGGTGCGAACTCCGACCAGCAACGTCAAACGACGGTCGACTGGTTTCTTGAAGCTGTTCCTACCCGCGTCAACAACCCCGACCGAAGCTCGATCATCGTGGTCATGCAGCGGCTCCATCAAGGCGACATTTCAGGCGAGATCCTCGACCGTCAGCTTGGCTATGATCATATCATGCTTCCGATGCTGTACGATCCGTTGAGGGATCTGCCGACGAAGCTCGGCTACAGCGACATCAGAACCCAGCCTGGCGAGCTGCTGTTCCCTGATCGGTTTCCGAAGGACGTTGTGGACCGCGACCGCAAGATCATGGGCGAATATGCTTTCGCCGGTCAGATGCAGCAGGAGCCAGCTCCTCGCGGTGGCGGCATTATCCGGTCTGAAACGTGGCTCAAATGGGAAGGCGAGAAGGATCAATTCCCTGAGTTTGACTACATCCTCGCCTCGCTCGATACGGCGTACACGGAAAAGGCGGAGGGCGATTACTCGGCGATTACGGTTTGGGGCGTCTTCAGCTTTGATTCGGTCAGTCAGGCCAACAAGCTCTTCGGGCCGGACGGTCGGACCATTCAGATCGAGCGCACGTTTGGCGAGCTGCTGCCGAAGGTTATGATGATTGACGCATGGCAGGAAAAACTATCGCTCCACGATCTGGTCAACAAGGTGGCTTTGACCTGCCGGCTACGGAAGGTGGACAAGCTTTTGATTGAGTCGACAGCAGCAGGAATATCGGTTAGCCAAGAGCTTCGGCGTCTCTACAGTCACGAAAACTTTGCCGTTCAGCTTCAGCCGGTCGGCCGCTTCGACAAGACGGCTCGCTTGTATTCGGTCCAACATCTGTTCGACGAGGGCATGATCTACGCGCCGGATAAGGACTGGGCCGACATCGTGATCCAGCAGGTTTCGGTTTTTCCGAAGGGCAAGCACGACGATCTTGTCGATACGGTCAGTCAAGCGCTTCGTCATCTGCGTGACTTGGGGATGATGCAAAGAGCACCGGAAAGGATTGCGGAGCTCGATGATATCAAGCGTCAACCGACGAAGGAACCTGCTCCGTTGTATCCTGCTTGATTTGCTGTTATTTCTACTGTTCTAACTTGGAAAGTACGCCATGCCATTAGTCCCTGGTCTTGTTCCCAATATCCGCCAAGCTGCACCGGAAGATCCCGATCAGCCTGAAAGCGCCGATATTATCATTGAAATGGCGGATGAAGGCGGAGATATGCCTGAGATCGACCAGAATGGTGCGATTTTAAGGATTGAGCACGACGATGGATCTGTAACGGTCAGCCTCGATGGCCGACCATTAGGGCAAGCCGGCGAGGGCAAAAAGACAGGTTGGTTTGATAATTTAGTCGATGAAATTACAGAAGACGAGCTATCCAGAATATCCGAGGAATTGTTACGTGGCATTAGAGAAGACATCCAAAGCCGACAGGAATGGATCGAGGATCGAACCCAAGGTCTCAAGCTGTTGGGCCTCAAGATCGAAGTGCCAGGGCTTGCCGGTGCAGCCGACGGCGCACCCGTTGAGGGTATGTCTCGCGTTCGGCACCCGCTCTTGCTCGAGGCAGTGTTACGATTCCAAGCCAACGCTCGGTCAGAGCTATTGCCCACGGATGGTCCAGTAAAGATTCGCGACGACAACAACAACGCCAATCTTCAAGAAGATCAGGATGCTAATGCTCTTGAAGAGGATATGAATCATTACCTAACAGCGGTGGCTACAGAATATTACCCTGACACCGACCGGATGCTGCTGATGCTTGGTTTTGGCGGCACGGCGTTTAAGAAGGGCTACTTCTGCCCACTACGCAACCGGCCGGTGATTGAGTCGGTCGATGCCGACGATCTGATCGTCAACAACGAGGCGACGGATCTTCGTAACGCCAAGCGGGTAACGCACCGGTCTATGATGCGGCCAAGCGTGGTTAAGCGGTTACAAATTCTTGGCGTTTACCGCGACATTGACTTGCCGGCGCCAAGCGAAATTAAGTTTGATTCGGTTCAATTGGAGAAAAAGTCGCAACAAGGCATTTCCGCGACGACGAACAACCCAGAAGACCGTGACCGTGAAATCTACGAGTGCTATTGCGAGCTCGATATAAAGGGCTTTGAGCACAAGTACAAAGGCAAGGAGAGCGGTCTTGAAATACCGTACCGAGTTACCATCGATGTCTCAAGCAAGCAGATCCTTTCAATCGTCCGTAACTTTGACGAAGACGACGCCGAGCTGCCCGAAGCCCGTGTCAACTTTATTAAATACACGTTCGTACCGGGGCTGGGCTTTTATGACATTGGTCTCCTGCACATCCTAGGCAACACGACCAACGCGCTGACAGCGGCGTGGCGTGAGATGCTTGACGCGGGTATGTATGCCAACTTCCCTGGCTTTCTCATGGCCGACACTGGCGCTCGTCAAAATACCAATATTTTCCGCGTTCCGCCTGGCGGTGGTGCGTTGGTTAAGACCGGCGGTATGCCGATCAATCAAGCCATTATGCCGCTTCCTTACAAGGACGTTGGCGGCGGTCTGATGAACTTGACGGCTTCTATGGCAGATGTCGGCATGAGAATCGGAGGAACATCTGAGCAGCAGGTGGGCGAGGGCCGTGCTGATGCGCCAGTTGGCACGACGTTGGCCATGATTGAGCAAGCCACAAAGGTTATGAACTCGGTCCACAAGCGGATGCACGCTGCTCAGGCCGAAGAGTTTCAGATGTTGGCTCGGTTGTTTAAAGAAAATCCAGAAAGCTTCTGGCAGCGCAACAAGAAGCCGGCCAAGCCGTGGGATGAACAGACGTTCTTACGGGCTTTGGAGAACTGCGACCTTGTGCCACAGGCAGATCCTAATACGGCAAGCCATGCCCAGCGTGTGATGAAAATCATGGCGCTGAAGCAATTACAGGCGTCAAACCCGTCGATGTATGATCCAATTGCGATTGATACGGCGGCTCTTCAGGCAATTGGTTGGAGCAACCCGCAGCAATTCTTGGCTCCGCCACAGGCTCAATCGTCTCCTCCTCCTGAGTTGATGGCTATTCAGGCCAAGATCCAAACCGATCAGATGGCTGCTCAGGCCAAGATGATTACGGCGCAAGCGAAGGTGGCTCAGGTTCAGCAAGGGGCTCAGGGCGGCATTGGCGGTAATCCTCAAGCCGATCAGCTCAAGGTTGCAGATATTATGGTTCGCAAGCAGGAGATTGAGCAAAAAAATCAGGATACAATCCTTGATGCCGAAAACCGCAAGCGTGACCGCGAAAGCCGTGAACGGTTGGCAGCAATCAAGCTTGCCGAAGAGCTGGCCAAGAACCCGCAGGTGATGCCGTTGGTCAACTCGCTGTTACAGCCTGATATGTTAAATCGGTTGGAAGCCAACGAACCTGCGCTTGATCCTAACAATGTGAGAGCTGGCTAATGAGCTATAATCGTCATCATTTTCTGATGGTTGCCAAGCATTTTGCCCGTAAGGGTTATGCAACGGATGGCGCTGTCGATGGTGGCGATATTGGCAACCTTGCTGATGTTCAGCGTATGGATACGGGCGCAGGTAATATTCAAAACAAGATTGGCGGATTGAACCAATTTTTGTCTGGATTTGATTTAGAAGCTAATACGCCGCAATTTAATACGGGAATGAACCAGCCGCAAGTTGGCGGCGCTGGTATGCCAGCATCACAAAGAATTGATAATCTTGCTAAATTTCAAGAAGGCAATCATCCCGAAGTGCCGCCTGTTGTTTATCATGGAACAGGTGGGGATTTTTCTGAATATCAAATTACTAATAAAGGCGCTGGCTCCAGAGAAAGCCCAATTGGATATTGGTTTACAGAAAATCCTAGCGCGGCATCTGATTTTGCTAATTTTTCTGCGCGTGGTTCTGGCGCAAATGTTCAACCTGTTCATTTAAGCATAAAAAATCCTTTAGTGGTTGAAAATTACAACGCTATAAAAGATTTGGTTGATGCACATACAAATTTTGAAAGACCTGGCTACACAGTGGTGGGTCGCCAAATTCGAATGGTTGGCGATAAAGTTGATTATGGTGCATTGCGAAATAATTTAATAAATGCTGGGTATGATGGAATAATTCTTCCATCTACTTTTATGGATAGCCCTGATGGTTTGACGCCAATTAAACAAATTGTTGCTTTTCATCCTCATCAAATCAAATCCGCCACGGGCAACAACGGCCAGTTTGACTTGTCAAATCCTGACATTACCAAGAAAAAAGGCGGTTTTGTTCGGATGGGTCGCAAGCATGGCGGTAAGGTTTTGACGCATGGATTGGGCATGGGCAGCAAGCCCGTGCAGCCTAATGCCCTGCTACATAAAGAAAAAGATCCGTCTAAGGTCGGATTAATCTCCAAGAAAACAAATAATGCTGCCGGTGATCTTCCCAAAACGGGAACGATTGAATGGCACAAGCCTGTCGCGGCTCAAAATGACGTAGTGCAGAACGCAATACGCCATCGTTTAAGCGATTTTGACATCCAAGAAAAAAAGTCTCGCGCTACTGGCGGTCGTCTTAACAACCATATGGTTGACCGTGCGCTTGAGATTTTGCCCAAATCCGGCTCGCCGCTGCACGAAGCCGTATCTTTTGCCAAGCAGCAACAACCGGGACGCCGGTCTTAACCCCTCGAGGAGTATTCTAAATGTCGTCAACCGCCAAGACTGCTCGCGCAGCAATGAAAAGCAAGGCTCAACGTATGGTTGGCCCCGATCCACGGGGTGCGCCAATTGATGCCTCTGGATACACGCCACCAGACGCAGAACAGGCTACCGTACAAACCGGTATGCGTCCTCTTTCCAAACGCCAATTTAAAAAGGGCGGCAAGGTAATCGGTAAGGCCGAAGGTAAAGCCGGCCACCACCATGCCGGTCGTAAGCCTCGCAAGAGCGGCGGTCGCGCAACCCGTTATCTAACGCCTGACAATTTGATTAATCGCGATGTAAAAATGGCGAATGACGAGCGCGTTGGCACAAAGCACGTTGGCGGCATGAAGCGTGGCGGAGCTGCAAAGCATAAGCTTGGCGGCGGTCCTATCGGCATGAATCCGGTTGCCGACTCAATGGCCAAAACGGCATCAGCGGCTATGCCTCGCAAGTCTGGCGGTAAAGCCAAGTGGATCCAAGGCGCTATCAAGCACCCAGGCTCGCTGCACAAGGCTCTTCATGTTCCTGCAGGTGAGAAGATCCCTGCCAAGAAACTTGAAAAGGCCGCGCATAGCGACAATCCTAAATTGGCTAAAAAGGCTAATCTGGCTAAGACGCTCAAGGGTATGCACCATGCTCATGGCGGCAAAGTAAAGCATGAACACCTTGATAAGTCTGATGAATTGGCTGACAAGGATCTTATCAAGTCGATGGTTAAGCCTTCGTCGTTAAAGGGTAAAAAGCACGGTGGCGAAGTCCATCACGCTTCTTGCCGTTGCGAAAAATGCCACGGTGGTCGTATGGGCCGCAAGGATGGCGGTCGCAACATCATGGAAGTAACGGGTGTCCGTCCTACGGGTGGCCGTATTGCCAAAAAAGATGGCGGTCGTTTGCACAGGGAAGCTGGTGGATCAAACACGCCTGATTTTAGCGGTGCATATTATGATTTGTTCACCGGCTGGCACAATCTTGATAAGGCCAACCCTGATCAGATTGCGGCTATGAATCCACAAGATCGTCAGATGGCATTGGCTGCTCAAGG
>Ga0208379_1000469_pt1 | contig 17786 bp, 17 predicted proteins | sample CryBogCBE02Aug07_FD_184559 | JGI IMG/M metagenome (GOLD analysis project Ga0208379, IMG submission 184559) | Freshwater microbial communities from Crystal Bog, Wisconsin, USA - CBE02Aug07 (SPAdes) | ecosystem: Environmental > Aquatic > Freshwater > Lake | place: Crystal Bog, Wisconsin, USA... | reverse complement strand
TCCTGAGCGATCCCGAAAAGCGCGCCGCCTACGACCGCTACGGCCACGCCGCCTTCCAGGGGGGCATGGGCGGAGGAGGCATGCACGATCCCTTCGATCTTTTCCGCGAGATGTTCGGGGCCGCGGGCGGAGGCGGCGGCATCTTCGACCATTTCTTCGGAGGCGGGGGAGGAGGAGACAACGGACGCGGATCGGATCTCCGCTACGACCTCCAGATCACCCTTGAGGAGGCCTTTTCGGGTTGCGAGAAGGAGATCGAGCTCCGCAAGCTCGACGCCTGCGGCACCTGCGAGGGCACCGGCGCGGCCAAGGGCGCCAAGGTCTCCACCTGTTCCCTCTGCAAGGGACGCGGGCAGGTCGTCGCCTCGCGCGGCTTCTTTCAGGTCGCCCAGCCATGCCCGCAGTGCCGCGGCGAGGGCCGCACGATCGACAAGCCGTGCCGTGACTGCCGCGGCGAGGGCCGCGCCGAGAAGACCTCGCGGATCAAGCTCACCATCCCCGCCGGGATCGACGAGGGATCTCGACTCCGCTCCTCGGGCGGCGGCGAGGCGGGCGTTCGGGGTGGCGGCAAGGGCGATCTCTACGTCGTCATCCACCTCAAGGAACATCCCGTCTTCAGCCGCGAGGGCACCGACCTCCACTGCGCCGTTCCGATCCCCTTTGTGACCGCCGCGCTCGGCGGCGAGATCGAGGTCCCCTCCCTCTCCGGCCCCGTGAAGATGAAGGTTCCCGCGGGCACCCAGGGGGGCAGCGATTTCCGCCTCAAAGGCCACGGCATGCCGCGCCTCCAGTCCGTCGCCAAGGGGGATCTCCATGTGCGGCTTGAGGTCGAGGTTCCGACGAAGCTCGACGAGAACCAGCGCAAGGCTCTCGAGGCGTTCGCGGAACTCTGCGGCGACCACAACACGCCGATCCACCGGAGCTTCAGCGAGAGGATCAAAGACCTCTTCGCTTAGATTCCCTCGACGGGGGCATGGCCGCCATGCCCCCTGGCAATGCCCGCGGCGATCCGTTCGGCCAAAAGCTGCCGGATTCTGGGATCCTGAAGTTTCGCGTTTTCCCTGGCATTGGAAACGAAGCCCAGCTCCAGGAGGGTTGCGGGACGCTGGTTATGATGGAGCACGTAGAATCGGGCGTATTTCACGCCGCGGCTGTGCGATCCGTAGCAGGTGGCGATCTCCCGCAGGATGTTCGCGGCCAGCGGGGCCGAACGCCGGTCGTAGTAGTAGGTCTCGACACCGTCGGCGGATCGTTTCGGCGAGCAGTTGAAGTGGATGCTGACGAATGCCGCGTCCGGATGGCTGTTGGAGATCGCCGTGCGGCCGCCCAGAGGGATGAAGACATCGGTCGTCCGGGTCATCACGACACGGTATCCGCGCTCTTCGAGCAGGGGCTTGACCCTGCGTGCCACATCGAGCGTGAGCATCTTCTCGGACATCCCCTGCTTGCCCCGGGCGCCATTGTCGTATCCCCCGTGTCCGGCATCGACGACCACCGTGCGGAAGTTGGAGAGGCCCGCCCCTTCCTCGAACAGGGCGCAACCGGGCAGCATCAACGCCGCCAGCAGAGGCACGCAACGGAGGAGCAAGATCATGAAAGGACGTTCCGTCATGACACGGGAAAATTTAGGGCACCGACGCCGAGGCGCAACCCTATTAAGGGGGGGAGCCACTCCCCAGTATTTACTTCAGCCTTCAGCCTTCAGCCTTTAGCATCCCCCGATGCTCGGCAAACGCATCATTCCCTGTCTCGACGTCGACGGGGGCAGGGTGGTCAAGGGAACGAAGTTCGAGAATATCCGCGATGCAGGCGATCCGGTCGAGTGCGCCCGCGCCTACGATGCCCAGGGCGCCGACGAGCTGGTGTTTCTCGACATCACCGCCTCCCACGAGGGGCGCGCGACCATGCGCGAGGTCGTCGAGAAAACCGCCGACGCCTGCTTCATGCCGCTGACCGTCGGCGGTGGCATCCGCAAGGTGGAGGATGTCCGCGCCATGCTGCTGGCCGGAGCCGACAAGGTCAGCATGAATACCGCCGCGCTCGAGAACCCCGATCTCGTCAACGATTCCGCGGAGGGTTTCGGATCGCAGTGCGTCGTGGTCGCAATCGATGCACGCCGGGATGGAAACGGAGGATGGATCGTCCACACCCATGGTGGCCGCAGGCCCACGACATGGCAGGCTGTCGACTGGGCCATTGAGGTCGCCAAGCGCGGAGCGGGGGAAATCCTCCTCACCAGCATGGATTCCGACGGGACGAAGAAGGGCTACGATCTCGCCCTCACCGCCGCCGTCAGCGATTCCATCAGCATCCCGGTCATCGCCAGCGGCGGAGCGGGGGACATCGACCACATGGCCGAGGTGTTGACCGTCGGCAAGGCCGATGCCGTGCTCGCGGCGAGCATCTTCCACTTCGGACAGTACACCGTCGGGGACGTGAAGCGGGAACTTGCGGCACGGGGGATTCCCGTCAGGAAATTAACCTAGCCCTTTTGGTCGAAGCAGTAGGGGCAGCTCACCTCGTACTGGTATCGCGGATCTTTGACTTCCTCCGCGGTCAGCGGTTCCTGGCAGGCGAAGCAGAGTTGGCTGCCGGTTTCCTGCAATGCCGGATCGACGCCGACGCGTTTGTCGAAGACGAAGCACTCGCCCTCCCAGTGAGCTCCACCGCATTCCTCGAAATATTTCAGGATGCCCCCTTCGAGTTGGTAAACCTCCCGGAATCCGGCGCGTTCGAGATAGGGGGCAGCCTTCTCGCAGCGGATCCCGCCGGTGCAGAAGCTGACGACGGGGGTTTGTTTCAGCTCCTTGGGCAGGGCGTCGACGGCCTCGGGAAATTTCCTGAAATGGCGGATCGGGAGCGTGGTCGCTCCGGCGAAGGTGCCGAGCTTCACCTCGTAGGTGTTGCGGGTGTCGAGCAGGGTGACGGGGCGTCCCTCGTCGAGCCAGCGCTTGAGCTCCTTGGCCGGCAGGCGCGGCGAGGTATGGCGTGCCGGGTTGATCCCCTCGACGCCGAAGGCGATGATCTCCTGCTTGATCTTCACCAGCATCCGGTTGAAGGGTTGCTCGGCGCTCTCGCTCCGCTTCTCCTCGAGATGCTCAAGGCCGGGAATCGAGCGGAGCGTCACGAGGAGCTGCTCCACGGCGGAGGGTTCGCCGGCGATGAAGAGGTTGATCCCTTCGGGCGTCAGCAGGATGCTCCCCTTGAGCCCCAGCGACGCGCACTCGGCCTTGAGTCGGGCGCGCAGTCCCGGAAGATCCTGCAGCTCCGCGAACTTGTACGCGGCGGCATTAAGAACGGACATGGAGAGGGAAGGCTGTTAGCGGTTTAGGCTTTAGGCTGTTATGCAGGATGCTCGTCCAGGAGAACCTTTACCGGGCTCTCCCACTTTTTCATTCATCATTTTTAACTCTTCATTTCTCAGTACGTGAAGAGGTCGGAAAGTTTGTGCGCTTCACCGGTCGCCTTGTCGAAGGCACGCAGAAGTTTCCCCTGCACATTGCGTGTGAGGCGGCGACCCTTGCACCCGCGCTGGACCATCTTGTGGGTGATCTGCTCGGTGGAGGACGCCACGAGATCGTGTGACTTAAGGCCCTTCTCCGCCATGAGGCGGGAGAGGGGCTGCTCGCCCAGATCGCGTTCGACGTCCTCCACGGGATTTAGTCAGCGCTCCCAAACTCAGATCGACTTGATCAGATCGGCTGACGGCTTGCGGACCTTCGCAAGCGACGCATACTTGTCCCCGGCACTGCGGTAGCCGAGCGCACAGCAGACGACCGAGGCATAACCCCGCTCCTTGAGTCCGAGGATGGCGTCATATTCGGCGGGGGCGAATCCCTCGATCGCGCAGGTATCAACCCCGACCAAGGAGGCCGCGGTCATGAGGTTGCCCAACGCAATGTAGGCCTGAAGCGCCGCCCAGTGGGGAATGCGCGCCTCGGCTCCGGGAGAGAGCAGGCTGCCGTACATCATGCCGCGGTAGCCCTCGAGGGACTCGCGGGGAATGCCGCGCACCTCAACGATGCGGTTGAGGAAGGCGTCGATCTCGTTCTCGGTGATGCCGGTGCGGGCCGCAAAGACGACATAGTGGGAGGCATCGACGACCTGGGTCTGATTCCATGAGTGGGGCTGGAGCTGCTTGCGGATCGCGGCATCTTTCACCACGAGGAACCGGTAGGGCTGGAGCCCGAAGGAGGAAGGGGAGAGCACGAGAGCTTCCTCAAGCGTCTTCCAGGTGGCCTCGGGGATGATCTTCGAGGCGTCGAATGTCTTGGTGGCGTAGCGCCAGTTCAGCGCGTTGAGGAGTTGGGAATCGGGGATGGTGTGACTCATGGGTGCCGGTGTTGATGATGAAAATGATCAGCCGATCACGCTGGATTTGGAGAGAGGGGTCTCTCGCGATAGCTCCGAGCGGATCCTCGCGGCAATCGCCTCCGGGGTGAGTCCGTATTTCGCGCGGAGGATCGCGACCGACCCGTGCTCGATGAACTGGTCGGGCCAGCCGATGCGCACCAGCGGCGTGGTGATCCCGGAGTCCGAGAGATGCTCGGCCACGGCGGAACCGAAGCCCCCCGCGACGGCATGATCCTCGAGCGTGCAGACAAGGCGGGTGCCGCGCGCCAAGAACTCCAGCGTCGCGGTGTCGAGCGGCTTGATCCAGCGGGGGTTGATCACCGCCGCCTTGATGCCTTCCTTATCGAGAAGATCGGCGACTTCAGCCGCAACCCCGCAAAAGTTGCCGAGTCCGAAGAGCGCGACATCGGTGCCGTGGCGGATCACCTCGGCCTTTCCGATCTCAAGCAGGCGCGGGGTCTTTTTCGGGACAGCTCCGGTTCCCGCGCCGCGGGGATAGCGGATGGCGATGGGGCCCTCGTGGTAGTTCGCCATCGTCCAGAGCATGTCGGCGAATTCCTCCTCGTCCCTGGGCTGCATGGCGACCACGCCGGGAATGGAGCGGAGATAGGCGATGTCGAAAAGGCCGTGGTGGGTCGGGCCGTCGTCACCGGAGAGGCCGGCCCGGTCCATGCAGAGCGCCACATTGAGGTTCTGCAGGGCGATGTCGTGGACGATCATGTCGAACGCCCGCTGCATGAAGGTGGAGTAGATCGCGAGGAAGGGCTTCATCCCGCGCGTCGCCATGCCGGCGGAGAAGAGCGCGGCGTGTTCCTCGGCGATCCCTACGTCGTGGAAGCGGTCGGGGTGGCGCTGGGCGAACCGCGAGAGCCCCGTGCCGGTGGGCATGGCCGCGGTGACGGCGACGATCTTCCGGTTGTGATCGGCGAAATCGGCGAGCGTCTTTCCGAAGATCTCCGAATAGGTCGGCGTGGCGGCCGCCACGGTCTCGCCGGTGTCGGGCTGGTACTTGCCGAGGCCGTGGAACTTGTCCGGCTTGGCCATCGCGGGAGCGTAGCCCTTCCCCTTCGTGGTGAGGATGTGAAGGATGACCGGCTCGTCCTGTGTCTTGAGGAACTCGAAGGTGCGGATCAGCAGGGGGATGTCGTGCCCGTCGATCGGCCCGTAGTAGCGGAGCCCGAGGTTCTCGAAGATGACGCTGGGACCGATGATCTGCTTCACCCCCGACTTGATCTTGTGGGCCAGCTTGCGCGCGGAGGTGCCGCCTATCCACTCCACGAACCTGGCCGCCTGGTCGTGGAGATGCTCGTAGGCGGGACTGGTGGCAATGCGGTTGAGATGCTCGGCGATGGCGCCCGTGTTCCTGGCGATCGACCACTGGTTGTCATTGAGGACGACGAGGAAGCGTTTGGTCGTCTCGGAGACGTTGTTGAGGGCCTCGTAGCTGACGCCGCAGGTGAAGGCGGCGTCACCCGCGACCGCGACGACGTGTTCCCCGCCTCCGTTCATGTCGCGCGCGGCGGCCATGCCAAGCGCGGCCGAGAGCGCGGTGCCGGCGTGCCCCGCTCCGAAGCAGTCGTGCTCGCTCTCGGTGCGCAGCAGGAAACCGTTGAGCCCGCCGTGCTGGCGCATCGTTGCAAGGCGGTCGCGGCGCCCGGTCAGGATCTTGTGGACGTAGCCCTGGTGGCTGACATCGAAGAGAATCCGGTCGGAAGGGGTCTCAAAGACGCGGTGGAGCGCGATCGTCAGCTCGACGACACCGAGGTTCGGCCCCAGGTGGCCGCCGGTCTCGGCGAGGGTGCCGATGAGCTCGTCGCGGATCTCCTGCGCGAGGCGCGGAAGTTCTTCCTCGGGGAGGCGCTTGAGATCGGCGGGACTGTTGATCCCGTCGAGCAGGCGGGGGACGGACGGGGCGCTCACTCCTCCTCGAAGGGTTCGAGCACGGCGTTGCCGCGCGCGTCGCGCGTGATGATCTCGATGCGCTTCTCGGCCGCATCGAGTTTCTCGCGGCAGGCCGCCAGGAGCTTCATCCCCTCCTCGTAGCGGCCGATGAGCTCCTCGAGCGGCGGAGGGGTTTTCTCGATCTCGGCGACGATCTGCTCGAGACGGCCGAGGGCCTGCTCGAGCGAGGGATCCGTCGTTGGGTTCTTCGATGCCATGGAAGGTGAAAAGGGGGCCTAGGATTGGTGCTTGCTGATGCCGAGTTGCGCCAGATGACGATGGAGCGTGCGGCGGCTGATGCCGAGCTTTTTTGCCGCGAGCGTGCGGTTGTCGGCGCACTCCGCAAGCGCCTTGCGGATCATCGCCTCCTCGACCTTTTCCAGGTTCAGTTCTCCCTCCCGCAGGAGCGGATCGGCGGCCGCGCGGAGTGGCGCGGGGAGATCGGCGGGCATCAGTTCGCCCCCCGCCCCGAGGACCACCGCGTGCTCCACGGCGGCGCGGAGTTCGCGGATGTTTCCAGGCCAGGCATACCCCTCCAGCAACTCCATGGCCTCGCGGGAGAATCGCCGCGAAGGCTTCCCATGTTCCTTGGAAAGCTCCTTCTCGAAGGCATTGACCAGCAACGGGATGTCCTCGCGGTGATCACGCAGGGGGGGCATGGTCAACGGGACCACGTTCAGGCGGAAATAGAGGTCCTCGCGGAATGTTCCCGAGGCCACCATGGCGGTCAGGTCGCGGTTTGTCGCGGCGACCAGCCTGACGTCGGCCTTCATCGTCTGGTTCCCACCGACCCTCTCGAAGGTCCGCTCGCCCAGCACACGCAGGATCTTCACCTGCACCGAGGCGTCGATCTCGCCGATCTCGTCCAGGAACAGGGTCCCGCCCTCGGCCCTCTCGAAGCGGCCGATGCGGCGCTCGGTCGCCCCGGTGAAGGCACCCTTCTCGTGGCCGAAAAGCTCGCTCTCGAGAAGCTGCGGGGAGAGGGACGCGCAGTGGACGGCGACGAAGGGCTTCTCGGCACGGGGGCTCAGGGCGTGGATCGCGCGGGCGGCGACCTCCTTGCCCGTGCCGCTCTCTCCGGTGATGAGGACGGTCGCCTTGCTCGGCGCCACCTGGCGGATTGTCTCGAAGACACGCTCCATCACGGGGGAGCTGCCGATCATCCGGTCGGGCATGCGGGTGCGGACGACCTCGCGCTTCAGTTCGACGTTCTCGGCGCTGAGGCTCCGCTCCCGGAGGGAACGGCGGACGATCATCTCGAGATGGTCGATGTTGACCGGCTTCGTCACGAAATCGTAGGCCCCTTTTTTCATCGCGGTGACGGCGGTGTCGACCGAACCGTAGGCGGTCATCATGATGCAGACCGGTGGATCGGAGCGCTTCATCAGCGCGTTCATGAGCTCCATTCCGTCATCGCTTCCGAGCTTCAAGTCGGTGATGACGACTTCGGCTGGATCGGCATCGAAGAGGGCCAGCGCACCGGACATGTCTCCCGCCACCGAGACCTCATAGTGCTCCTCCAGGGCGGCCCGAAGGCCCTCCCTGGTATGCTTTTCGTCGTCGACGATCAGAACGCTTGACTTCATCAAGAAAGTGTCATTTTGACACAAATCTCCCCGATTTGCCACTTTCTTCTCTAATAAATCCGCTTAGATCGTTTCGGCAATGAGAGCCAAAGCGTCCCGATAACTCGCGAATCGTGGAGCCCAACCAAGCGCCCGGAGCTTGGCATTGGAAATGCGCTTGGAAGTCACCCCTCTTCTGCGGGCCATGCCAACCGGGCCCACCGGGGGAAGATCCCTGCCGTAATAATCCGCCATCCAGCCGTAGACCTCGCGCTGCGTGGCCGGAGTATCGTCGGTGACATTGTGGACTCCGACCGGGATCCCCGGATCGGCAAGGCGCAGCAGGGCGGAAGCCCCGTCATCCCGGTGAATCTGGTTCATCCAGCGACCACCCCCCTCCTCGAGGACCGCTTCACCCGCCAGGAAACTCCTCAGCATGTAGGATCGGCCCGGCCCGTAGATGCCGGAAAACCGTGCCGCGATACCCCCGGCTTGCAGGGCGATCTCCTCCGCCTCCCGCAGGATCCGACCGGTTGCGCGAGACGGCTCGGCAGGGGATTCCTCGGTAACCAGCGACCCGTCATCCTGGCCGTAAACCGAGGTGCTGCTGACAAAGATGGTGCGCAGGGGACTCCAATGTCGGATCACCCTCTCCAACCCGTCCCGGTAGAGCGCGGCGTACGACTCCTCTCCGCCCATGCCGGGACTGACTGCATGGATGGCCAGCGGAACGCCCGAGAGGCGGGCCGTCAACGCGGCCACCGAGGCATCCGAAGTCACGTCGCACAGCGCGGCCTCGAACGGCACTCCCGTCAGGCGTGTGAGGGATTCCGGTGAGCGGACCAGCCCGAGGACACGATGCCCGCGGGCGGAAAACAAAGCGGCTGCGGCTTCCCCTAGGAAACCGCAGCCGATGATGACGACTTCCGGAGACATCCGGAAAAACTGATTAGCTCAGCGTGAAGCGGACCTTGGCCTTGGCGCGCTTGGCGTTGGCCTTGGCCTTGCGCTTGGAGCGCTGGGTCGGGGTCTCGAAGGCACGAAGACGGCGGACCTCGTCGAGGATTCCCTCGGTGTCCAGCTTCGACTTGAGGCGCTTGAGAGCGCGATCGATGGGTTCGCCCTTACGGACTGATACTTCCGGCATTTAATTCACCTGCTTTCTTTTGTGGGGTGGAGAGAGTCTGCGGGAAAGCCCGGCGGGTCAAGAGCGGAGTTGGAAGCTCCCAACCCCTACCTCCCGGCAAAGAACGGGTTGTTCTTCAACTCCAGCACCACCTTCGTCAACGGGCCGTGGCCCGGACAGAGGATGGTTTCCGATGGAAGGGAGAGGATTTCCTCGCGGTTCGTCCGGAGGCAGTCACCGTACGAGGTGTTCGGCCCTCCCATCGATCCGGCAAAAAGGGCATCCCCCACGACGGCAACGGGTTGCGCCAGCCCCCCGATCACATAAGTCATCCCTCCCGGAGAGTGACCCTTGGTGAGGCGTGTCCCGATGCTCAGGGAGCCGAGTCGGAACTCCCTCCCGGGAGCAAAGGTTGCGATCCCCGTCACCCCCTCCCCCTCGCCGATCAGAGGCATGGCACCCGTTTTCTCCACGATCCGATCCGCTTCAAAAACATGGTCGCCGTGTCCATGGGTCAGCAGGAGCAGGCGGAGAGTCAGGCCGTGATCCTGTAAGAACGACAGCAACTCCGTGGCATCGGCCCCGGTGTCGAAGGCCGCCGCTTCCCCCGTCGTCTTGTCCCAGGCGAGGTAGCTATGTACCTGCATGCCACCCCAGTCGGAGGTGAACATCGCCATCCCGGCGGGCAGGATGATCTCCCCCGGATGGTATGTCCCGGCGGCAAGCGCAAGGAGCGAGGGGGCATGGAGGCTCAGAGCGGCGGCTGCCGCCGTCGCGGTCGGTGCGTCGAACCGGCCGTCGAGAAGCGCCCGTGCATCCTCATCCGGAATCCCCGCCTTGTCCCCCAACATCCCGGCGGTCAATTCCTGCCCCCGGACGGCTTTGTGCAGCACATCGGCCCAACCATCCTCCAGCGGGATCCGTCTGCGGCTCATCGATCAGCGCGTGCGTCGGATCTGGTGGCGCAGGATCCCCATGAGCGCCACGAAGGAGAGGAGGCTGGACCCGATCATCACGGCGGTGTTGAACCAGATCATCGGGATCGAGAGTCCGAAGAGCCGCTTCACCGGGCCGAAGAAGACATTGGGATGGCGGCGGTCGCGGTAGTCGGCCTGCTCCATCTCGGCCTTGGAGACAAGGTCGATCACCTTCTGGTTGGTGTAGAGCTGCTCGGCCGTGAATCCCTCCCCGCCGCGCGCGAACTGCTCGCGCTGGAATGGTGCCCCGGCGATGACCCGGTCGATCGACTTCATCCTGCGATCCACCTCGGAAGGGGATCCCCCCTCCAGGCCGCTCAGCAGGGCGAGCAGATCCTTCAGGTCCTCGAGGCGGTCCTCCTGCTTCTCGGTGGGGGTTTTCAGCGCGGCCAGCCGGTCGATCTGTCTCTGGATGCGGGCCTGCCTGAGGGTGAGCGGATTGAGCTTTGCCTGCGCGAAGACGAGCCCCTCGTACGACCAGCGCATCGGCATGAACTGGCAGATGGCCGGGACCTGGAGATCGCTCCTGGGCTCCATCGCGGATGCCGGATGCCGGTCGAACCACTCGTGGATCGAGTGGATGAAGTCGAGGTTGCGGTTCATCTCCTCGTACTTGGTGAAGGCGCCGGCGAGGATCAGCTGCGGGATGAGCACGACCGGGATGATGAGGACGCCCGTCTTGCTGTCGTTGACAAGCGCGGAGACGAGGAGGCCGATCGCCACGCCGCTCATCGTGGTCAGGAAAAGTGCCGTGAAGATGATCCAGAACATCCCCCGGACCTCCAGCAGGGCGTCGCCCACGAGCGCGTAGAGGGCGCACTGCATCACGGCGAAGACGCCGAGGGTGAAGACCTTCGCCGCGACATAGTAGCCCAGACGGACGTTGAGGTTGCGCTCGCGCATGAGCACGGGACGGTCGCGGATGACGTCGTCGACGCTGTTGGTCAGGCCCAGGAACATCGCCACCACCAGGGAGAGGAAGAGGTAGGTGGGGATGTGGAAGGCCGAGGCGTAGTCGTAGTGGTCGCTCTCGGAGTAGCGGTAGACGAAGCCGATCAGGAACGCGAGCGCCGGTGCGGCCAGCAGGGTGATGACGAGGTTCGCGGGGTTCCGCAGCTTGCTGATGAAGGTGCGCTGGAGCAGCACGAGGAACTGCGACAGCTCGTCGCGCCAGCGGAAGGGCTCGGCGGCGGCCTTGCGCAGGAGGTTGCCTCCCGCGCCGGGACCGGCTGGCACGGGAACGCGCGAGGAGGCGGGCTGGCGAACCTCCCTCATGAGGCGCCACGCCTCGAATTTGTCGCGCCAGTACTCCGGGGAGAAGCGGCGCGCCGGGACGAGCTGGCCCCGGTTGTTCTCCTCGTAGATGATGTCGCCGCTGAGATCGCGCAGAGGAGTCTCCAGCACGTCGAAGACGAATTCAGGCCGCGTCGTGCCGCAGGCCTGGCAGCCGCCCAGCTCCGTGCCGAAAAGCTGCTCGTGCTCCGCCTCCGCAAAGTAGGCCAGCATCTCGGCGGGCGTGCCGAAAAAGACCAGCTTGCCCCCCTTGTCGAGCAGGAGCGCCTTCTGGAACATCTGGAAAATCTTCGAGGTCGGCTGGTGGATCGTGACGAGGACGATCTTGTTGTGCGCCATCCCGCGGATGATCTCCACGACATGCTCGGAATCCTTGGAGGAGAGTCCGCTCGTGGGCTCGTCGAAGAGGTAGACGTCGGCCGTGCTGACCATGTCGAGGCCGATGTTGAGGCGCTTGCGCTCGCCGCCGCTGAGCACCTTGCGGTGGGGGCCGCCGACGACCTCGCGCCGCCGCTCGTTGAGACCGAGTTCCGCGAGCTTGCTGTCGACGCGCCGCTGGCGCTCGCGGCGCGAGAGATGGGGCGCGCGGATCGCCGCGGCGTACCGGAGGTTCTCCTCGATCGTCAGCTGCTCGTCGAAAGCGTCGTACTGCGGGATGTAGGTGACGTAGCGCAGCAGGGCGTCGAGATTCCCGTAGAGGGAGCGCTCGTTGAGCAGCACCTCGCCGGCGACCGGCGAGAACTGGCCCGCCAACGTCCGCAGGAGCGTGCTCTTGCCGCAGCCGCTGGCCCCCATGACGCAGACCATCTCGCCCCGCTCCACCGAGAAGGTGAGGTTGTCCAGGGCCGTCCCTCCGTCCCGGAAGCGGCAGATCAGGTCGCGCACCTCGAGGGATCGGATGATGTTGCGCTCCTCCTCGATGATCCGCTCGGAGAAGTTGCACCGCAGGATCTGCCCCGCGTCGATGCGGATGGCGTCGCCGTCCTCGAGATCGAGGGCGCCGCGCACCGGGATGCCGCGCACGACGATGGGGCGGTCGGCCTGGAGCACCTCGACGCGTCCCCGCCTCTGCTGGTAGTCGCAGGTGATGCGGAGCGTGACCTCGCCGCCCAGGCCGGAAGAGAGGAGGATGTCGTCGTCGTCGAGCCGGGCGGGATTGTTGGAGGCGATGTACTCGGTCTTCGATCCCTTGAGTTCGAACCGTCCGCCGAAGGCGCCGACGCGACGCTTCAGCTCCTCGAGGTCAAGCTCGCCGCCGTCGCGGAAGAGTATCCTGTCGGAGAGCTGCGCATCGACCGCGGTGCCGCGGCGCAACTGGACGCCGCGCAACGACGCGCGCAGGTCCTGGAGGGCGGTGACGCGCACCTTCAGCCCGAAGGCGATCTCGAGGTCGCTGTCGCGGCTCCGTGATTTCTCGAGGCGGACCTCCTCGTTGTTGATCGCCACGAAGATGTGGGGTGCGGTGACGTTCCGCTTGGCGTTGAAATAGAAGATGATGTCCTGACTCGTGATCACCTGCTCGCCGACGAGCACGCGCTGCCCGGGATAGATGCGGCAGAACTCGCCCGGCTTGAGCAGGCGCCCCTGGACGATGAGGCTCTTAAGGGAGAGGTTCTTCAGGATGACCAGGTCGCCGTGACGGTAGGCGAGGAGCTTCTCCGAGGCGGGGAAACCGCGGAGCGCCACGTCGCAGTGGTCCAGGGCGCCGAAGGAGAGCACTTCGAGCGGCGAGACCCCCTCGTGGAAAAAGGCCGGGTCGGCCTGTTCGTTGGCGTTGAGCTGGTAGACGATGTCGATCGCCTGGGCGGCCATGCCGAGGCGCGACATGAAGTCATGGTAGGCCGCGACCTGCTCGGACTTGTTCCCCGAGCGGTTGATCAGGTCGTAGAGCTGGACGCCGAGCAGGATCTTGCGGTCGTCGCTCAGCTCGGTGGAGAGTTTGGAGGCCATGGCGGCCAGATCCTGCTGCTGCTCCAGCGCCTGGCGGAAAAGCCGCCGGAGTTCGGAGTAGACGGCCTCGGGATAGTCGTAGCGCAGGAATCCGAGCGACGAGTCGATCTCCTCCTCGAGCATCTCGCCGTCGACGCGCGTGAACGCGGCGAGCACCTGGATCAGGGTGGGCAGGAGGTTCGCGCTCTCGGCGATCGTCTGGGGGCGCCCCCTCAGGCGCCTCCATCGGCGCGAGACCGAGCGCTGCAGCCGGGAGGCTCCGCGCAGGATGCTGTCGGCCACGAGCACGCCGCGACGCTGCGGGGCGTGTTCCCCTGCCGGGGTTTCGGGGGCTGTTCCCTGCGGTTCCATCAAGCGTCAGCCTAGGGTTCCGCGGCGCAAAGAGGGAGTCCTTTGTTGCCGCCGCGATCGTTCCTGTTGCCCATCGCTTTCGCCGCAAATTAGGGCGCGCCGTAGCGCTCCGCCACGCGGGTGACCGATTTGGCCCTGCCCGTCTCCGTGTCCACCTCCACGAGCACTCCGCTGGCGATCACGGGGCCGCGGGCCACGGGGAATTTCGTCGGCATCCCGGTCACGAACTGGCCCACCACGGCCTCGCAATCGCGGCCGAGCACCGAGTTCTCCGGCCCGCACATGCCGGCATCGCAGAGGAAGGCGGTGCCGCCAGGAAAAACCCGCTCGTCGGCTGTCTGGACATGCGTGTGGGTCCCGACGACGAGGGAGGCCTTGCCGTCGAGATGGCGGCCCATGGCGATTTTTTCGCTGGTGGTCTCGCCGTGCACGTCGACCAGGATCACGGGCGTCTCGGCACGCAGGCGGGCGGCCTCCTCGGCGGCCGCGGTGAAGGGATTGTCGAGCTGCGTCTTCATGAAGGTGCGGCACTGCACGTTCATCACGGCGACCGGTCCGTGCGCCGTGTCGAGGACGATGCTCCCGGCTCCCGGCGTGCCGGCGGGATAGTTCAGCGGGCGGAGCAGTCGCGGCTCGGTGGCGATGTACGGTATGATTTCCTTCTGATCCCAGATGTGGTCGCCCGTGGTGATGACGGCGACCCCGCTGCGCATCAGGTCGATCGCGAGCTTCGGCGTGATGCCGCGTCCCGCGGCGGCATTCTCGCCGTTGACCACCACGAAGTCGGCGTCCCCGCGTTCGAGATAGAGTTCCGTCGTGCGGCAGGCCGCCATGCGGCCCGGTTCCCCGACGACATCGCCCAGAAAGAGAATCTTCACCATCCCTTGGGTTTTGATCGAAACGCCCTCCCGGGACGATGTAAAAATCCCGTTGTGCCGAAGATTCCGCGCCTCCTGCCGATGCCGATCCTGATCGCGGTACTCCTTGCCACCCGTGTTGCGGGAGCTCCCCTTAGCCCTCTTGCCCCCCCTCCGGATTGGAGCCGCCTCCAGGCCTATGCGGGAACCGTCACGGCGGCCGAGTTCAGGCAGCTTCTGGACAAGGTCTATGTCCCCGACGGCTCCTGGAAGGAGTGGATCATGATCACCCCGGTGCAGGCCCTCATCACCCCGGGGCCCGGGGCCGCCCCGATCGCCCTGCCGCTCGCCTCTCCGGGGACAGCCCCCAAGGCACCCCCGCGCTTCTGGAAAGGCCGCTCGGAGCGCTCCGCCCAGCCCGGCAAGCCGCTGGCCGGTCTGCGCATCGCGATCGATCCCGGCCATCTCGGGGGACGCTTCGCCCAGATGGAGGCCCGGTGGTTCCGGATCGGCTGGAGCCGTCCGGTGGAGGAGGGGGAGATGACCCTCATCGTGGCGAAGCTCCTGAAGGAACGGCTCGAGCAGTTAGGCGCCGAGGTCTGGCTGACGCGCACGGCCAACGGCCCGACCACCCCCCTCCGTCCCGGAAATCTCCGCAAGGCCGCGGCGGCATCCCTTGCCGAGGAGGGGGTTTCACCCGCGGGCGACCGCCTCCAGAAGGAAGCCGAGCGCCTCTTTTACCGCGTCGGCGAGATCCGCAACCGCGCCCGCCTCGTCAACGAGCGCATCCGGCCCGACCTTGTCGTCTGCCTCCATTTCAACGCCGAGGAGTGGGGCAATCCCGATCATCCATCGCTCACCGAGAAGAACCATCTCCACCTGCTGCTCTGCGGCGTCATGTCGCGTGAGGAACTGGCACACGAGGACGAACGCTACACGATGCTCGTGAAACTGCTCGGCGGCACCCATGCCGAGGAACTGGGTGCCTCCGACGCGGTGGCCCGGTCGCTCGCCGGGGCGACGGGACTCGAGCCCTTCGCCTACCACAACGCCAAGGCGATCCCCGCTTCCTCCAACCCCTATCTCTGGATCCGCAACCTGCTGGCCAACAGGCTTTTCGAATGCCCCGTCGTTTACTGCGAGCCCTATGTCATGAACAGCCGCCCGGTCTTCACACGCGTCCAGTTGGGCGACTACCGGGGCCGGCGCAATGTGGGCGGTCGGGAACTTCCGAGCATCTACCGGGAATATGCCGATGCCGTGGCAAGGGGGCTTGCCGAGTACTACGGGGGACAGACAAACTGACCGCTTCCGATCGACCACGCATCCGACCCCACCATGAAGACCAAAGTCATCGCCATCGCCAACCAGAAGGGGGGAGTAGGCAAGACCACCACCTCGGTGAACCTCGCCGCGGCCGTCGCCGAGGCGGGCCACACGGTCCTCCTGCTCGACCTTGATCCGCAGGGAAATGCTTCCAGCGCCCTCGGGCTCGAGACCGGAGAGGGAACCAGCCTTTACTCCGCGCTCATCGGGGCCATCCCGCTGGAAGATCTGACCCAGAAGACGCGGATTGAAAATCTGGCCGGGATTCCCGCGGACCTCGATCTGGCGGGTGCCGAGATCGAGGTTGCCCGGATGGAGGGCCACCTCGGCCAGCTCCGCAGCGTGCTCGCCTCCGTGCGCGAGTCGGGCCGTTTCGAGTACATCATCATGGATTGCCCCCCTTCCCTCGGCATCCTGATGACCAATGCCCTCACGGCGGCCGACGAACTGCTCATCCCGATCCAGTGCGAATACTACGCGCTCGAGGGACTCGGCAAGCTGGTCGGCGTCATGGAGCAGATCCGGGAGGCGGCGAACCCCGCGCTCGCCATGAGCGGCCTGCTGATGACGATGCTCGACGTGCGCACCAACATCAGCGCCGCCGTCGTGCGCGATGTCCGCGCCCACTTCGAGGAGGTCGTCTTCGAGACGGCGATCCCGCGCTCCGTCCGCATGAGCGAGGCCCCGAGCTTCGGCAAGACGATCCTCGAATACGACCCGAAGGGTCCCGGCGCCACCGCCTACCGCCTGCTCGCCAAGGAATTCCTGGCCCGCCAGCAGAAGGGCCTCTCCTTCGTCGGCGCACCCCAGAAAAACGCCGAGACCTGATCTACGCGCCATCTCCCAGCTCCGCGGTTTCCCCTGCTTTCCTAACAGTCTCCCAGCCTTCAACCTAATCGCCTCTCTTTTATGACCGATGTCCTCGCCCTCTTCAAACAGACCGGAGCCCTCCTCCACGGCCACTTCATCCTTCGCTCCGGCCTTCACAGCCGCGAATTCTTCCAGTGCGCCCTGCTCCTGCAGGATGCGCCGGTCGCCGCCCAGGTCTGCGGCGAACTCGCCGCGAAACTCCGCCCGTTTCACATCGCGGTGGATGGCAAGTTCCCGACCGTGGTTTCCCCCGCGGTCGGCGGCATCATCGTCGGGCAGGAGGTGGCGCGGCACCTTGGCACACGGCACATCTTCGTCGAGAAGGACGGCTCTGGCGGGCTTGTCATGCGCCGCTTCTAGGTGAAGCCGGGCGAGCGCTTCCTCGTCGCCGAGGATGTAGTCACCCGCGGTGGTCGCGTTCAGGAAACCATCGACATCATCCGTGGCCTCGGCGGCGTGGTGGTTGCGGCCGGCGCAATCGTCGATCGGAGTGCCGGAAACCTCCCCGATTTCGGATGCCCCTTCGTCAGCCTCGTCCAGATGGCCCCCGAGACCTTCCCCGCCGACGCCCTGCCTCCCGATCTCGTCGCCATCCCGGCGGTGAAACCCGGAAGCAAATAACCCTCCGCAACGCGGAGGAAGTGAAGGGTTAAAAGCGTGAACGCGGATTGGCATTCATGACCTTCGCACTTTCCCAATTTCGCACCTTCGCACCCATGGTGCGTTTTCTCACCTTCATCCGCTTCACGCACACGGTCTTTGCCCTGCCTTTTGCGCTCGGCTCGATGGTCGTAGCGGCCGATGGCTGGCCGGGATTCCGCATTTTCAGCCTGATCCTGCTGTGCATGGTCTTTGCCCGGACGGCGGCGATGACGTTCAATCGCATCGCCGACTGGGAGATCGACAAGCGCAACCCCCGCACCGCGGGACGCCACAAGCTTCTCGGCCGTGGCGCCGCGATCATCACCTGTGTGATCAGCTCCCTCCTCTTCATCGCCACGACCTTTTTCATTAACCGGCTCTGCCTCCTCCTCTCCCCGGCGGCGCTTGGGATCATCTTTTTCTACTCATTGACCAAGCGCTTCACCCACGCGGCGCAGTTCTTCCTGGGACTCGCCCTCTCGGCCTCACCCGTCGGTGCATGGCTCGCGGTGACCGGATCATTCGCCTGGCCTCC
>Ga0208379_1000467_pt1 | contig 17807 bp, 33 predicted proteins | sample CryBogCBE02Aug07_FD_184559 | JGI IMG/M metagenome (GOLD analysis project Ga0208379, IMG submission 184559) | Freshwater microbial communities from Crystal Bog, Wisconsin, USA - CBE02Aug07 (SPAdes) | ecosystem: Environmental > Aquatic > Freshwater > Lake | place: Crystal Bog, Wisconsin, USA... | reverse complement strand
CGGATTAAGGGCGGTTAAGCCTATGGGGGTTTGGAACGTTGTATAACCGCTGGTCGTAGTAGTTTTACGACTTAAGTTCGCGGAACAGGGTTAGTTTTTCTTCCAGGGTTCGCGGTATCCTGTAGGAAATACGCGATCCTCTAAACGTCCTATGCGTTCGTCGTGCGTGTCTAGCTTTGTGTCTAGTTTTCCCATTACTTTTCCTACGCCATACAAAACCTTTACGCCAAACCCAGCACCAGGTATTACAACAGCTGTAATAAGGATTTGTAACCAGGTAGGCATTAGGTACTACTTAGGGTTTGGCTGCGTAGTGTTCCACCGCAATAACCAGACCGGAAACGGTGATAATTGCGGTACGTACAGCGGTAGGTAGGTGTCCTTGATTAGCGAACTGGGTTGCGATACCTGCGTAAGCTGCCAGCTGGCGAATAATTGAACTAAGGGATTCTGTCGTAAGTTTCATTGGAACTATTTCCTTTGTTTTAGTGGTTACTTTGTGTGTAATTTCCGTAGGCGTAGGTACGTGAAGAACCTTCGCTGGTGATGCTGGGTGCTTCAAAATAGGAAAGTTTGGGCTAACTAGCGACGTGTCGCAATTGGCAGCCAAACCTGGGTACGAAGCGGTTCCGTCCGCCCATTGTGTCGCTACTGATCCAGGTACTAAATGTGGCTGGTTTGTGTAGTCAGCGATCCAGTAAAAAGGTTCAGCTTCGCTGTTGCGATTAAAAACGTCCTGGACGACTGGCATATTTGAACGCGAACAATAGACGATAGGCGTTCTGCCTTTGCTACGCATTTGCCTAACCCAGCCCAAAGACTGTTCCGGCGTAGCGTCTCCTTTTTCAACGTCCAGTACGTCCGCTTCGCCTTCCGCGTTAATGGTAATTGAAACGTGCGTAGCGTTTGGAAAATGTTCTACCAAAGAATCGTAGGTAGACCAAATACCGTTTACGTACCCAGCTACCATTTTGGCGGTGCTGGGAATATGGGCGATATTTACGCTGTCAAACATTGTTTCCATAATTGAATCCTAACTAATACCAGGCGTAGTTACATAATCGTATGTAACAGACCAAACTACGTTTGTAGTTGTTGAACTGGTGACATTTACCGCGCTAGTCGTCAAAATGCCGCCAGCGTAAAATGAATTTTGATACGGATAGGTAAGCGTAATTAAACGTCCTGTGGAATTATCAAACGATCCGATAACTGGCGTAGTTGAAGCTGTTCCGCTGTAATACATAGTTACGCTGTGAATTCGTGTCGTAAAGCCGCTGGGCGGTGCTGGCAAAATTTGCGTAGACGTTGTAGAACTGGTCGTAACCCTGGCATACGAAGCGCCGCCATAGGTAACAGTATCTATATTCTGATCGCTTACCTGAACGTTAAACGTACCTTCAGGGTATACAGCTGCGTCTACGTCCGCGAGGTCGCCGCCTACAAAATACGTAATGTTGCCGCCTGACGTATTTGTAAAATACAAATTTATTGCTGTATCGTTCAGCGACACTAGCGGAATTCGTAGAACTGATTCATACGAAAGGCTTCCGTAAGGAACATTAATAACGTTGTAGTTAAACAGCGAAACGTTTCCTACCGTATTTACGCTTACCTGGCTGGCTGGGTGTGCGAGGGTTCCCTGTAGAACGATATACAAAGACCGGTAGGAACTATTTACAGGAATAGAAAGCGTTAAGCCGCTAGGGTACGGAATTACGCCAGTTTGAATAAAGACCTGTTCCGTAGATGTCGTAACGCTGTCAGCATAGGGCGACGGATACACTATGCCAGGTTCAGCGACGGTTAAGCAGGAACCTTGTCCTGTCATACCGTATTGTGTGCCAGGAACCAGACCGGTAGCGGTTACTTGTAATTGATCGCCGCCCTGAAGCTGTACCGCGCCCCAAGAATTAGAACCTTTGAATTGTCCAAAACTGGTAGCGCCAGTTAAGGCGTTAAAACGTGCTGTGTCTGGCGCGGTAGGGCAATTCAGCGTTAGCGTCCACACGTTCGAAGGCGCGACAGCATTAAACGTAAACGTAGCGGTTCCGTCTGAAGCTGCGTAGGCAAAAATGGCGTAGTTAATTGGCTGAATCGCGCCGCCATACCTCGTAAAAGGATTCATAGTCATAGAAATAATCCTTTTGCTTTCGAATAGGTTTTGGCTACGTCGCTGGTTACGCCTTGTACCGTCTGTGAATTCAGAACTACCAACGTAACGCCTAAGCCAAAAATAGAAACGCCAAGACCGATACAAAGACCGCCTACAATGGCTTTTAATTGGCAGGCGTTTAATAGGTGAACCGCGCCAAAACCAAACAAACCGTTTTCACCTATCAAACTGTCAGCGCTGTTACATTGGGTAAACGTTAATTTGCCAGTTGAACCGTTTTTATAAATGTCAGCTGCGCCTTGCGTTCCGGTTCCTGAATCGCTGTAAACGCTATTGGAACTGGCATTGTTTAAGATAAAGGAACCGTCGCCGCCCCAGGCGCGTTTATTGTTTGCGACAGCTTGTCCAATAGATTCAACGGTAGCGTTTGGATCACGTAACGCAGCTATAACGTCCTGGTAGCCAGCGTTCAAAAACTTAACTGTAGCGCTGATACCTGCCGCCTGCGTAGGAAACGTGACGACCAGCGGATTTCCAGCGCTGTCGTAGTTCCATACGCCATTTGCTAACGCGCCTTTAGGATCGCCGCCAGCCTGTCCAAATTCGTTACCTGGATCAGTTAAAGCCAGCCAGTTATTCGTATCGCCTGGTAAGCCTTCCGCTTTCGCCCATAGGTTTAACGCTTCCAGCTGTGCTGCGTTTTGTGGCGCGTTCAACGCGATCAACAAATACCGTTCCCATAATGGGTACTGATCTGTTTGGGCGGTCTTAGGCATTGTTACGCCTTAGAAATACGCGACCAGATACCGCCAGAAACCGATTCGTTACCGTCATTTCGCGCTGGGTGCTTAATCTGCCATTCGTAACCGCCTACGAAAATGGCACTAATAGCAGCAGCAGCGTAAAAAGCACTAGGGTTCTGGGTTGAACGTGCGACAGCGTATCCCATAGCCAAAACGATAGCGGTAGCGGCAGCTTCGCCCTGGCGAATTCGCTTAATGTTTCCCTCGCGCGCGCCATTGTCATTAAAAAAGTCACTAGCGACGGTAAACCAGGAAGGGCAGAACCCAGCGTAGATTCCTGAAGCGGAACCCAGCAACAAAATTAAGGTATCAGCCTTTTGGCTTGCGTTTTCAGCCATTACCAAACATTTGCGTAATCGTCATTGTGTTTTGGCTGAACTTTTGGCGTGTACGTCCGTAGCGAGGATCACAGTTAAAAGGATCAAGCTGTGGCGCTTGCGTTACGTAATGTGCCTTCTTTTGAATATCGTAGATACTTGCGGAAGGCGGCGCTACAAAGCCGCTAGGAACGTTGTAGGCGCGCTGAGACAGGCTACGAATATTAACGGTACGTTCCTTCTTAGGCGCGAAATTCCAGCCAAACCAGCGTGAATTAGAAATAGCCATTAGCAGCGACCAGCCCTAAAGTCAATGCCGCCGCGTCCGCCCATATCGCGCCAGGAACCGTTTAGACCAGCGTTAAGGCGAATCATATCTACAGTTCCGTCAGTATTAGCTTGAACGCTAAACGCGGTATGTACGCGAGGTGCTGGTTCACTAGCCCAGCGACCAGCCGCAATACTTTGTATAAAGAATTGCTGCGTAGGCGTGAACTGGCTACAGCCAATAGCTGGATTATCGTGGCGGTGATTATTCATCAAACGCGAAATAAGGCTATTCATTTACTTAATCCTTCTTAGGCTTTCTAATGAACTGATACCAGACAAAGAATCCAGCGCCAGCGCCTATTGCGATCTTACCAAACGTAAGACCGCCCAAAATGCCACCAGTAGAACCGGAAGCCGTTCCGGTAGTGTCGCTGGTAGCAGCGCCGCCGCCAGTAGCAGCTGCGTAGTCATACTGAACGTTTGACGTAGTTTCAGGACGGTTATAGGAATCTATAACCGTTGCCTTAGAAACCGGAACGCTGGCTGGCATAGGCTTTTTAACCGCCGCCGCTGGCTGAACCTGCTTCATAACCTCGCCAGCAGCCTTACCGTTATCCAGCTGCGTAGAATAAGCTTCTACTTGTGGCTTTGCCGTAGTTGTACCGGTACGACGAATTGGCTTCGCCTTTCGCGCGTCAGTATTTTGGGCGGTAGAAATGCCATAGGCGTTTTCTTCAAATTTAATAACGTCGCCGCCATAGCGTTCAGCGCCGCGAACTACATCGCCGCCATAACGTTCAGCGCCGCTTACAACATCACCAGCTACGCGCTTATCGAATCCGTAAACGTCCTTTGCGCCAGTTACTACCGCCTGATCTACAGCGCGGTTAATGCCAATTACGTCGCGAATTGGGTTATTAAAGAATCCGGTTACAGCGCCCCAGATTCCGCCGCCGCCTGAATTGCGGCGCGGTGCTGGCTTTCCGTTTTGGATAATTGGCGATTTTCCATTTACGCTGGGTGATCCAGCAGGCGTTACGTCTGTAATCGAAGCCATTAGCGGCGACCTGTCTTTTTAGCACCGTAAGTTTTCCATTGTGTAAACGGACGAATAGCAGCGGTGACAGTATTTCCACCAATTCGCGGCTTACCCCAAAGCGGAATAACAGCAGACGAAACTGGCGTAGCTGGAATAGGGCTAGGGTTAATACGCGCCAACGATCCAGGGAAACGCATTGTGCGATTTACCACAGCGACATAGATCGAAGGCAGAATGTAGTTAGGCGCAACGGAACTAGGCTGCCAACGTCCGCCCCAAGAATTGTCCTGAATAGCGGCAGGGCGCGGCGAAGGTACTGGACGATTACCAGGCGAACCTACGGTAATATTTTGTCCGTTAAATTCAGCGGTAGGAGACGCAGCCGGTACTGGCATAAACGCAGCTGTACCCCAATTCGTAGGAACCTGTAGTGTACGAATCTGGGTACGCATAGTTACTTACCCAGCAAACCGTGAATAGCAGGCGTAGTAATTCCGGCAATACCCTTTGAAGCGGCAGCGGTTCCGGCTGGGTGTGTCAGAACGTCAGCGACAATAATTCCGCCTACGACCAGCGCCGCCAAAGAAAAGAATTTAGACATATGTTAAGCCTTTGTAGTAGGAAGCTGCTTACCTGCGTTAGTGTACCGTACCTGTTTACCTGGTGTCCACAAATTCAACAAAGTTGCGACAACAAAACCCCAGCCAACTAACGAAGCGACACGTTCAGCCGGTTTAGGCAACAGCGATAAGCCGCCATAAATGATTAGTACGGAAGCGTACTGGGAAGGTAAGGGAAAGTGAGGTACTGGGTTTTCTACGTTCGTTCCGTTTTTAATATCACGGTACGTAATTAGAACTGTTTCCGCCAGGGCGGAATATAAAATAGGGCTTGCCATTATTTCGTACCGTCGCGCGGAATTTCCATAGTAGCTGGTGTCCAACGCGAAGGGATCGTAAGGTCTAGCAAACCCCAGTTTCCGCCCTTAATCTGCGAAATGCCGTAATAGGTTAGGCTGTAACCTACAAAGACTACGCCTAAGCCTATTACTAGCATTTACAGAATCCTTTAATTACTTGTTCGAAGGGATCGGCTTAACGAACTTGTGGTAAGCGTAAACCGCTACCACGCCGCCAGCGAACCAAAAAATAGGGCTACGCGTCATAAGCATTTTTCCTTTCTTAGTTAGGTAGTGAATAACGGATAAAAGCCAAACCAGCAATAGCTGCGATACCTACCCAGACAGTTAAGCCAAAAGGCTTTCCTGGGTGAAGAATCTGGGCGTTCGTAGGTGTCATCTGCGTACCCATACCAGCAAACGCTGCTGTCGAAGCGCCGGAAGCGTAGGACGAAGCAGAACCGTAACTAGCCATAGGTGTAGCAAATACGCCGGAATAATTTGGCATAGTGCCAAAATTCAAACCTGCCATTTTTTACCTTTCCTTACGTTCCGCCTTTTATAGAGACGGAACGTTTAAGCGACTAGCCTACTTCTGGCAAACCCTGAATGATTTGTCCAGTAGGAACGATCTGTCCAAACAAAGCCTGAACCGTAGCAGGCGTATTCGTGAACGTTCCCCAGGGCGACTGAAGCAATTCGATCAAGGTCGAAGGGTTAGTAGACAGCAGCGATTCTGAACTGTCAAACTTACCCATAGAAACCTGTCCCAGCGAGGTCTTGCGACAGTAGGAAAGCAGACCGGTAGGACGTGCGTTCGATACAGCAGACGAAGCACCGTAGGCGATAGCTTCATCATCAATAATAGACCAGTAGCTAGAATCAGAAAGCGGTACGCCGTCTACATACAACTGGAGACGACCATTCTGGTTAATGGGCGCGTCTGAACGTGCGCCGGTGCTGTCGCGGAAAATAAACGTCAAATTGTCCAGGTATCCGCCGGTTCTCGGCGCTTGTAGACGTGCTGACGTACCGGAAGCCAACGTAGGGTTAAGGTTCGTCAGCTGGTACTGACGGGTCGTACCCAAACCAGGCGGCGTAATGTCTGGCGAACCTTCAGGCAACCAGTAGTAGTCAAGTTCAACGTTCGTAGTAACGGTAGGCGCGTTTGTCGTACCTGACGAACCCAGCAGACCGGTAGAGCTGTTCAGGTTGAACTGAAGCGTAGGCAACAGCGAAGCGTTAGCCATTGACAACGTGCCAACGCCGGTAGTTGCTTCGAAAGGAACGCTAAAGCTGAACTGTCCAGCCAGCGAACCAGACGTACCGCTGTTTGAATAAGCGCTGTAGGAAGGAAGGTTTTGGTAGTTGTTCGTACCGTTCAGAACGCCCAGCGATCCAGCGACAAAAGGAATAGCAACAGCGGCAGACCAGCCGTCCACAACCAGTAGCGGCGTGCCAAATGCGTCGCGACATTGTACCAAGCTGTTTACCGCTGGCATACCGTCAGCGACCAGGGTTCCACCATTTGAACCGGTGCTGTAAAGCTGCTGGGTAATGCGAAGCTGGCGCGCGTAACCTGGACGTGCGACCAATGGCTGCGTAATGGTAGCGCCCAGCGTTGAACCGCTGACAACGTACTGTGGCGCGCGACCTGGCTGCGAGTAACGAATAAAGGGCGAACCTGCCTGGGCTGGTTCGATAGTCGTCTGCGGCTGTGGACGACCTGATTCCTGGGCGCTGTAATTCATTGACATTTTTACTTACATTCCTAACGTTAGGGCTTGTCCAATGGTCTTACAAATGCCGGTAGATTCCGTAGCCCAGCGACGACCAGTCATACGAACCAGCGGTAGCGCCAGTTCAACGCCGATAATGATCGCTATAGCTGCGTCAAAACCTTTTTTAGTCAGCATTTGTAATTTCCTTTTTAACCTTTATACAGCCGGTTGAAAAAGACAATAGCGGTTCAAAATACAAAATACAAATATTTACAAAAAAAAATAGCCCAGGCGCTTACGGAAGGAAACGCCTGGGCTATTTATGCGGCTGGGAAAAACCCAAAAGGGCTAGAAAGACCGCCCTTTTATTGTATCAGCGGTCGCTAGTACCAATTAGGAAAAATATTAAAACCGTTAAAATAACTAGGTAAACGGTAGCGAGATGATAGGGCGACATTGTTACCTGCCTTCCAATGGAATTTCCCAGGAACCGCGCCCTTCGCGTAGATCGTCTGTTTCAACGTAGGGCGGATACTGTTCCCAAATCTCTTTAATCTTCTTTTCGCGTTCCGCTTCTTCCTTTAACAGCTGGCTTAAATGGGCAAACGCAATATTTACCGCCAGCGACAAACCTTCTTTGTAACCCCAGAAATAGGCGGCATTGTCATTTTCCCTTTGCTTTTTCAAAGCATCTAGGTATTCAGTTTGAAGGCGGTTTACTACGCTTTCTAGATATTGCTTCGCGTCCATTATTTCCACGTCCTTTTTTGGTTTTCAGCGCCAAAACGGTAATTCAGCTGCTTTGTAACTTCCGTATAGATATCTGTCCGTATGCTGTCGCGTTCGCGCAGCTTTCCGATCCAGTAAGCAGCGCCAATAAGCGCCAGGGTAAGTACAAAATTCATTTTCCTATTCCTTTCTGTTGAACTTCTACTAAGTGATCTGGGTTTAGGCGGCTGTGCCGGTTAGCGGCTTGTACGGTCGCCATAACGTTTACGTGTTTGTAGGTGTCAATGTCTGCTGTCAGCCATAGCGTTTCGTATTCGCATTGAAGGCAGCAAGCGCGAAGCTGTAAAAGCATTGTCATTAGTTAGTAGCCAGTCGCGTTAGGCGCTTCGCTATAGCGACGTTATCTACGTTAGGCGTAGCCTTCCAGCCAGACCAGATAACCATAGAACCTACAAACTGTTCCAGCAAACGCGTAATACCGTTCCAGCTTTTTTCGCTGTCACCGTAAATGCTGTCCGCCGCGCTGAACACGATTTTTTGATCCGGTTCCGCGCCTTCCGTTAGATCAGTAAACTGAACTAGCCAGGTCTTAGTTTCGTCATTTCGCAAAACCTTGTATTCACGTACCCAAGTATCGCCGCTAACAAAGTTAAATGTAAGTAATACGCTTGCTGTTGTCATTTGAAATTTCCCATTTCTTTCTAAATCAGGTAGCTAGTTACTACCTATTTACAAAGATACAAACAGCCAGAACTAAAGTCAAGGATTATTTTAGGTTTTTTTTGGTTTTTGTTTTGGGAAGCATAAAACGCAGAAATAACCGCGTTTTCCCTTAACTTTTTTCATTTCAGAACGTAGCGCGAGGGTATTACAAAACCTTCCTGCGCAGGTATCCATATGTAAAGAATCGCTGAAATGTGTCATTACGCTACGCCTAACGTTTTTGCTTCCAGCAACAGACGATCTATTAAAGCCTGGTCGCTGGCGTTCGCAGCTGGTAGGCATACGTCACTAATAGATAGGTACGCTATTTGGCTTTCAACAGGATTACGTTCAAACGTTTTCTGCGCAAGATCGTGAGACATACCGGAAGCAACATAGTTCCAGGGCGCTTCAACTTTTACGCCTTCGTCATTAAAGTACCATTCACTTTCGCGGCGGAACCTGTAGAACTGTGGCGCTAAAATTTGAACTACTGACATAGATTCTTTTTCGCGCCATTGTCCAAACCCAGTACCTAAATTTTTTGGCGGCTTCGCTTTGAAAGGCAAAATGATTCCGTCAGTATCCACGTGTTCCGGTGCTACGTCGCTGGCGTAGATACCCTCTAATAATGTTTGCGTTCGTACTCTCGCGGTAATTTCAGCTGCGATACCTAACGCGGTAATGTGCGGCATAGCGCGCGGATCAACTGACGTTATAAACGCTTCGCGTCCTTTATCGTCCGCCCAATTTATTTCCGCCCTGTCATCGCCGCGCATAGCGAATTGTCCCCAGGTACTATTTGCTATTGCTTTGGCTAGGTGTGAACTTTCGCCTGGTAAATGCCTACCTTCCTGCGCGATAATCCACCAATTAGAAAACAGGTCTGCTGTCCTGGAAGGCGCGTAACAGTTCAATATTTCAACGTCACAGCCCAAACGTTTCGCTGCGTCAATTTCAACCCAGCTGTAAACGCCTTCAAACGTTCCGCGCTGAAATTGAATCGCCTGTTTACTTAGGCGAACCGGTAGCGGCGGATATTCCAGATCGTCAGGAACCGTTACGCGTATTTCCGCTAAACCAGCTTGTAGCGGATCTATGTCCGTTAGCGGCGAAACCTTTTTTAAGGCTAACGCTACGTCTCTAGAAGCCATAGCGGAAGGGTACGCAGCTGACAGGTCGTACAGTTTCGCGTTATTGGAAATGCCAGGCTTTTTAATTTCCTGTCTGCCGCCAAAAAAAGCGCGTTCGCTTAGTTCAGGATCGAAATAGACCGGAACCATACCGCCCAGCGAAGCGCGTAACAGCTTCCAAGACATAGACGAAATGGAACCAGCATTTACCCCATAACCGCGTAACCAGGTAAGGGTACGATCCAAATCCGCAAAAGGGTTCCTAGAGTGTTCCAGCGTTGAACGTAGCGACGTGACAACGACCCCAGTAGGAATATGCGTCATTTTGATACCCTTACCGCGCCAGGTCGTCATTTGCCAAGATCGCGCGCTAGTCGTATTTTTCAGCTGTTCCAAACCGTGCGTTACGTAACACGTAAACCCTTTTAGTTTGGCTAACGCGTTTTCAACGTCTCTCGTTGTCTGAAAATGTGAAGCGCCCCATTTGGTTTCGACATATAAAGACCGTATGCCTGGTGTTAGTAATGCGTAGTCATTAAACGTTACTTTTCGTAACGGTTCAATTTTCATTACCTTTATCCGCCAAATCAAAAAGGGCTGGGTTTTGCGGATTCACTTTCGCGGCAATTTGTCGAAATGATTCAAAAGCTGCCTGGGCGCTTAGACCTACTTCACGTACTCGCATTACCAAAAGTTCGTGCTTATCTGGGTCGCTGTTTTCAATAAGGTTCGCTACAGCGTTCAGTTCCAAAATTGAACAGTCAATATATTGTATACGCGCGTCAAAAAGCGCCTGGTTTGGGTGAATCTCTACTGTCATTTCTTAGCCCTTTTCTTTGTTTTATTTGGTATTGCTTTAGTCTTTGTTACCTTTGGCGGCTGGTAATTTACTACCGGCTGGGAACTGGGATCAGTATCAACTATCGTAACGTCAATTGTCCAGGGCTTCCCATTCCGGTTTTCCCATTCTGAATATAAATCCGTCATTTCTTTAGGCGTTCTTCCCTGCTTTTCGCGGTTCCGAAGCAGCGCCGCAATTTGGCTTACGTTGTCACGTTCAGCAACATTTACGACACGTGTAGCGCCGCGTTTACTTTTAACGGTTACTAAATAGCTGCGCCTGTCTGGTGCTGGACGAATATCTACGCTTTTCCAGTTTTTAGGGTCTATGCCTATCTGGGATAACGCCGCTGCTGTGTCGTCAGACATTACAACGTTATTCGTAGGAATCCATTTGGGCGCGCGTCCGCTTTGTCGCCATTCCTTTAACTGATCTGGTGAACGTAAATAGCCTTCCAGCGTTTTTGCGTCTGGGTTATCACCAGCGCCAAATACGGAATATAAATACGCCTTTCTAGGTGCTGCGCCAGTAGGGTTATGCCTACCACGTCCGCCGCCCAGGTCGCCGCCGCCCTCGTAGTATCGTTTCGCGTAAGCTTCGCGTTGCTTTAAAGTTCCGTTGAATGGCGTTCCGGTTAGGGAACCGGTCTTAGCCGCGCCTATGTAACGCTTTTTTTGCCGTTCACTAAGAGACGACCAAGACCGGTTCCTAGCCATTATTCAGCCTGGGAAATGTCCGCCGCTTTACGTGCGTTCGCCCCAGCTGGCATACCTGGAATCTGGGAAACTCGCGCAGCTGTAACGCCTACAATTTTGGCGACCTCACCGCGCGTATTTCCTGATTCAACCGCGCGAACCATAGCGTTATAGAGATCGCTTTGGGCGCGACGTTCTGCCTTTTGTGCGCGTTCGTAATTGGTCTTAGCGTCTACCAATTTCTGTAACGCGACGTATTTAGGGTTTCTAGGCATTTGCTTAGAACGGTGCTGGCGCTTCAACCAGGTTCAGCGGTTCGTAACCGTTTGCGGTCTTTGGTTCCTTAACGATCTTCACCCAGCGACCAAACCAGTCGTTATGCGCAATAATCGCAGCGCGACGTACAACGCTAGAAGCGCCACACGTCATTACAGCTACTTCACCGTCAAACGTAGTGATGTGAAGCACCGCGTAAAAAGGCAAACCTTCGCCTTCAATGTCTGACAGCTGCCATTCAACGCCATTCAACTGAAAAGGCTTGTTCAGGTAATCGCGCGCGTGGATAACCTCGCCGCCAGCGCCCATAAGCGCATCGAAGCTGTCCGCGTTCAGTTCGCGTTCCAGGATTCGCTTAGCGGTTTCTGCTGGATCAGCTGGCTTAATGCTGAACTTTTTTGAAGCCAGGTCGCCACTAGCCAGCAAAGAAATTACCGCGCTAGTAGTTAATTCATCGTTGATAATTTCAACGTTTCCCATTTGGTTTCTACTTTCTAATTACCCTTCGCCCATTTGCGAAGGATAATCATTTAACCATACGGAACTACTTAAGTCAAGGCGCGTTTTAAAAAACTTTGCCTAATCCTTTTCCATTGTTTCCTAATGGAATTGGCATTGGCTTAAAACCAGACCCGTTTCCCATTTAATACAAACCGATCCACCATAAACCGCCTGAAGGGTTAATAGTCGTAGTGTTGTAGTTCGTTGTCGAAAGCGTAGTAGTACCGGTAATCGTGCCAAACCTAAGACCGGTAGCTAAACCAGTAGCAGCTGAACCGTTTAACAAAACATTGTTATACGCAGCTGTAACGTCCTGGGTACGTACCAATGATCCGCCAGACGTGTCGCTAAAACCAATGTAGTAAAGACCGGTAACAGGTACGGTTAGCGGTGTAATCGTAAAGTTATTAAGACCTGACGTAACCAAAACGGACGAAGCAGAATAAAGGCTATTTGAAACATAGCCGGAAGGGTTAGGCGTGTAGCTTTGCGGATAATACAGGGCGAACTGAATCGCGCCGCTAGAACCAGACGTAGAAGCGTAAACCGCGTAATTGCTGAATTTTTGTCCAGCGATCAGATAAACAGACGCTACATACGTAACTGTCGTCGCTACTGATGCCGTAGTATCCGCTACGTCTACGTCAAAGGTTTGGGCTACTACGCCATTTTGAATTGCGTTCTGGTTTGTCTGTAGACCGTAACTAGAGTAGTTAGCCAAAGCTGCGATATCGGTAGTAGTGAAACAGTACCAAGTACCGCCAGTACCAGTACCGTTATAAACAAACGTGTAAGCAGCGTTTAAAGGAATCGTGTAACTGGTAGAAGGCGTGTAAAGAATTCCTGAAACGCTAACGCTGTTTGTTCCGCCCTTAATGTTTACGGTATAGGCAGACAGGTTTTTAATCTGATAGGTAGCACCGTTTACAGGGTTTACCGGAAGGGTAATCGTCTGTCCTGATGTACCGGTAGGCGAAAAAATAGTAAATTCGCCAGTTCCAGCGGTAGCGGTAGCGGTTCGCGTAACCAGGCTGTTAGGAACCTCATTCGTCCAAATACCGTTAGGGTACGTAACGTTTGAACCGGTAACACAAACCCAAATAGTTCCGGTTAGGTCTACAACGTAGTCACCAGCAAAATAAGTACCGCCAGTAGGCGAACCTGAAGCTGTAGAACCAAGATAGCGACCAGGGTATCCAGTAAAGGTTCCAGTTACGCTGAAATCAGAACCTTTAATTTCGCCAGTTGTCGTAACGGTAGTTCCCTGAATCGTAGGCGTAGACTGAAACGCATTAGAACCAGGCTGCTTAACGCTTAACCAGTTTGTAGGCGAAGCGCCAGTAGTTGAAACGATTCCCTGCCAAGAACCCAAAGCAGGAATAGTAATAGTTCCTGCGTATCCGTCAATGGTTCCGCCGCCGCTGGGCGCTTGTATATAAGCAACCGGAACCGTAGAAAGGTTATAAATAATCTTTAACGTGCCAGCCGGATCGTTTCCCAACTGGTAATAGTTATTTGTAAGACCAGGCGTAAGCGTTACGACCTGGGCAGCTGGAATAGCGGTAGGCGTTCCTACAGAACCGCCAGCCAAACTATCCTGATATCCATAAGTAATAGCGCCTGACATTACGCCGCCAGTAGTCTGAAGCGCGCCAGAAACGGTAGCGTTCGCGCTAATAATGCTTTCGACATTTGTAGTATTTACCAATGTCGCAGCTACAGAACCAGTTCCGCTAGCGGTTACGTCGCCAGTTAAGGCGGTAATTCCGCCGCCGCCACCGGTACTAGGTGTCCAAGCGGTTCCGTTAAAACTTAAAACCTGTCCGCTGGTAGGCGTTGTAGTTGAAATTGGTTCGCCCTGTAATTCAGTAGCGTTACCGCCATTTGAAAAACCAGACATATTACGCCCCAGCGTTTAGCGTGTCACCCAAAGCAGCTGCGACGTTGTAAACCGTAGATACAACGTTTACTACGTAGGTCTGTCCAGGCGTTCCGTTAAAAATCACTACGATTAAGTGATCGCCAGCATTTAAAGTAATGTCGCGGAATCCATAAAACCCAGCATTAGGTAGCGACGAAGCGTAATCAACAGCATTTGATAAACCTGGGCTAGTGCCATTATTCATACCAAACACGTACAGACCGGCAGAACCAGCAGCGGTTACGTTGAAATCGGTTCCACCAATAACTACCGATTCAACATTAAGGTAATAACCCAATTCAGGTTTGGTAACACTTATAACCAAATTACCGCTGGCAGGATAAACGCCAGCCTTAGCGTCGCGCTTTGTAACTGGTGTTCCGCTTTGAAGGCGGTTCCAAAGGCGTTCGTTAATCTGGTTTGCCTTTTGTAGTGTCTGATTCATTTCAGCACTAGCGTTTAGAAAAATGTCAATGCCAGCATTAACGCCAGCTACATCAAGGTTTACGTTTGCTTCCATTGTCATTACCTCATTAGAACTTTCCGGCGATCACGAACCCATTCCGCGAAATCTTTAAAACCGCCCATACCTAGACGATAGTTCATATAGGGTAAATGTTTATCGCAGCACTTAATATATACAGCTTGTTCCGGCAGGTTTACAAAAATAACCGGATCGCTGGGAACCATACCGTTCAGCTTTAAGGCGCGTTCACTAACACAGCCGCATTCGAATTCGATCCATTTTTTAGTAAGTTTCCAGCGCGGCAAACCAGCGTAGGCACAGTCTACAAAACCTGATTCGTCGCCCAGTTCTGCCGCTGCTTCATATTTTTTATAAATACGTTCTGTTTCTTTATTCACCGTCATTAGTTGAATCGCTTTCCTTTTTTGCTTCGTCTACAACTATCCAGGCTTCCACTACTGTTTCCGCTTCCATACGCTTTATACGCTTTTCTTCGTTAAATGGGTGTCGAACCTTCGCCGCGTAATCCCTTATTTTGTTAATTGCTATTTCGCCTTCAGGCGTATTTTTAAACGCATTTGCCATATACCAAACGTTTAAACCAATGGCTAACGTATACATAGAACGAATCGCCCATTTATAAAGGTTTTCGCCTGACGAATTTTCGTTATTTTCCATATTTGGCATTGTACCTTAAAAAGAATTGGTATACACTTACCTTATGACAGAAAACGAAAACGTAGAAACAGAAAACGAATTAGACGACGAGTACGTAACGCGTTCGCAACTGGAAGCGTTACTAGACGAAAAACTAGAAAGTTTTGTAGATCGTTTTACTGGTGACAGTTTGCCGGAAACGGAAACCACAGAAGAATTAGACGAAGCCGTAGGAAATCTTTCCGCGTCTGAAATCGAAAAACTGTTTGAACAAAAAGTAGCTGCGGCTATGGAAAAATTAACAGCAAAAAAAGCAGCCAGACCAGCACCAAAAAAGGCAGCACCAAAAGCCGCGCCAAAGCCAACGCCTAAAGCGAAGGAAGCACCGGAAGAAACGCCTAGCCTTCCAGGTAAGAAATCACTTAGCGAAAGATTATGGGGTACTAAATAATGTGTGAAGAATGCCAAAAGACAATGCGTAAAACGCAACTGGTAGCAGCTGGCGCTGGTTTGGTTTTGGGCGGCGCTATTGCGTTTGCCGCTTTTAAGTTTCTTTCTAAGTAGTTCTAATGATCTGGCAGAATAAGAAATTTCCTAATGGCTGTCGTCATTGTGGACGAAACGATACGAAACATTATGGCTACGGTCTTTGCCAACGCTGCTACAAGGACAACGATATTCGCGCTGCCGCAAAAGACAACAGCCTAACTGAATATGAATTTTCCGTACCTGTTGAATCTGACGAAGAAAAAGAAATAGTAACGCCTACGGAAATTTTGCCGCCTACGTCTGAACGTCGCCCAGGCGAATTTACCGTACTGGACGATAACGAAAAAACGTTTGAACCAGAATCGGAATCTTTGCTGGGTAAGTTGCTGGGCGGAAAGAAAAAGCCAAAGGTTCAAAAGGAACCAGCACCATTTACAAATGAAAAGCGACCCAAAGGCGCTGGGCGACGTGTATCTACAGCTGAAACAATGGGCGACCTATGGGCTGGTTTAGGCGGTTTAGCGGTTCGTACAGGACACGCGCCGCTAGGTCGCTACCTTCAATGGCAGGGCGAAGCAGCTGGCGAAATGCTAGATGACGCTATCGCTGGAACTTTTGTAGATCGTCGCCTATTACAGCCAGCGGTTAAGGCGCGAGGGAAACTAGATACTGTTGTCGCTTTGTTCGCGCCGCCAGCAATTATTTTACAGCTGGAAAGAAACCCTAACCAAGCGCCAATGCTTATTCCGGTTTTGAAATCCGCTATTCGTTCTAGCCTGCCTACAATGCTGCCAGCGATGAAAAAGGCACAGGCGAGGGAAACAAAGGTAAATGACGCAATTCGCGATATGTTTCCAGACCTTCCAGCTGGCGTTGATCCAGTAGACGAAATTATTTCGCAGCTTTTCTTTGGGTACACTTTTAGCGATACCCAGGATACACAGGAAAGCGAAAATGCCAGCGAACCAGCCATTTGAAATATTAGCCCTAGACTGGGAAAACGAGTTTTTACCCTGGTTTCGTGATGCCTGGAAGCCTGGCGAACATATAGCCGTAATTGCCCCTACCGGTGCTGGTAAATCAAATTTTGTAGGACAAATCCTACGCGCGACACGTCGCTACGTTTTGGTTTTGGACGCTAAAGGCGGCGATACAACGGTAGAAAACTATGGTTTTGAACGTCTGCCTAAATGGGTAGGAAAAAAGGCTATGGTAAAACGCGTTTCGCAAAATGACGCGGAAAATGTTTCGTCCAGGTACGTAATCGGTTCTAGTGCCAGAACAAAGGCAGAAAAAACGCAGCTAGTAGAAACTATGCGGCAAACAATGAATGATGCTTACGAAATGGGCGGCTGGACGGTCTACGCTGACGAATTAGCCATTTTGACAGACCCTAGACATTTCAACCTGCGTAGCGAGGTAGACGAGATGCTAATCGCGGCGCGAGATCGCGGTTTAAGTTTTGTAGGTTCGTTTCAAGCACCTACCTGGGTAACGCCACAAGCTTCAAAGCAAGCGACCTGGATCGCTGTCAGTTATACACGCGATACGGACGTAGTAAACCGTCTGGCTGAAATTATGGGGCGACCAAAGGCAGAAATTCGCGGTGCTTTAAAAGGATTAGAACGCTACAGCTGGATTATCGTAGGACGCGATCCAAAGGAACCGCTTCGCGTTACGATTCCTGATTACGTAGAACCAAAAAAGGTTACGGAATAATGCCATTAAAAAAAGGTAGTTCCAAAAAAATCATTTCTGCCAATATCAAAACAGAATTAAAAGCAGGAAAGCCACGTAACCAGGCTATTGCTATCGCTTTGCGATCTGCGAACAAACGTAAGAAGAAATGACAGCTGAAGCGGACATATTCGAACTGGCAGCCTGTTATGGCGTTCGAACCAATATCTTTTACCCAAATCCGCAAAAAGACCCTACGCCTGGTCTGAAATACTGTCTGGGCTGCCCGATAATGCTTATATGCCGCAATTACGCATTTCAAAATAATGAGGTCTACGGAATCTGGGGCGGAATGACAGAATCGGAACGGAAAAAAGCCGTTCGCCGTTGTAAAAATGATCCAATGGCTGTAGCTAATCCGCAGGAACTAAAAAAACTAACCCTGTTCCGCGAACTTAAGTCGTAAAACTACTACGACCAGCGGTTATACAACGTTCCAAACCCCCATAGGCTTAACCGCCCTTAATCCGTCACGCCTTTTTTCGTTTGAATCAAA
>Ga0208379_1000464_pt1 | contig 17858 bp, 27 predicted proteins | sample CryBogCBE02Aug07_FD_184559 | JGI IMG/M metagenome (GOLD analysis project Ga0208379, IMG submission 184559) | Freshwater microbial communities from Crystal Bog, Wisconsin, USA - CBE02Aug07 (SPAdes) | ecosystem: Environmental > Aquatic > Freshwater > Lake | place: Crystal Bog, Wisconsin, USA... | reverse complement strand
TGTATTGAATGATTTTGTTCTTGTTCTTCTTGTTGTTCTTTTATTTGTTGTTGTTGTTCTTGTTGTTTAATTTGTTCTTTTTGTTGTTCTTCTTGTTCTTGTTCTTTTTGTTTAATCATATTAAGTAAAGTAGAACGCTTTAATTTAGTCTCAAAAGCAAATTGTGAAAATTTATATTTTCGATCAGTAGAATATTTTTGATAACATAAATAATAGGTTTAGAAATTTTTTTACGACCTTTATATAAACCTTTTAGTTTAGCTAAAGCAATTCCTTCAACTTGTCTACTTCTAATAAGTCTTATTTGATAATCAGCAAAGACACCAAAAAGTACACCAAAAAGTTGCATAAAAATTTCGCCACTATCATTGGATGTGTCCTGATTTTCAGAAATAGAAATAAGTCTAACGTTTTTATTACGTAAAATTTCTGTAATATTTAATAAATCTTTCAAAGATCTAGCTAAACGATCTAAACTATAAACAACTAAAATATCACCTTCACGAATATAATTTAACATTTCATTTAAAACAGGTCGTTCTTTAACAGCAGATTCCTTTTCCTCAAAAATTCTTTCCATTAAAAATAAATTTCCTTTAATAGTTTTAATTTGAGCCTCTAGATTTTATGTAATACTAGATGCTTCCATTGGTACATTAGCTATGTAAATAATATTTAATGTTTTTAATTTATTTTTATTCTTTTTATTAGTAAAAATTAGTTCTTCAAGGAGAAAAGGGATAAGTTTTTTATTTGAGGAACCAAGAACCAACCTGATAATTAAAGTTATTTTAGGTTTGTTGACATTTTAAAAAAGATCTTAGCTATTTTATTGGCAGAGTATTAGAGTATTGGGAGAGAGCTGATTTAAGAATCTAAATTTTAAGGATAATTAAAAACTTAAATAGAGGAAATAAGAAGAATAGAACAAAATAATTAATTTAAAAAATAATGTTATATAATAATAGTTAACAAAAAAATTAAAAGACAGATAGAGAAATAGATAGTAAAAAAGGTGTTTGCCTTTAAAAAAGAAAAAGTTAACATAATAAGAATTTAAATTTATTTTATTAGTGAGAATAAATCTATCCTATTTATATAAGATCAAATGTAAAATTATAAAAATTGCTTTTTAAAAAAATATGACAATTACAATTGGACAAGTTCAAGCAAAAAAAGCAGGACTTTTCTCTCTTATTGACGATTGGTTAAAACGTGATCGTTTCGTATTCGTTGGATGGTCAGGATTACTTTTATTTCCTTGTGCTTATTTAGCTTTAGGAGGATGGTTAACAGGAATTACGTTCGTTACTTCATGGTATACACATGGTTTAGCAAGTTCTTTCTTAGAAGGATGTAATTTCTTAACAGCGGCAGTTTCATCACCTGCGAATAGTATGGGACATTCTCTATTATTACTTTGGGGACCAGAAGCTCAAGGAAATTTTACCTTATGGTTTAAAATTGGTGGACTTTGGACATTTGTAGCTTTACATGGTTCATTTGGATTAATCGGATTCTGTTTACGTCAATTCGAAATTGCTCGTCTTGTAGGGATTCGACCATATAATGCACTTGCATTCTCAGGTCCGATTGCCGTTTGGGTATCTGTATTTTTATTATATCCTTTAGGTCAAGCAAGTTGGTTCTTTGCTCCTAGTTTAGGAGTAGCAGCGATTTTCCGTTTTCTTTTATTCTTACAAGGTTTCCATAACTGGACATTAAACCCGTTCCATATGATGGGTGTAGCAGGAATTTTAGGAGGAGCTTTATTATGTGCGATTCATGGTGCAACAGTAGAAAACACGTTATTTGAAGATGGTGATGCTGCAAATACATTCCGTGCTTTTACACCTACACAATCTGAAGAAACTTATTCAATGGTTACAGCGAATCGTTTTTGGTCACAAATTTTTGGTGTAGCTTTTTCAAATAAACGTTGGTTACATTTCTTTATGTTATTTGTTCCTGTAACTGGTCTTTGGGCAAGTTCTGTAGGAATTGTAGGATTAGCATTAAATTTACGTGCTTATGATTTCATTTCACAAGAATTAAGAGCAGCAGAAGATCCAGAATTCGAAACATTCTATACGAAAAATATTCTTTTAAACGAAGGTATTAGATTATGGATGGCAGCACAAGATCAACCACATGAAAATTATATATTCCCAGAGGAGGTACTACCACGTGGAAACGCGCTTTGATGATTTAGAAATAACAACGGACAAAACATTAGAATCGACAGGATTTGCTTGGTGGGCTGGAAATGCAAGATTAATTAATCTTTCAGGAAAACTTCTTGGTGCTCATGTAGCCCATGCAGGTTTAATGGTTTTCTGGTGTGGAGCGATGACATTATTTGAAGTATCTCATTTTATTCCAGAAAAACCTTTATATGATCAAGGTTTTATTCTTTTACCTCATTTAGCTACTTTAGGATGGGGAGTTGGTCCTGGTGGAGAAATTCTTGATATTTATCCATATTTTGTTGTAGGTGTTTTACATTTAGTATCCTCTGCAGTATTAGGATTTGGAGGAATTTATCATTCTTTATTTGGTCCGGATACATTAGAAACAAATGCTCCGCTTTTTGGTTATGATTGGCGTGATAAAAATAAAATGACAACAATTTTAGGTATTCATTTATGTTTACTAGGAATTGGAGCTTTCTTATTAGTTATCAAAGCAATGTATATTGGTGGTGTTTATGATACATGGGCTCCAGGAGGAGGAGATGTACGTTTCATTAAAAATCCAACTTTAAATCCTTTAGTTATCTTTGGATATGTATTCAAATCACCATTCGGTGGTGATGGCTGGATTATTTCAATCAACAATATGGAAGATTTAGTCGGTGGTCATATTTGGGTAGGAATTCTTTGTTTAGCTGGTGGTATTTGGCATATTTTAACGAAACCTTTTGCTTGGGCAAGAAGAGCTTTTGTTTGGTCAGGTGAAGCATATTTATCATATAGTTTAGCAGCTTTATCAGTTATGGGCTTATCTGCTGCTGTTTTTGTATGGTATAATAATACAGCGTATCCAAGTGAATTCTTTGGTCCAACAGGTCCTGAAGCTTCTCAAGCTCAAGCCTTTACTTTCTTAGTTCGTGATCAACGTTTAGGTGCGAATGTTGCATCTGCACAGGGGCCAACTGGACTAGGAAAATATTTAATGAGATCACCAAGTGGTGAAATTATTTTTGGTGGAGAAACGATGAGATTCTGGGATATGAGAGCACCATGGGTAGAACCTTTACGTGGACCAAATGGATTAGATATCAATAAAATTAGAAATGATATTCAACCTTGGCAAGAACGTAGAGCAGCAGAATATATGACACATGCTCCTTTAGGATCATTAAATTCAGTAGCAGGAGTTGCTACAGAAATTAACTCTGTAAACTATGTATCACCTCGTTCTTGGTTAACTTGTTCTCATTTCGTTCTTGGTTTCTTTTTACTTGTAGGTCATTGGTGGCATTCAGGACGTGCTCGTGCTGCAGCTGCTGGATTTGAAAAAGGAATTAATCGTGAAACTGAATATACTCTTCAATTAAAACCTATCGATTAATAAAAAAAAATGAGAAAATTTTATTTTTCTCATTTTTCTTAATAAATTTAAAAAAAAATGCTCTTCAAAAAAAATAGATCTCAAAATAAAAAAGTATCGATTTTTTTCTTTTTCTTTTTTTTTTTTCTAAATATTAACGTACAAGCTAAAGAACTAGAAATAGGGAAAAAACAATTTTTATTAAATTGTAATGTTTGTCATAAAGAAGGAACAAATGTAATCATTCCTGAAAAAAATTTAAAAAAAGAAACTTTAAAAAGAAATGGTATGAATACTCTAGAAGCTATTATTTATCAAATCACGAATGGAAAAAATGGAATGCCTGCTTTTGGAGGACGATTAAAGGAAGAAGAAATTGAAAACATTGCTTCTTATGTTTTAGATGAATCATATAACAATTTTGAAAAATAATTAAAAACAAAAGGAAACTACTCAAATTTCAAAATTATGATTATAATGAGATTAATAAAATATAAAGGCGATTAGTTCAGCGGTAGAACATCTGCCTTACAAGCAGAGGGTCACTGGTTCAAACCCAGTATCGCCTATATAAATCATTAATCAGAAAATTTTTAAAAAGGGCTCATCGTCTAAGGGATTAGGACGGAAACCTTCTAAGTTTCTAATGTAGGTTCGAATCCTACTGAGCTCATTCTCAAAAAGGAAAATGAAAAAAATTAAAGTTCAGTGGTAGAAAATATTTTTTGAAAAGTAGCTTCAACTTTATCTCCTGAATTAATAGATTCCATTGGATCTCTACGTAAACGATGACGTAAACATAAAATAATTGTTCGATGAATATCATCTAAAGTTACTTCTGTTCGATTTTCAAAAGCTGCTAAGGCTTTTGCTGCACGTGTAGAAACAAGATCTCCTCTTAATCCTTCGACTCCTAATTCACTACACATTTGTGAAATTTTTAGTTGAAAGTCATCAGAAATAGTAACTTGATTAAGTAATTTTTGTGCTTTTACAATACGAGCTTGAATAGCTAATTGTTGATCTTCATATTTCTCAAACCATAATTGGGGAGATTGATCGAAACTAATTCTTTCTTCTACAATTTTTACACGTAAATTTGGTTCACGAATAGTTCGAATTTCAGCATGCATTCCAAATCGATCTAATAATTGTGGTCTTAATTCTCCTTCTTCAGGATTTCCAGAGCCAACTAAAATAAATTTAGCTGGATGTTTAATCGAAATACCTTCACGTTCAACTGTATTCCAACCAGAGGCAGCAGAATCTAATAAAACATCTACTAAATGATCATCTAAAAGATTAATTTCATCCACATATAATAAACCACGATTCGCACGAGCTAATAAACCTGGTTCAAAAGTACTATTTCCACCTGATAAAATTTCTTTTAAATTAATGGTTCCACATACTCTATCTTCTGTTGCTCCTAAAGGTAATTCCACCATAGGAATTTTAATTTCTTCTACTTCATATTCTTTAGATAATCCGTTTGGATCTGTATTAAAAGGATCATTTTTTATGATTGTAATATCAGGTAAAAGATCAGCAAGAGCGCGAATGGTTGTCGATTTTCCTGTTCCTCGATCTCCCATAATCATTACTCCCCCAATTTTTGGATCAATTACATTTAATTGCAACGCTAATTTCATTTCTTCTTGTCCTATAATGGCAGCAAAAGGAAAATTATTTAAATTTTTTACGGATGACATAGACAAAAAAATTAATTAATTAAAGAAAGATTCTTTTTAAGTTGATTGGTATAAAGAAATACCTAAACGAATAGAAAAAGCAAGAAGAATAAAGGCCATCACAAAAGAAACAAAAAGATTTAATTCAGTAATCATAAAAAATTCCTTCATTTTTATTAATTTGTTAATTATTATAACAGTATAAAATTGAAAAGAAATGATTTTTTCAATTCTTAACTCTTATTGTCTTTAAAACATTCATTTTATTCATCTTAAGACTATAATAAATAACATTTAAAGAAAATAAAGTAAATAAAATTTTTTTAACACTTATGATTGATGTACTTAGTTTAGGATGGGCTTCTTTGATGTTAGTATTTTCATTTTCTTTAGCTCTAGTGGTTTGGGGAAGAAACGGGTTCTAAAAAAATTAAATTAATTATCTCAATTTTTACAAATTATGAGCGAAATTTTAAGTACAGCTATATGTTGTTTTGTTATTACTCTTTTTGGATTAGCTTTAGGATTCGTTTTTTTACAAGTACAAGCAAATACATAAAAACCATTTGTTTTGAATCAGAATTCATGAGGTAAAAAATGATCGAATCAAATAATCCCTTAAATGGAATATTAATCGTCAATAGTATTTTGATCATTGGATTTATTTTAAATCAAAATGAAAGCTCAAAAGATTCTATCGCAAAACAAAATTCAAGTTCGTCTTCAAATCCTTTTGAAAATCTTACTTGGAGTTCACTTTTTTTGCAATTAAGTCTTTTGTTAATTAAAATTAAAAGCAATGATTTTTAATTTTAATTAACTTATTTATAATTTTCATTCTCTTTTTTCTTCTATGACTTCTACCCTTAAACTTTTTCTATTATGTCCAATTCCAGAAAATCAAAAACCAATCAATGAATATATTGAGTTAAAAGAAAATTGGTTTATCAATTGGACAACATTTACAAATTCCAATTATGTTAAAAAATTTTTTTCTATTTATTTTTTTTGGTTTTTGCTTGTTTTTATTTTTAATTTTGATTTAACACAAAAAAATTTTGTTTCTACGACTCTTTGGAGTATTTTGATTAGTCTCAATTTTCAATTGGTAATGACCTTTTTTGTCTTTTTACGTTGGAAAGATATGAAAAAACGTTTTAATCAAGCACGAATTTTTTATGAAGAATCCTCTTGGTTTGATGGACAAATTTGGGATAAACCTTTCTTTTTAATCAAAAATGATAAATTAATTGCAAGTCAAAAAATTCAACCTATTCTTCAAAGACTTTTTTTGACTCTTATGTTAACTATTTTAATCATTTTCCTGTTTCTTTTTTGTTGCTTTCCCTTTCTATAATATATCATTATAATCCAAAAATATCCCTGAGCGGCGGGGTAGAGCAGCTCGGTAGCTCGTCGGGCTCATAACCCGAAGGTCGGTGGTTCAAATCCATTCCCCGCTAAAAAAAAAAATAGAAAAAAAAGAAGAATGAATTAAAAAAATATAAATATTTTTATTATGAGTACAGAAAATAAATATTTTCCTGAATTTGGTGGAAGTACTGGTGGTTGGTTACAAGCAGCTGAAACTGAAGAAAAATATGTTATGACATGGACAAATAGCACTATAAAAAGCACACCTGAAGAAAATATTTTTGAAATGCCTACAGGAGGAGCTGCTATTATGAAACAAGGACCTAATTTAGTTTATTTTGCCAGAAAAGAACAATGTCTTGCCTTAGGAAAACAATTACGTACAGATTTTAAAATAAATGATTATAGAATTTTTCGTTTATTTCCTAGTGGAGAAATACAATTTATTCATCCAAAAGATGGTGTTTTTCCTGAAAAAGTCAATGAAGGTCGAATTGCTGTAGGAAAACGAGAATTTTCAATTGGAAAAAATCCGAATCCTGCTTCTATTAAATTTACTGGAGCAACTTCTTTTGAAGCTTAATTCTATTTTTTATAGCTTTTTTTTATTAACAAAGATTTTTTATCTTTGTTAATAAGAAATTGGAGAGGTGGTAGAGTGGTCTATTGCGTCTGACTTGAAATCAGATGAACCTAACCGGTTCCGTGAGTTCGAATCTCACCCTCTCCTTATTTTTATTTTATTTTATTTTTTTTCATCTTCATCAGCTAATTCTACATCGATAATATTATCAGAATTTGATTTATATTTAGAAGTTGTTTTTGTTGATAATTCTTTCTTTAAATATTCTAAAACAAGAACATTATAACTATATTTTAATTTTGAGAAAGAAATTTCAGAAATAGAATTGAACTTATTTTGTTTGAAAGATTCTTTCATTTCATTTAAAACTTCTGTAAAATAAAGAGCTGAACTTGAATTTGATGAAACTAAATTTTCAATTAAATTTTCTGATTTTAAGAATAAATTATCTAATTCATAAGTAATATTCACTAAAGATTTTTTAGCTTTATCTAACATAGCATTCTCTTCAGCAGCTTTAATCATTTGGGAAACTTCTTCACGAGCTAATACTGAAGCTCCTTCAATTTTAATTGATTGTTCTTGTCCTGATTGTTCTTCACGAGCGGAAACTGATAATAAACCATTTACATCTAATTGGAAAGTAACATTAATTTTTGGAACACCTCTTGGAGCTGAAGGAATTCCTTTTAATCTAAAAATACCTAAACTTTTATTATCTTTTGCAAAAGGACGTTCTCCTTGTAAAACATGAATTTCTACACTTTCTTGAAAATCAGCCCCAGTTGAAAAAACTTCTGATTGTTTTACTGGAATAGAAGCATTTCGATTAATAATAGTTGTCATTAATCCACCCATAGTTTCTACACCTAAAGAAAGAGGAGTTACATCTAATAAAATTAAATCTGTAATTTCGCCTGCAATAATTCCTGCTTGAACAGCAGCTCCCATAGCAACTACTTCATCTGGATTAACTGTTTCGTTTAATGGTTTACCTAATAAGTCTACTAATAAATTTCGAACAGCTGGAATACGTGTCGATCCCCCTACTAAAATAACTTCATCAATATTTGATTTTGATAATTTAGCATCTTTTAATGCTTTTTCTACCGGTGTTTTACAACGTTCTAAAAGCTCTCTACTTAAACTTTCAAATTTTGAGCGATCAATTTCTAAATCAATATTTTTAGGGACTTGACCATCAATATAAATAAAAGGAAGACTTATACGAGTAGATTGTAACATAGATAATTCTATTTTTGCTTTTTCAGAAGCTTCAATAATACGTTGTAAAGCTTGCTTTTCTTTGAATAAATCAATTCCTTCTGCTTTCTTAAATTCAGCCATAATATAATTAACAATGACTTGATCAAAATCATCCCCACCTAAATGAGTATCACCAGAAGTAGATAATACTTCAAAAACTTCTTCTCCGACTTCTAAAATAGATACATCAAAAGTTCCTCCTCCTAGATCAAAAATCAATACGACTTCATTTTTTTTCTTATCTAATCCATAAGCTAAAGCAGCAGCAGTTGGTTCATTTAATATTCGTAAAACATCTAAACCAGCAATTGTACCTGCATCTTTAGTTGCTAAACGTTGAGAATCATTAAAATAAGCTGGAACAGTGACAATTGCTTGAGTAATATTTTCTTTTAAATAACGACTAGCATCATTAACTAATTTTTTTAATACAGAAGCTGAAATTTCTTCAGGGCTAAAATCTTTTTTAACATGAGGACAATGAATTTTAATTTTTCCATTATCATTGAGTACTTTGTAAGACATACGATCTACTTCTGATTTGATTTCATCATACTTACAACCAATAAAACGTTTTACCGAATAAAATGTATTATCAGGATTTACAACACTTTGACGTTTAGCTAATTGTCCAACAAGAATTTCTCCAGAAAGTGTATAAGCAATAATAGAAGGAGTAGTTCTATTTCCTTCAGCATTAGGAATAACATTTGGAATAGCTCCTTCTAAAACAGAAACAACAGAATTTGTTGTACCTAAATCAATTCCGACTACTTTTTTACTAGTTTTTATATTCATTTTTTCATTTGTAATTTTTTAAAAATTTTAATATTCAAATATACTAATTATTATATTTAATTTATTGAAGAAACACAACTCATTTTTAGGAATTTTAGATCTAAAAAAGTTACTTAGAATATTTTATGATATAGACAATAAAAAATAAATAATTTAAGATAGTATGAGTTAATAAGAAATAGAAAAAAAAAGATATGGTGTCTATTGGTATTTTAGGAAATAAAATCGGCATGACTCAAGTTTTTGATACAAAGGGTGATGTAATTCCAGTAACAATCATAAAAGGTGGTCCTTGTTATGTTACACAAATTAAATCCGATATCAACTGTGGTTATAATGCCATTCAATTGGGATATTTAGAAATGGCTCCTAATCAAAAATCTTTAACCAAACCAAGATTAGGACATTTTAATAAAGTAAATTTACCTCCATTTCGTTATTTAAAAGAATATAAAATTGAAAAACCATTAGATTATACGATAGGTCAACACTTTTCAGTAGAAATGTTTGAAATTGGCCAATTTATAAATGTAACAGGATTAACAATTGGAAAAGGAAACGCTTCTAACTTAAAACGTAATAATTTTGGTAGAGGTCCAATGGGACATGGATCGAAACATCATCGTTTACAAGGATCACTTGGAGCTGGAACTACTCCGGGAAGAGTTTTTCCTGGAAAACGAATGCCAGGACGACTAGGAATGGAACAAAGAACAATTAAAAAATTAGAAATTATTGATATTGATAAAAAAGAAAATCTTTTAGTAATAAAAGGTTCTATTCCCGGGAAAACAGGAAATTTAGTAAGTATGAATCTTAATCATTAATATAAATTAATATATATGGAAACAAAAATATTTCTAGAGAATTTTGAAAGAAAAAAAAAAGCCATTGGATTAATTCACAAAGTATATCTTGCCCAATTAAAAAGTGCACGTAATTATACTGCTTCAACAAAAACAAAATCAGAAGTAAGAGGTGGAGGAAAAAAACCTTGGAAACAAAAAGGAACAGGGCAAGCTAGAGCTGGTTCAACCCGTTCTCCTTTATGGGTAGGCGGAGGTGTTATTTTTGGTCCAAAACCACGTGTTGTGAATAAAAAAATTAATAAAAAAGAAAAACGTTTAGCAATTTTATCAGCATTATATTTGAAGAAAAAACAATTAATGCTTATTGATGAAAATAAATTTACAGAATTAACTATCAATGAAATTAAAACAAAAAAAATACTAGATTTTCTGCTTGAATTAAAAGTAAAAAATTCAACAACAAAAATTTTATTTGTTTTGACAAAACCAAATAAAGAATTTTGGTTAGCTACTAGAAATTTAAAAAATGTTGAAGTCACAGTAGCAAATTGTTTAAATCTTTCTCAGCTTTTAAAAACAAATCAAATTATTCTTTCAAATACAAGTTTAGAATTAATTAATTTAACTTATGGAAAATCGTACGCGTAATTTAGGTGATTTATTAAGTTTAGTGAAATATCCTTCATTAACTGAAAAATCGATTAACTTATATGGAAATCGTCAATATACTTTCATTGTGGATCGATCTTTAACAAAAATAGAAATTAAATATATTATTGAAAAAATATTTAACGTAACAATTTTATCTGTAAATACTTGTATTTTACCAATTAAAACAAAACGTATTGGACGATTTAGTGGAAAAAAATCAACATATAAAAAAACATATGTAAAATTAAAAGAAGGAGACTCAATTACTGATTTATTTAATTAAAAACAGCTTTAATAACTTTCTATGGGAATAAAAATATATAAACCGTATACTCCTTCAACACGTAATAAAAGTGTCTTAGATTTTTCTTCTTTAACAAAGAAAAAATCAGAAAAATCATTAACAGTAGCAAATCATAGAGCAAAAGGAAGAAATAATAAAGGGCGTATTACAATACGTCATAAAGGTGGAGGACATAAACGATTGTATCGTTTGATTGATTTTAAAAGAAATAAATATGATGTTCAAGGAACTGTGGTTTCTGTTGAATATGATCCCAATAGAAATGCAAATATAGCTTTAATCAATTATCAAGATGGAGAAAAACGTTATATTTTACATCCTGAAAATTTAAATATTGGTGATATAATTGTTGCTGGAAAAAATTTTCCTATTAGTATTGGAAATGCTTTACCTTTAGATGCTATACCATTAGGAACGGATGTTCATAATATTGAATTATTTCCTGGAAAAGGTGGGCAATTAGTTAGATCCGCTGGAACATCTGCAAAAGTATTAGCAAAAGAAAATAATTTTGTAGTTCTACGTCTTTCTTCTAAAGAAATTAGACTTTTTAAAAAAGAATGTTTTGCAACGATAGGAAAAATAAGTAATTCTGATTTTTATAATGTTGTTTTAGGAAAAGCAGGAAGAAGTCGATGGTTAGGAATTCGACCAACTGTTCGAGGATCAGTTATGAATCCAGTAGATCATCCACATGGTGGAGGAGAAGGAAGATGTCCAATTGGACGAGCACGACCTTTAACCCCATGGGGAAAACCAGCCTTAGGTTTAAAAACCCGTAAAAAGACAAAAAAAAGCAATATTTTTATTATTCGCTCACGTTCATAATATATTCAAACATTTAACAAAAAAAACATATGGGAAGATCTATCTCAAAAGGACCTTACATTGCTTATCATTTATTGAATAAACTTGAAAAATTAAATTCAAAAGGAAGCAAAGAAATTATTAAAACATGGTCACGATCATCAACAATTTTACCACTAATGATTGGACATACTATTAGTGTTTATAATGGTCAAAAACACGTTCCTCTTTTTATTACTGATCCTCTAGTAGGACATAAATTAGGAGAATTTATACCAACACGTACGTTTCGTTCGCATAAAAAGACTGATCGTAAAGTAAAAAGATAACCTATGACTACTTCTAAAGAAATCGTATCTGCAACTTCAAAATATATTCGAATTTCTCCTACAAAAATTGATTTAATTTTAAATCAAATTCGAGGAAAAACATATAAAGAAGCTCTACAAATTTTAAAATATTTACCACAACGAGCTGGTGCCATTGTATGGCAAACTTTATATTCAGCAGTATCAAACGCTACTAATAATTTTGATTTTGAAAAAGAAAAATTATTCATTACTGAAGCTTATGTTAATCAGGGACCAATATTAAAACGAATGCAACCTCGTGCCAAAGGTCGAGCATTTAAAATTATGAAAAGAATATCACATATTACCATTCGGGTATCCGAATTAAAAAACTAGTAAGAAAATTATTTTAAAGAGGAATTATTGTGGGACAAAAAACAAATCCAAAAGGTTTTCGCTTAGTCACAACGCAAAAACATTTATCTGATTGGTATAGTAATAAATTAATTTATCCATCTTTAATTCAAGAGGATTTTTTAATTCGTTCAAAAGTAGAAGACATGTTTAAAGAATTTTTATCAATTTCCAAAATTGAAATTAATCGTGTAAATCAAGAAATAGATCAAAAAGAATATGTAAATATTACTATTAATGCTTTATTTCCAAGAGCAAAGGAAATGTATAAAAAAGTAAGTAAATATTTTGAAGAAACAACAGAAAATACAAATCAAAAAAATTTAAATTCTATTAATAATTCAAAAGGAAACTTAAAACGTTTTACAAGTTTACTTTTAAAACGAAATATTAGAAATTTAATTCGATATTTTCAAATCAAAACAAATAAAAATTATTTTGTAAGTATCAAATTTATTAGAAATCCTTTTGAAGATGCTACATTAATAGCAAAATATATTTCAGAACAACTTGAAAAAAGAATTCCATTTCGACGTGCAGTCAAACAAACAATTAAAAAAGTTCAATTAACCTCTATGAAAGGTCTAAAAGTAGAAGTATCTGGACGATTAAATGGAATTGAAATTGCAAGAAGTGAATGGAAAAGAGAAGGTAAAATTCCGTTACATACTCTAAAAGCAAAAATTGACTATACACATCAACGAGCTGATACTGTTTATGGAGTTATTGGAATCAAAGTGTGGTTATTTATTGAATAAAATTAATTTGAATTAAAAAAATGCTAAGTCCAAAACGAACGAAATATCGAAAAATGCATCGTGGAAGATTAACGGGAAAAGCCTGTAGAAATAATAAACTAAATCATGGTGAATATGGACTTCAAGCTCTTGAACCTGTTTGGCTAACATCTAGACAAATTGAAGCGGTTCGAAGAACAATTACTCGCTATACGAAAAGAAGTGGAAAAATGTGGATTAAAGTTTTTCCAGATAAATCAGTTACAGCACGTGCAGAAGAATCACGTATGGGATCAGGGAAAGGAGCTGTAGATTATTGGGTCGTAGTTGTTCAACCAGGTACGGTATTATTTGAAATCGCTGGTATTTCTAAAGAAATTGCTTTACAAGCCCTAAAAGTAGCTTCTTATAAATTACCTATAAAAAGTAAAATTTTAATCAAAGAGGAGATTGATCTATGACTTTACCTAAATATAAAGATTTAAATAATTTAGTTACTATAAGTGATATTGATAAGGAAATTTTTTTATTGCAAAAAAATTTATTTGATTTAAGAATTAAAAGATCAACTAATCAAACAAATAAACCCCATTTATTTATCCATACAAAACGTAGAATTGCACAATTAAAATATAAAAAATCTTTGTTGACAATATTAAAGTAAAAAAAAGAAAGTAAAGCTATGGTAAAAAAAGAAAGAGTAGGCATTGTGGTAAGTAATAAATCTGAAAAAACTATTGTAGTAGCTATTCAAATTCGTTATCAACATCCTAAATATACAAAAACTCTTATTAAAACAAAACGATATATGGCTCATGATGAAAAAAATAAATGCTATTCAGGGGATATTGTTTTAATTGAAGAAAGTCCTCCAATTAGTCGACATAAAAAATGGATATTAAAAGAAATTTTAAAATCAGATAAAAAAAATAATATAAGTTAAACTTTTTATGATTCAACCTCAAACATATTTAACTGTTGCTGATAATACTGGAGCAAAAAAACTAATGTGTATTCGTGTTTTAGGTAATAATCGAAAATATGCTGGCGTAGGAGATGTTATTATTGGAGTAGTCAAAGATGCACTTCCAAATATGGCTATTAAACGATCAAGTGTAGTTCGAGCAGTTATTGTTAGAACAAAGAATACTATCAAAAGAAAAGATGGTATGGCTTTACGTTTCGATGATAATGCTGCGGTAATTATTAATATTGAAAATAATCCACGTGGAACACGTGTTTTTGGTCCTGTTGCACGTGAAATTCGAGATAAACAATTTACAAAAATAATATCATTAGCAAGTGAAGTAATATGACTGAAATTAAAAAAAAACACGTTAAAATTGGTGATAGAATTAAAATTATTACAGGAAATCAAAAAGGTATAATTGGAAATATTTCTTCTATTAATACTAAAAAAGAAATTTTGACTGTAGATACTGTTCTTCCACGTATTAAATTTGTTAAAAATCGTGAAGGAGGAGAATCAAAAAAAATGGAGCTCCAAATTCCTATTCATATTTCAAATGTAATGCTATGGGATAAAGAGGCCAATACAAGTAGTAAAATTGGTTATAAATTAATAAATAACGAGAAAAAGCGTTATTTTAAAAAATCAGGAAATATTTTATAAAGAGGAGAATAAACGAAATAATGGGCACTTTAAAAAAAACATATTTAGACGAGATTATTCCTAAACTCACAAAAGAATTTGAATATAAAAATAAACATCAAATTCCAAAATTAGTAAAAATTCAAATTAGTTCAGGACTTGGTTTAAATGCACAAAATCGAACATTTTTACAAAATGCTATCGAAGAATATCGTGTAATTACTGGACAACATCCAATCTTAACAACAGCAAAAAAATCAATTGCTGGTTTTAAAATTCGTGAAGGAATGCCAATGGGCTTAGTCGTAACATTACGACGCGAAAAAATGTATTCTTTTTTAGAAAAATTTACTAAACTTGTTTTGCCTCGTATACGAGATTTTAGAGGATTAAGTCCAAATAATTTTGATAAACATGGAAATTATAATTTAGGACTATCTGACCAATTAATTTTTCCTGAAATTAATTATGATAGTGTAGAACAAAGACGTGGATTTAATATAACTATTGTTACAACAGCAAAAAATAAAACAGAAGGATTTTTTTTGTTAAAAGAATTAGGTGTGCCTTTTACTAAAGTAGAAAAAAATGAAGGGATTTAAGAGGAATAAAAAATGACAAATGATCTTGTATCAGATATGTTAACTCGTATTCGTAATGCTAGTTTAGCAAAACATAGTTTTACATCAATCCGTTATAGTAAATTAAATATAGAAATTTTAAAAGTTTTAATCAAAGAAGGATATATTAAAGATTATCACTTAGAAGATACAACTTCATCACAAAAAACGATCAAAGCATTTTTAAAATATAAAGGTTGGTGGATTAAAAAACCTTTTTTTTCTACTATTCAAAGAATAAGTAAACCTGGACAACGTATTTTTTCAGGATATAGTGATTTTAATAAAAAAATAGATGTTTTAAAGTATCAACAAGGAACGGCAATTATTTCTACCTCAAGTGGTGTTATGAGTCATTTAAAAGCCATAAAACTAAAAAAAGGTGGTGAAATTTTATGCTATATTGGATAAAAAATAATTAAAAAAAAGCATATGTCACGTATTGGTAAAAAAACAATTGAAATTCCAAAAAACGTATTTGTTGAAATAGAAGAAGAAAAAATAATTGTAAAAGGAAAACATGGAGTTTTAGAGCGTTCTTTTGCAAAAGGTATTTATATTGAAATCAAAGAAGATAAAATTTTTGTTTTACGTAAAAATGATTCTAAGAATGTTCGTTCATGTCATGGATTAATGCGTGCTTTAATTCAAAATATGATTCAAGGAGTTAATGAAAAATTTTCAAAAACATTAATAGCAGAAGGAGTTGGTTATAAATTTCAATTAGATAAAAAAATATTGATTTTAACGATGGGATATAGTCATCCTGTTAAAATATTAGTCCCAGAAGATATCACCATTAATTTAGAATCTCCTACTCGACTTTCTGTAATTGGTATTGAAAAACAAAAAGTTGGTGTGTTAGCTTCGGAAATTAGAGAAATACGACCGCCTGAACCATATAAAGGAAAAGGAATTCGTTATGAAAATGAAATTATTTTAAGAAAAGCAGGAAAAACTGGAAAATAAAAACTATCTATTTTGAATTTTAACAAATAAAAATGAAAAAAAAAGTAAAAAAACTTTATATCCAATCGAAAAAAAGATTTTTAAAAAAAATTGTTGGAACAAGTGAAAAACCAAGATTATCTATTTTTCGATCTCATAAACATATTTATGCTCAATTAATTAATGATAAAACAAAAAGTACTTTGGCTTTCAGTTCCACTTTAGAAAGTGAAATCCAAGAAAAAACCTCTTCTTTAGCAACGAAAGAGGCTTCTTTTTTAGTTGGAGAGAATATTGCTAAAAAAGCAATTTTAAAAAATATTAAGACTATTGTATTTGATAGAGGAACTAAACCTTATCATGGAAGAATTCAACAATTAGCCGAAGGAGCACGTAAAGAAGGATTAATTTTTTAAAACGAAAAAACAAATTCAATTTTAAAAAGAGATATTTAAAACAACAAGATTTATGGAAAATATAGTAGGTAAACCTGCAAAAACAGTTTCTAAAAAAACAACTTTCAAAAATATTCGTAAACGTAAAATTATTCGTTTATCAAAAATAAAATATGAAGAAAAAATAGTCCAAGTTAAAAGAGTAACAAAAGTTGTTAAAGGTGGAAAAAAAATGACTTTTCGAGCTATTGTAATTATTGGAGATAACAAACGAAAAGTCGGTGTTGGAATAGGACGTGCAGAAGATGTTAATTTAGCTATTGATAAAGCGATTTTAAATGGAAAAAAAAATTTAATTACAGTTCCCTTAACATTTCAAGATTCTGTTCCTCATGTTGTTAAATCGAATTATGGCGCATGTAGTATTATGCTACGACCTGCTGCTCAAGGAACAGGAGTTATTGCTGGAGGTTCTGTAAAAACAGTATTAGAATTAGCAGGGATTAAAAATATATTAGCAAAACAATTTGGATCAAGTAATATTTTAAATAATGCGAAAGCGACGATTTTGGCTTTAACTTCTCTAAATGAAAAAGTTGAACTTGGAAAGTATCAATCGATTCGTAAACAACATTTTTATGATCAAATTATGAGAAAATATAAAGATGCTCGAATTTCTAACTAAAAAAATAAAAAATCGTTCGAAACCTGCACAAAAAATATTTTTAACTTTATTTATTCTTTTTTTATTTAGGTTTGGAAATACTATTCCTTTATCGGGGATTGATCAAGATGCATTAAAAAAATCATTATTACAATTAGGAAATAATAATTCTGTTATTCAAATTATTAATATGTATTCAGGAGGAGGTGCCAATAATTTAAGTCCTTTTTCATTAGGAATTATTCCTTTTATTAATGCTTCTATTATTATTGATTTATTAACCGCTTTATTTCCTTATTTAGAAAAATTACAATCAGAAGAAGGAGAATTAGGTAGAAAAAAA
>Ga0208379_1000463_pt1 | contig 17866 bp, 27 predicted proteins | sample CryBogCBE02Aug07_FD_184559 | JGI IMG/M metagenome (GOLD analysis project Ga0208379, IMG submission 184559) | Freshwater microbial communities from Crystal Bog, Wisconsin, USA - CBE02Aug07 (SPAdes) | ecosystem: Environmental > Aquatic > Freshwater > Lake | place: Crystal Bog, Wisconsin, USA... | reverse complement strand
ATCACGGACCTAATCCTGATTTTAATAAGGGAGATTTATGACAGAATTAGAACAAGCTGAAGAATGTGTTAAACTAGCAAAAGATGCAATTGAATTTGTATTGCATTGTGCTAATGATGAGCGTAAATTACTTAAAGAAAAGAATGTCAACGGACACTATGTTAAAGCTCTTAATGAACTTAATGCGGTTAAAGCACATGCAGAATCTAAATTAAAAAGAGCACAGGCTCTTCTCACACAATAAGGTAATTTATGGCTAAGAAACATAGAATTTTAAAAGAAGAACTCGATTATGTTTGTGCGCAGCGCAACTTAACTCTTGTTCAAAAAGAATTACGAACTTTGAAAGCAAAAGGTACTGCTTCTGAAGAAGAACTCGAGCGAGCACAAAATCGTGTAGATATTTTTAAAGAAAAGGCTAAAAAAGCAAATGAAAATATTGCTCGAGCAGGCCTAAGCAAAGGCGCTATATGACTAATAGCAAAATTATAGAACTTGCAGTTAAAGCAGGGGTACTCAATTACGTTGATAACGAAACACCTCGATATTACTTTGTCGATGGTCACGCAACCGCTGATAATGTGCAAGAGTTTGCAGAGTCTCTTTTAAAAGAAGTTTTAGATATCTGTAACAAAGGAGATGAAACTCAAACTACTAGTGCTGGCGTATCTATATTAGTACGCCAGCATTTCGGTTTAAACATTTAAATGAGCAGTCGTAAGCGAGAAGGTATAGCTCCGAGGATTCTGCAGAATCTTGCGGGAACGGGAGAATCTAATTCCCCTTGGAGGTTCGAATCCTCCCGGCTGCACCAAGATTAATTATTAAATAATGGCAATATGAAAAAAGCATTAATTACAGGAATAAGTGGACAAGACGGATCTTACCTAGCAGAATTACTTTTATCAAAAGGATACGAAGTACATGGATTGGTAAGAAGAAATAGTAACTTTGAAAATATACCTAATATTTCTCATATCAGATCAGATTTAATTTTACATCATAGTGATCTTACAGATTCGGCAAATCTAAGAAATATTATCCTTAAAGTTCGCCCAAATGAGGTTTATAATTTAGCTGCTCAAAGCCATGTACATGTAAGCTTTGATGTTCCAGGATTTACGTGTGACGTAAATGCTCTAGGAGTTCTTTATATTCTAGAAGCAGTAAAAGCATTAGCTGAAGACCAAAGAAAGAATAATGAATTAGAAGTAAGATTCTATCAAGCATCTACTTCTGAAATGTTCGGAAAAACACAGCAAATTCCTCAAAATGAAAATACTCCATTTTATCCTCGATCCCCATATGGAGTTGCTAAATTATACGGATATTGGATTACTGTAAACTATCGAGAAGGGTATCATCTTCATGCTTCGAACGGAATACTTTTTAATCATGAAAGTCCAAGAAGAGGAGAAACGTTTGTAACAAGAAAAATCACTAAGCAATTTTATCATGTACTTCAAGAAAAACAGAAAACAGTACAGTTAGGCAATCTAGATGCTTTAAGAGATTGGGGACATGCTAAAGATTTTGTAACAGGAATGTGGTTGATGTTACAGCAAGATTTCCCTGATGATTATGTATTAGCAACCGGAGTACAACATTCGGTTAGAGATTTTTGCAATATGACTGCAAATTTTTATGATATAGATCTCAAATGGAAGGGTGCCGGAGTAGATGAAAAAGGCTATGATTCGAAAACCGGAAAAGTATATTTTGAGGTTAACCCATCTTTTTATAGACCGGTAGATGTAAACACTTTATTAGGTGATTCATCTAAAGCACGAAACATTTTAGGGTGGTCACCTAAGTATGATCTACAGAGTTTGGTAAATGACATGTGCCAAGCAGAGAGTAAAAAGGAATAATATGAAAAAAATTAAATGGCCTTTGATAAAAAATTCTATTAAATTTTCTGATCGCTTAAAATTGAGTTATTTTTTACTTACAAGCGATCGTTATACTAATGGTCCTAAGGTAAGAGAATTCGAATCTCAATGGGCGAAGTGGGTCGGGAGCAAACATGCATTAATGGTTAGTTCTGGTAGTACTGCAAATCTATTATTGCTTTCGGCAGTAAAAGAAAAATACAATCTAAAAGATAAAGACAAAGTTCTTGTTCCTGCTTGTACTTGGGTTACTAATGTAAGTCCAGTTTTCCAACTAGGTTTTACACCAATTTTTTGTGATGTAAATTTAGAAAATTATTCATTCGATTTAGATCACATGAAGGAAATTAAAAAGAAACATCCAGATATTAAAATCATTTTTGTAACTCATTTGTTAGGATTTAGTGCAGATAATGAAGAATATTCTAAAATTTTTCCAGATGCATTAATATTAGATGATGTCTGCGAAAGTCACGGATGTAAAAATATCAATGGTATAAAACGAGGAGCAAATAGTATTGCTGCTAGCTTTAGTTTTTATTTTGGTCATCATATGACTACAGTCGAGGGCGGCATGATCAACACTAATGACAGTGATCTTTATGAACTTATGCGAATGAAGAGGAGCCATGGATTAGCTAGAGAAAGCGGAAATTTAAAGAAATATGCTGATCAGCATCCGGACATACATCCTCAATTTTTATTCATGACAGATGGATATAATTTCCGTAGTTCCGATATTAACGCAGTTATTGGATTACAACAACTTCCTCGTTTAGATAAATTTATTAATGAACGAAGATCCAATTTTCTTAAATTTACTAAAATAATTTCAAAATATAATAATTTATTTTATCCGGTACATTGGCAGGAAGGAAACAGTAATTTTTCCTTACCTTTTATATGTAGAAGTAAGGATACATATCATCAGCTTAAAAAATTATTCGATGAAAATAATATAGAGCATCGTCCTATTGTAGGTGGGAATTTGTTGAGACAGCCTTTTCTTAAAGGATATAATTTCGGGTCCGCTCGAAAACATGCAAATGTCGATCTTCTTAATGATAATGGACTTTACATTGGAAATAGTCAATTCTTAAATAAAAATCATTTTGATCTTTTAGAAAAATTGCTCGACTCTTTAAATAGTTCGAAAGGTGGTAACGAATGAAGATAATTTTTTATAGTAAATGGCATCTAGGCGATTTATTCCATTTTAAAGGATATATACAGGATCTTAAAAAGCAGCGGCCTGATTTAGAAATAGTATATGCTCATAATTGCGCTCCAAGAGCAATGGCAGATATCAGTGACTACGTAGATGTTGATTTTCTTCCTGAAGAAATGAGCTATGATTGGAAAAAAGGGTACATCGATAAAGAAAATAATTGTGTTTATATTAATGCACATTCCGGGAATTATTCGAGACCATCCGGTGAACCTCATTCTAACTGGACCAGTCTCAACCAAAATTGGAGTGATATTCATGCATTACTAGCTCAGGCTGGAGTACATGTAGAATATCATAAAAATCGTCCTGATTTATACATACCTACTATTGACTTTTCTTTTTATGCAAGATTATATAAAACAGATCAATTTATAAATCAAACACAAGGCAGGAAAAAAATATTACTCTGCAATGGCGGAGTTCGAGCTGGGCAAAGTGAAGTAGGGAATCTATATGATCCTGTTGTTCGTTTAGCATTAGAATTTCCTAATTGTATTTTTATTGTCACTGAAAAATTTTATCCATTTCCAGAGCATATTAAAAATATTGTATCAACCCATGATCTGTTTCAGTTAACACATGATGCTAATGAAATTGCATATCTTTCGACATTTTGTGATGCAATTGTTGGAAAAAATTCAGGACCTTATATGTTTACACATATGAAAGACAATTTTTTCAGAAATAATCTCACATTTTTAACTCTAGGTAATAGAGTAACAGATAGCTATCCTTGTCATATGAGATGGAATAACGGATGTCGATATATTTACTCTGGAACAAATAATAATGATCATATTGTAAACATTCTACGGGATATCATTACTAAACCTTTTAGTAATCCTGGATATATAGAACAGATGTAATATAACATTATATACGCAGTTAACCATAGTTTTAAAAAAGATAATTACATAGTGTAGGGGCATTGCCTATGACCAATATTAGACATTTTGATTGGGCTACTCTAGATCGAGATTTAATACGGTCTTTAATTAAAAAAACCTCAAAAAATATTGTTAATGTTCCGTTAACTCCTTTAGATTTTACTAAAAAAATAAGAAAACAAATTAGAGTATCCGGAATACCTATAAAAGTAACTAGCAGCTTTAATGAAAAAACTGATGGAAATTCGATTCATATCGGTGGATTGTATGAAAGTTACAAAGATAAAAAAAATACTCGATTTATAACTATAATTTTACAGTACAACCCCAACGATAGTAAAATTTATTATTCGTACACAAAATTTGACAGACTTTGTACAGCCATTGCAGATACAATTTTACATGAAATTATACATACAAGACAATATCGAAGAAGAAATTACAAAACAATATCCGGTTATGAAAGTTTTGCTGATTCAGGCAAACAACGTGTAGATCAAGAATATTACGGACATAACGACGAAATTGATGCCTATGGGTTTAATATTGCATGTATTTTGAAAGATCAATTTTTTGGAGATTATAAATCAATTTTAAATTATCTAAATCAAGATTTAAAAGATCAAAGATTAAGAAAGAATTCTTACACTGATTATTTAAAGGCTTTTGATTACAATCACAATCATGCAGTAATTAAAAAATTAAAGAAAAAAATAATTTATTACCTCCCTTACGCTAAATTAGGCAAACCCTATAAGACATCTGACTGGTTAAAAAAATAATAAGTACGTTTACACTTGCGAGATTCGATCAAATGATCATTGATGCTTTCACTTTTTTTAATGAATTAGATATGTTAGAATGCAGATTAAAATTTCTGTATCCTTATGTTGATTATTTTATCATATCAGAATCTAATTATACATTTTCCGGAAAAAGAAAAGAGTTAAATTATTTGAAAAACTTAGATAGATATAAAGTATATTCAGATAAAATAATATATTTGCCTTATATTATAAATGATCGAGATTATCAAAACTTAAAAAAAGAAGATGGAACATTTGATTGCTGGAATTTAGAAATTTCTCAAAGAAATTTCACTCAATGGGGTATGGAGCATCTTCCAGATGATTCGATTATTTTTATTTCGGATTTAGATGAAGTTATAAATCCTTTTATTTTTCCAGAAATAGTAAAAAGAGTAAAACAACAAGGGCATTGCGCTTTAATACAACGAATGTTTTATTATAATTTAAGTATAGAATCATCTATTAGATGGGCAAATTGCGGTGTTGCTACTAAAAAAGAAATGCTTAATCTAACTCCTCATCATGTTAGACTAAACACATGGGTTGATCCTGAAAGAGTAATATGGGACGGCGGGTGGCACATGAGCTATTTCATGACGCCCGAACAAATTAAACATAAAATCGAAAGTTTTTCTCATCAAGAATTTAATTTAGAACATTGGAAAGATTTAAATAGAATCGAAGATTGTATTAAACAACGAAAGGATTTATTTGAAAGAGATGAAAGTATCAAATGGATTAAATCCGAAAAAAATAGTTTTCCTGAAGAATTTTTAAATGCATTCAAAAACTGGTATCTAAATTAAATTCAGAAATTAAAGAACAGAATTTCTATAAAGATAATTACAAATAACATTTTCAAAGAAGGTACAAAATGATCAATAAAGGTAAATTAAACATTCCATCAAAAACGTCTCCACGTCCAACAGTAAATACTCCTCCCACTCAACCACAAGGAGCATATACAGCAACTCCGCCACAAAGCAGACCGCCTTCAATTATGATTGCTGTTCCTGCTATGGAAATGGTTAATGCAGAATTTGCACAACACTTAGCAATGGCTGCTGCTAATATGGTTGCTAACGGAATTAGAATTAATTGTGCATTCAACATCGGCTCGGTTATTACAATTGCTCGTCGTAATTTAACTGATATTTTCTTACAAAGCGATTTTGATTACATTTGGTGGGTGGATAGTGATATGAAATTCCCAATTGATGCTCCTATTCGGTTATTACAAAGAGGCGTAGAAATTGTAGGGTGCAATTACCGCCGACGCCGTTTTCCAAATGCTAATTTTACCGGAATGAGCGGAAAGCCGGGAACATACACTGAATTCCAAACAACAGACAACAGTCCAGCTATGGAATTAATCGATGTTCTACCACACGGATGTGTGTTAGTTAAGAGAGAAGTTTACGAACGTATTCCTCAGCCACATTATTTACAAGATTATATTCCTGAAATGAATCTTGAAATTGGAGAAGATATTTACTTCTGTCAAAAAGCTCAAGCAGCCGGATACAGAGTTTGGTGTGATCAAGAACTAAGCCGAGAAATTTCTCATATCGGTATTTTCCATTTTAATTACAATTTAAGCGTACAAAAGTAAACTAAAGGCATTATAATGTATGACTCAATAGAAATTCGTAAAGTAAAAAATGGAGTTATTGTTACATTGAGAAATGTCGACGATGATGATACTGAATACGTTTACGACACAGATAGAAAAGCTATTAAGTTTATTAAAGAGTTGTTAGATCGTAAAAAAGAAAATGGTGCGGAATGATAAAAGAATATAATATCAAAGATAGAGTATGGATTCATCTTGGTGAACAGTCTCTTGTGGAAGGTCGAGTAGTAGAAATAATCGACCTAGAGCACTTAGACGAAGGCCATAGTAGAGAACAAGAGTTGTATGTAATTGAACTCTCTACTCCAATTGAACCGGTATACGAAGTTCGCAATTTTCAACAAATTAGCCCAGATGCCGAAGGACCGATTATGCTCTATCGTAACTTACAAGGTGTTGTTGCTGCTAATAGACTGTTAAAAAAGGTGGGGGTGAAACTTCCTGATAATGCAGCAACAGCACCTCCTCTTTCCGAAGGTAATGCTCCTAAAAAGAAGCATCGATATTATAAAAAGAAGAAACACTATCATCAATGAGCAAAATAACTTATAAATTCGACGAAGAGAATAATAAGGTATTAGAGTTTAGAAAAGTAGTAGTTCATAAAATCAAAATAATGGGGCATTCGCCCGATCCAAATATAGAAATTGCTGCTCCTCTCCACGAGTGGCAGCAAACTTCTGCTGAGCAGTTTGTAATGGAACATGCTATAGATATTAATTGGACACATTATTTAGAATTCAATTCATATAGTTATGTTTACTATGTGGTTGCTACGATGGAAGCAAAAAAACTAACAGAATATTACTTAAGATTTGACAATGCCGTCGTTAAATAGTATTATTAACTATGGCTTTAAAATCAAATTACTGGAGTTGTTCGAAATTTGCCGACTGGCTTAGGGGCACCCCTAAGCTTGATGCGGCTACTGGTCCAGAATGGCGAGATTGGAAAAAAGAAGCAAAATCAAAACACCCAATACGTTTTTGGTTAGCTGAAGAAGCATTAGATAAAATTCAAAATTTTATCTGTTGGCCAACGGAGAAACTTCATTCTTTCAAATATCATATTAATAATCGTTTTATTCTTCGTACTCACGCTCTTACTGCAGATCCTAAGTATCTTCCTCGTGGCAATTGGCATGATCTTAATGGACGCTTTCTTCCTTGTATGTTTAGTGAGCTTGTTAATTTTGTTGAAGTAGAACTTGCATGGTGGCATATAGTTTGGGATGACGAAGCAAATAAAAAATATCGAGCCCCTTTTTGGGCTCGTGGATGGGTTAAAATTAGCATATGGCGTTGTCCCGAGGCTGGGATAGAAAATCTTGAACAACAAATGAAGCTCGTTCATGACGAATCTTGGGGAATATATCCGGGAAATCCTATTTACGGAACCCCTACAAATCAAGCTATTCAAGCAAAAGAAGTATTAGAGCTATATCGTTGGTGGAAAGAAGTTTATTCTAACCGACCTGACCCTTATGATGCCAGTGGTTGGAGTAATTACTGCGAATTAATTAGTATTAATGATGATGACGATAGTGGTTGGTTTTCATTTTTTGATGAAAAACTATCACCTGAAGATCAAGCAGTTTTAGCTTCTATCGGCAATAAATCACGAGAAATTGAAGAAGAATATAAGAATGAAGATGAGGAAATGATGATTCGTCTTATTAAAGTTCGCCACTCATTGTGGACCTAAGGAGTAATTTATGAGTAAAAATGAAAAAACAGTAAAAGCTAATATTGACGGGGAAGAAAAAGAAATTAAAATTTCATTCGAGCCAGGATGCTTTGATAATTTTGAAGGTACACAAGAAGAACTAGATGATTTTTTAGAAGAACTTACTAAGCAAATTGCTAGCGGCGAGTTTTTTGAAAATGCTGATACGATTGATATTGATGAATTAGAATTAAATGATATTATTTTAGAAAATACGGAAAATAGAAAGTTACATTAATGGTTAAACGTACTGACATGGAAGAAGATATGCACAATGCCGGATGGTTTGTGCTTAAAGTGCGCGAGTCTGAAACGTATGCACAAAATCTCTATGCTGCTATGTGTAATATGCAATTTCAAAAAATGGAAATTTTTCCAATTCTTAAAGAAGAACGGTGGAGCTGTAGTTGGCGTACATCTGGGGGAATAGTTGCCGATCTTCGTGATGAGGGCGATTATATGAATTGGTATTGTTCCGGAATGGGGGGAGTTGTTGGAGAATTGTCCGGAGATAATGAATCAAACGGACCTTCTATTTACGATTCACTCGGATATGTTCCCGAAGGCACTGTCACAGAAGAAATACGTCAAGACTTACGTAAATTAGGCTGGATTCCGATCCCGTATAAAGATTGACATTGCCGATAAATCGCAATAAAATAGTATTTGTTCAATAACACCTCGGTGAAATATTATGGCTGCTAAAAAAGAAAAAAAGACTACGTCGCGTGGTAAAAAAGATCATGCTCCTCAATGGACAGGATACGAAGCCTGGACTGCAGAGCAATTTACTAAACATTTTCATGAAGCACAACAATACTATAATATTGAAGATGCAGGTAAGTCCGCTAAACAGTATGTTATTAATTGGATGGGGCATGTTAATTACACTAATGATGTTATACGTGCGTATAAGAAAACTAAAGACTGGCGTACTAGTACTTCAGTCGGAGGCATTGCTGCTAACCTTTTAAAAGGTATGCCTGCAACCTATCCTGGATTTAATAACAATCGTAATACTGAAACTTGGCTTCGTGAGCAAATTGCAGAAATTATCAATGACGGCGAACAAGATATTGATACCGAGCTTGTTAAAGAAATTAAGTCCGAGACAACGCCTGTGTTAAATATCCAAGATCGTATTAGCGAGCATGCAGGAACAATGTGTGAAGAAATCGAAGAAGCTATCGACAATTTTATTATTGATCCGGATAAATTTAATCCTAATGATGTTAAGATTGCTAACATGCTTCGTATCAAAGGCGCCAAAAGCCCACAGGCTCGGTATATTAAAGGTTTTTACGAATCTAATTACAAAGATATAAGTCTACTTGTTAACGGTGAAGCTGATGCTAACCTAAAAGAAGGTTACCGTCGTTATTCTAAGAAAAATATTAAAAAATTACATGAATTTTATGAAAATATTCGTGTGGCCTGCGACCAGATTATTGCAGAAGCTAAAGTTCTTAAGAAGCCCCGTAAGAAGAAATTTAAAAGTGCTGAAGACCTTACTAAAAAAATTAAATTTAAAATCAGCGATGATAAATTAGGTATTACCAGTGTTCCAGTATCACAAATTGTTGGATCACAGGGAGTTGTAGTTTACAATACTAAAACTCGTAAGATCGGGTATTATATGTCAGCAAGTATGGCAGGGTTACATGTTAAGGGTACCAGTATTATAGATTATAGTACCAAGAGTCTACAGAAGACACTACGTAAACCTCCTGAGCAGATCAAAGAATTTAAAGAACAGAATACGCAAAAGCGTTTTGAAACTTGGTTTAAAAATATTAAAACCACAGAAGTTGCACTTAACGGGCGATTAAATGAGGATACTGTTATTCTAAAGGTATATAAGTAATGTTTAATCAGCATTTAAACAATTATGCTAACAATGGGTTTAATCAAGTTGAAGGATGGGTAAATCCGAGATTACTTGAAATTGTAGACTTTATGGAAACTGTTCCTATCAATAAAAAAGGCGGAATGGCAGAAATCGGAGTTCATCATGGAAGATTTTATATATTATTAAATCAAGTAATCGAATTATTTGAAACCAGTTATGCTATTGATGTGTTTGAGAACCAGTCTCTAAACATCGATGGGTCTGGTGAAGGAAATAGAGTTAAATTTGAAAATAATTTAAAATTATACGATAGACACCAAGGCAAGAACACTGTCATATTACCATATGACTCAACTGATCCTGCTTATTGCTTAGATAAGATAATTAATCCGGGCAGCTTAAAATATATCAGTATCGACGGCGGGCATACACCTGAACATGTAGTTAATGATTTAAAATTAGCTTCGAATTTGATTTCTAATCAAGGTGTTGTTATTGTCGATGACATTACAAATCATTGGTGGATGGGAGTAGTCGAAGGTGTATCTAAATTTTTACTGACCACTCCGACACTGGTGCCATTTGCTATCGGTGATAATAAATTGTTTATGACTAAATTAAGTTATCATAATTATTGGTTTGAGCAATTTGCTATCACTAGATTCGCTACTAAGCAAATTACATTTTTTGGACACAAAATGGTATGTCTATAAAGGAAGTTAAATGAAGGTGGGACTTAGTTACAGTCGTTGTATACTTGATATTGTCGAAGGACGAGTAAGTGAAGACGAGGTATTAGTTATTGTTACTCGTACCGATTTTGATCCGACCGATAATGGTCAATGGAAGGAAATTTGGGGCCATTATACATTCTCAGAATGGCATGGCTATGATTACTCTAACAAAGATCATGAAGATTTGTTTAGAAATACAACTTTAAGTTTGTATAATAAAGGAAAGTTACATCAGCCGAGAAAATTTGGTGCGTATCCACATAGACGCTCTGAATATTGGCTAGAAACAGTTCTTCCTTCGGAAGAGTTAGAAAAAAATACTGCTGCTAAAAAAGCGTGGAATCATTTTCAAGTTTTAGCAGGATTAACAAATGTAAATTTAGATAAGGAATATAAATGATTACTAATAATTTAGTGCCGATTGTAGTTGAAAAAACCGGTCAAGGCGAACGAGCATTCGATATCTTTAGTCGTTTACTAAATGATCGAATTGTATTTTTAAATGGCCCTGTAGATGATCATAGTGCTAATTTAATTGTTGCACAAATGCTACATCTCGAAAGTAGTGATAGTGAAAAAGACATTCATTTTTATATCAATAGTCCGGGCGGGTTAGTTACTGCAGGCATGGCAATTTATGATGTTATGCAGTTTGTAAAGCCTGATGTAGCAACATATGTCATGGGGCAAGCTTGCAGTATGGGCAGTTTGCTAGCACAAGCGGGTGCAGCAGGAAAACGCTATATATTGCCATATGCACGACACATGATACATCAGCCTAGTGGCGGAGCTCGAGGCCAAGCTACTGATATGCTTATTCATGTTGAAGAAATTCTCAAAATGAAGAAAGAACTTACTGGAATTTATGTCAAACATAATAGTAAAGGTAAGACTTACGACGAATTTATTGCTGACATGGAGCGTGATAAGTTTATGAGTGCTCAAGAAGCACTTGATTACGGGCTAGTTGATCAAATCGTCGAAAAACGAAAATAATCTAACTGTAGTTTTGCTAAATAGTAGAAACATTCTTTTTTAGGTGTTTCTACTATATAGGTTAAAAACATGGTAAAAGTATTCGAATCAACTCCGACTAATTTTAGTGGAGATCAGGTCAGTGGCGGAACTATCACTAATTTTTCCAGTACCGGCATTAAAGATAATGCTTCGAGTACTACACTGGTAGTAGATGATGGTAAAATTACTGTTCCTAGCATTTCTGTTAATACACTAGACGGTAATGTAATCGTTAGAGGCGACATTAAAGTTTATGGTATATTAGATGCTGGTTTCGTAAGAACTACAGAAATAATTACCAATCAAAGATACGAAAAACAATACTTACAATTTGCAGGAACCGACGGCAGCGGCATCGGAACAGGGTTATTATGGTTAGCAGACGTTAATAAACAATTCGTTTTAAGAACTAATCCAGATAGATTTTGGCTGACTGAAAACATCGATCTTCCTGCTTCTAAAGCTATTATGTTTGATGAAGTTCCTACCTTAACTAGGGATGCATTAGGTAAAAATGTTATTGTAAGTAATTTGCAAACGCTAGGAACATTAAATTCTCTAAATGTTAATGGATCTGTTAATATTGGGGATCATATATTCTATAATCCGGTATCTCAAAGATTAGGCATCGGCACCGATAGTCCGAATGGGCTAGTAAGTTTATTAGATTACATAAACAATATAGAAATTATTATAGACGGTGATGCTAGCGGGTACGGAAAGATCGGAACTTTTAGCACCAAGTCATTAGCATTAGTTACGGATGATACACCGAGAATCACAATAACTGAAACAGGAAATATTGTCTTAGGGCAAGAATACAAAGATAGTACTGTTATCAGAGTATATGGTAAGATGGGTATAGGGGTTAAAAACCCTTCAGAACAATTCGAAGTTTCTGGAAATTTTAAATTCGGAAATAGAATGTTTACTAATGGAAATACTGCGCCGATTTCTGGAGTTTACCAAGTAGGCGATATAGTGTGGAATTCAAATCCTAGACCGAACTCTTTTGTAGGGTGGGTTTGTACTGCTAGTGGAAATCCAGGATCTTGGAATGGGTTCGGGTTAATTAGTAATTAAAAAAGTATTAATACAATAAATTTAGTTTTGGCATTAAATATTTTGTTAGGGAAATATCATGTCATTATCTATAATAAAACAATTTAACGACAATATTCGGCAATTAAACCGTCAGAGACCATATTGGTTAATACTTAGCGGGTTTGTGATACTTACTATTTTATTGGTTACTTTTTTTTGGAAATTTTTATTAAATCTGCATTCACAGGTTGTTTGGTGGTCTATCGGAGTTAGTGGTATAACTTTAGCAATAATTTGGTGGTGGTGGACTATGTCTCTTATTAATCGAATTATAGGGCATCAATATCAAATGATTGATATATTAGAAGAAATAAGTACTGATATTGAATACGTTAAGAAAGAAATTTCATTCTTAAAACCTAATTCATAGCGGCCTAGGGCGTCGTCCCGCTTTACAAATTCCGCTGCCTATGTTATATTATTTCATAGGAGTTTAATATGTATACTAGTACAAAGTTTTTTAAAGAAATCGGACCTTGCGCTTACCGAAATTGGAAGAGCGATACAGATTGCTATATGCTACATGGATACGATCGCAGTTTTAAATTTGTATTCGGCGCTAGTCATTTAGATAAACAAGGCTTCGTTGTAGATTTTGGTGCCTTGAAAGAAGTCAAGAGAAAATTAGAATATTGGTTTGACCATACTGTTATCTTGCAGGCCGACGATCCTTTAGTAAAGACTTTTAGAGATTTAGAATCTAAAGGTCATTGTAAGTTGACTACTTTCCCTTTGATTAGTTGTGAAGGATTAGCACAGTTTGTAGGAGAATATGTCGATTCATTACTTCAACGTCAAAATGATGGGCGTAATTGGGTCATTAGCTGTGAAATGATTGAAGCTGAAAAGAACAGTGCAATCTATACCATTAATCATAGTGATCCCGATCGATTGAGCTATGACGATTTAATAGCCATTAGAGAAGAAATGGAAGAAAATAATTCGATTAAGTTCGAGGATCTATAATGAAAAAAATATTAGTAACCGGTGGTGCCGGATTTTTAGGTAGTCATCTCTGCGATCATTTGGTCAAACAAGGACATCACGTTCTTTGTGTTGATAATTATTTTACAGGTAGTAAAAAAAATATCGAACCGTTATTACGTTATCCAAACTTTGAAGTAATTCGACAAGACGTGTGTTTTCCTCTCTATGTAGAAGTAGACGAAATTTATAACCTTGCTTGTCCGGCAAGTCCTGTGCATTATCAGCACGATCCGATTCAAACTACTAAGACTAGTATTCTAGGCGCTTATAATTTGCTAGGGTTAGCTAAACGTACAGGTGCAAAGATTTTACAAGCATCTACTAGCGAAGTATATGGTGATCCAAAAGAACATCCTCAGAGAGAAGAATATTGGGGTAATGTTAATCCAATCGGTATTCGTAGCTGTTATGATGAAGGTAAACGAGCAGCCGAGACTCTGTTCTTCGATTATCATCGTCAACACAGTGTTCGAATTAAGGTTGCACGTATTTTTAATACCTATGGACCACGTATGGCGGTTAATGACGGGCGTGTAGTTAGTAATTTTATTGTGCAGGCGTTAAAAGGAGAGGACATCACTATATACGGTGATGGAACCCAAACAAGAAGTTTCTGCTATGTCGAAGATTTAATTCAAGGGTTAATGTCTCTTATGAATAGTAAAGACTCTGTAACTGGTCCAATTAATTTAGGTAATCCTAGAGAATTTACTATGTTAGAATTAGCAGAAAAAGTTATCGAGCAGACTAAATCATCTAGTAAAATTATATTTAAACCGTTACCTGGTGATGACCCAAAACAAAGACGCCCAGACATTACACGAGCACAGGTGTTTTTAGATTGGAATCCTGAAATTCCATTAGAAGAAGGATTAGTCGATACTATTTCTTATTTTAAAAAGGTAATTTAATTAATTGACTTTTACTATCTCCTATGTTACATTAGTAATATAGGAGATTTTTTTATGATCGAAGCTTCTAAAACTTGGACTGTTACACCAGAAGAAGATCCAGAAACCGGTGACATGATCATTACTTTTCCTGCTGATTTACTAGATTCAGTAGGGTGGAAAGAAGGAGATGTCCTTAATTGGGATGTGCATGAAGATGGGGTCGTTTATCTAACCAAAAAAGAAATAGTTGACAACAAGTCTACTAAATAGTATAGTATTACACGTAGAGCAGGGTAGACCAGCTCTTATAACAACAGGAGTAGATCCGCATGAAAAAAATTAAACCACAAGGATGGACTGATCACGGTATTGAAGCAAGGCGCTATGACCTAGCAGTGGTAATTGGACGTTTCCAACCTTTTCACAATGCTCATGAAAAGCTAATTGAACGCGCCAAACAGCATAGCGATCATGTGCTGGTATTGATCGGCAGCTCATTTATTGCCCGCAATATTAAGAATCCTTTTACTTATGATGAACGAGTGCAAATGCTGCCCACAGGAGTTGTGTCAGCACCGATTGAGGACGAGCTTTATAATGACCAACATTGGGTAGCCCGTGTGCAGCAGCAAGTCGAAGATGAGCTGCATCAGCTCTACGATGATATCGGTGAGTGCACAGTCTGTATTGTGGGGCACGAGAAGGACGACAGCAGCCAGTACCTGCGTTGGTTTCCGCAGTATGCCTTTGAAGAAGTGCCGAGTCTAGCTACGCTAGACAGCACTAAGATCCGAGACATTCTGTTTGGCAGTGAAATGATTCCGGCAGATGTCATGCCCGAGCGTGTGCAGACCTTTATTAAGGCGTGGCGTATTAGTAATGAAGAGATTTATTTCAATCTTTGTGCCGAGCACAAGTTTATCAAAGAATACAAGCAAATGTGGGCCGCTGCTCCGTTTCAGCCTGTGTTCGTCACGACTGATGCTGTTGTTATTTGCCAGGGTCACATCCTACTGATCAAGCGTCGCATGGCTCCAGGAAAAGGGTTGTGGGCACTTCCAGGTGGTTTCCTTGGAGCCAACGAAAAAATTGAAGATTCTATGATCCGCGAGCTGGAAGAAGAAACTCGCATCAAGGTCAGCAGCGACATGCTGAGGGCCTGCACAAAAGGCAATCATGTGTTTGATCATCCTCGTCGCAGTGAACGTGGAAGGACAATCACTCATGCTTATCTAGTTGTGTTGCAAGAGCGAGCACTTCCTAAGGTGCGTGGATCGGATGATGCTGAAAGGGCCAAATGGTTCCCCCTTTCGGAGTTTTATGAGATGATGGACCAAATGTATGAAGATCATTATTCAATCGCTACATACATGATTAATCGAGCTTGAGTGCAGGGCAGACCAGCACTATTTTTAACAACTAAGGAGTAGATCCAAATGAATATTATTTTAAATGTTGATAGTTATAAGACCAGCCACTTTGTTCAGTATCCAGAAGGTACTACTAACGTGTTTTCATATATTGAGTCGCGTGGTGGCGAATATGACCATACACTGTTTTTTGGCCTGCAGGCATTCGTCAAAGAATATCTGCTCAAGCCAATTTGCTTACACGATATCCACGAAGCCGAAGAAGTTTATCAACTTCACGGTGTTCCTTTTAACAAACAGGGATGGGTAGATATTCTACGCAAGCATCGGGGTTATCTTCCGATCCGTATCAAGGCAGTGAAGGAAGGTACGATTGTTCCTACTCACAATGTTTTGGTCACGGTGGAAAACACTGATCCTGAAATGCCGTGGCTGACCAGTTATATAGAGACTGCTCTGCTTCGTGCAGTATGGTATCCGACTACTGTGGCTACGATTAGCCACAGTATCCGTAAGGTTATCGAAGAACGTCTCCGACTCAGTGCAGATACTACTGATGGATTAGATTTTAAATTGCATGACTTTGGCGCACGTGGTGTCAGCAGTCTTGAAAGTGCAGCTCTTGGCGGACTTGCACACCTTGTGAATTTCAAAGGTACAGATAATGTCCCTGCTCTGATGTATGCTCGAAAGTACTATAATGAGCATATGGCAGGCTACAGTATTCCAGCAGCAGAACACAGCACTATTACTAGCTGGGGACGAGAGCATGAAGCAGATGCTTACGCTAACATGCTTAAGCAGTTTGCCCGGCCCGGCGCGTTGGTAGCAGTAGTTTCAGATAGCTACGACCTATTCAACGCTGTGGAAAATATCTGGGGTGGCGAGCTGCGTCAGCAGATAATCGACAGTGGTGCGACTGTTGTAATTCGTCCGGACAGCGGCAATCCTACAGACGTTGTTTCTCATACTGCAGTCTTGCTAGATAAGAAATTTGGTAGCAGTTTCAATAAAGACGGCTATAAGCTGTTAAACAACGTGCGTATCATCCAAGGCGATGGCATTAACGAACAAAGCATCAAGGACATTCTTGCTCGTTTACAGGTCTTGGGTTACAGCGCCGACAACGTAGCATTTGGTATGGGTGGTGCTTTGCTACAGCATATGAACCGCGATACACAGAAATTTGCTATGAAGGCATCGGCCGCTAAGGTCAACGGCAAATGGAGGGATGTTTTCAAAGATCCAATTACAGATTTTGGCAAGCGCAGCAAGAAAGGTCGGTTGGACTTATTCTACAACCACATGACCAACACTTACTCAACTGCGCGAGAAACAGAAGATCATGTACACTTCCGTATGCTGGAAACGGTCTATGAAAATGGTCAGTTAATTCGAGATCAAACCTTGACAGAGATCCGTGAAATTGCCAAACTCTAAACAAAGAATCAATTGCATATGGTTGTTGAAATATTCATGACAGATCTTTTTAAAGAATGGAAGGAAAAACGATTTGTTGTTTATAAGGACAAATTGATAGATCCTAACTACGAATTCTGTGTGGTATTGACAGATAACCAATATTGGATAGAAAATAATGAAGCTTTGACAAAATGGTGTTATAATCATAACTGTACCTGGACAGGTATGGTTGTAAATATACCCGACGAAAAAATGTTATCCTGGTTTATATTGAGGTGGTCATGAACACTGAATATCTTCTTAGATTTGATGC
>Ga0208379_1000462_pt1 | contig 17880 bp, 16 predicted proteins | sample CryBogCBE02Aug07_FD_184559 | JGI IMG/M metagenome (GOLD analysis project Ga0208379, IMG submission 184559) | Freshwater microbial communities from Crystal Bog, Wisconsin, USA - CBE02Aug07 (SPAdes) | ecosystem: Environmental > Aquatic > Freshwater > Lake | place: Crystal Bog, Wisconsin, USA... | reverse complement strand
GGTGGCTCCAATATGTTTGGGACGGGTGGTGCAAATACTACAATCAATCAAACAGCTGGCAGCAACGGTACGGGATATGGCGCTGGTGGGGCAGGTGGAAGTTCATCTGCTGGGTCTGGCACCGGCGGTCTTTGCATTATTGAGTTTTAAGAGGATAACATGGCAGTCACCATTGACGGATCAGCAGGCATTACAACCCCCGGTGAAACAATCACTGGCACGGGGTCTAAGGTTCTTGGTGATTTTTCTAACGCCACTGTAGCAAGCCGCAACAGTTTCCAAACCAGCACAACCAATGGCTCAACTGGTATTTATGCCTTGCCAAATGGCACAAGCACTGCCGCGTCATGGCAGGCGACCAATGCTGCTGACCCGACCAATGCCAGCAAGATCCTGATTGCTACCAACGGTAGTACGGATGTTCAGCTTGTGTCAGGTATTAACGGCACTGGCACTTATTTGCCAATGTCATTTTATACCAATGGCACACAGCAGATGCAGCTTTCTACGGCTGGTATTCTTACTGGCACGGCTGGTAATTTGATGCTCGTGCAAGGCACAGCACAGAATTTAACAAGCGGAACTGCGGCTGCGTTTACATCAATCCCATCTTGGGTAAAACGGATAACGGTATCTGTCTCCAATTTGACTGGTTCAGGTTCATCCCCGAATATTATTCAATTGGGAACGGGTGCTGGGCCAACCTATACAACGACAGGATATTTAGCGTCTGCAACAGCCCTTACAACAACTGGCGCTCCAACCGCATTTACAGCGGGTTTTCCTGTGGTCCAATCACAGACATCTTCTTATGTAAAATCTGGTGTAGGAGTTCTTACACTTGTGGATTCTGCCACTAATACTTGGGCGTGGTCTGGCACTTTTGCATTTAGCACGGGTAGCACAGGAACATACCAAGCCGGTGGATATGTTGCTCTTTCCGGCGTTTTAACCGCATTACAACTTACAACTGTCAATGGCACTGACACATTTGTTAGTGGTAAAGTCAATATTCAGTATGAATAAGAGGGTATTATGGAACGTATTGAAGTCAACGTCCAAACTGGTGAAGTAAAAACCATTCAGCTTACTGCTGAAGAGGTAGCTGCTGCACAAGCGCAATATGCGGCATGGCAAGCATCACAGCCGACTACTCCTCCCGCACCAACATTAGCTGACTTACAAGCACAACTTGCAACATTGACCGCGCAAATTGACGCATTAACGCCTAAATAACAGGAGTCTCTTATGAGCGGCACATTACAAGCATCGGTCGTAAAAGACTCGGCTTCCTCAACAAACAATCTTGCTCTGGATGCCAGCGGTAACGTCACGGTTGGTAATAACCTAACTGTGACTGGGACAACCACATTTACCGGTGGATTTAGCGGAGCGTTGACCGCCCCTGCTTTTATCCCATCTGGTTCAACCGTGCCAACAAACGGCATGTATCTTTCTGCTGCCAACACTTTGAACCTTTCCACTAACACGACCAATCAGGTGCAAATTTCTTCGGCTGGTATTGTCACTGGCACGGCTGGCAATCTGATGTTGGTTCAAGGAACTGCTGTTGCGTCTACATCTGGCACAAGCATTGACTTCACAGGTATACCGTCTTGGGTAAAAAAAATCACTATTATGTTAAATGTTGTAAGCACAAATGGTTCAAGCATAATAGAAATTAGACTTGGGACAGGAGGCGTAGCAGAAGCAACAGGATATAATGCTATTGTTGGCGGTAGCGCAACAGCAAGCGTCGCAAGGGCGCTTACCTCTACAACTGGATTTGTCACGGCGCATGTGAGTACTGCGTCGGATACATATTCCGGTTCTGTTGTTTTTACAAATTTAAACGGAAATATTTGGACTTGCTCTGGAAATTTGTGTGATCCTTTTGACGGATACGCGTTTTCATTGTCAGGAGTTAAAACTCTTGGAGGTGTTTTAAATATGGTTCGCGTAACAACACAAAATGGCACCGACACATTTGACGCTGGTTCTATTAACATTCTGTATGAATAAGAGGGCAGTATGAATATCACAATTACTTTGACAATTGACGAAACAAATTACGTTCTCAGCGCATTGGGGTCTCGCCCCTTTGCGGAAGTCGCTGATTTGGTTTTTAAAATTAAAAACGAAGCCGAAAGTCAAATTACCCCAGCGCCCGCTTCAGAAGCACCAGCCACGGCAGAATGACCATGACAGACGATCATAACACCAACCTCGTTGTGGATTCAGCAATAGCTGGCGGTGTTATGTCAATGCCGATATGGGCCGTTGGGTTAAACGAATGGCTTTTATTGTTTCTTCATTTGGGCGGCGCAATTCTTGTCGCATACCGCCTTTGGGTTATGTTTAGAGAGATTAAAAACAAATCATGACTACGGGATTAACATACAACACTTATGTTTCCCAAATCGCCACTATGGCGGTAATAAACAGCTATAACCTAAATGATCCTACGGATCCGTTTACAATTATCATCCCGCAGATGATTAATTACGCCGAATTGCGCATGCAGCGTGATTTGGATTTTTTAAATACAATTACAACCGCCTCTTATACGCCGTCTACCGTCAATCAATCTTTGACGCTGTCTACAACCGGCAACACGTATCCATTTGTTACGGTGCAAAACATTGCGGTTGCGGATCCTGCAAGCGGTTATACAAAACAGCTTACACCTGTGTCCAAAGAATGGATTTACAACGTATACCCGATTGGGTCTACGACATCGTTGCCCGTTTATTACGCGCCCTTAGATGATAATATTTATCTTTTAGGGCCGCAGCCTGATCAGATTTACACATATTCTGTGGTTGGGACGCAACGTTTTCCAACCCTGTCTTCTTCAAATACAACGACGTTTATCAGTCAGTATCTGCCAGATATCTTTATTATGGCATCTATGATTTATATCGCCGCTTACCAACGCAATTTTACAAGTGCCGCGTCAAACGATCCGCAAATGGCGGTTACGTATGAGACGCAGTATCAGGCCCTGATGAAAGGCGCGATGGTTGAAGAAGCTCGTAAGAAATTTGAGGCTTCGGGTTGGTCGTCTATGTCACCGGCCCTTGCTGCTACACCCGCGAGGTAACCTATGCCTCATGCAGCCCTTACGCTCCAACCCGGTGTAGATGTTATTAAAACACCCACTTTAAATGAAGCGGCTATTTCTTCCTCTAATATGATTCGGTATTTGCCTGATAAACCCGGCACTGCGTTTCCGCAACGTATTGGCGGATGGGTTAAATACTGCACGACCGCATTAACATCTTCAATCCGCGCTTTAAAGAGTTGGGAGGATTTAAGTGCGAATACGTGGTTGGGGATTGGCTGCACAAATGGCGTTTACGCTCTTTTAAGCGGCACGAATACCCCAAACAACATTTCCCCGCGTACAGCGACAACGAACAACCCCGTTAATATATCCGCGACGGCTGGATCTGGTACGTTTACGATTAACGACGCAAACAGCAACGTTAACAATTACTCAAGTGTTTATATCACGACACCAATCAGTGTTGCGGGTATTATTTTGTCAGGAATATATTCCGTAGCGTCTAGCCCCAGTACATCGCAGTATACTATTACGAACGCGACAAATGCGGTCTATTCGACAAATCAAACCGCTACAATTACTAACGCATCTCCCGCTGTCATTACGGTTGCATCCGCGCCAGTCACGGGAACCGTTGTTACGTTTTCCACGACCGGTACATTGCCAACTGGCATCACGGCGGGGACGCAATACTTTGTCCGTAACATTAACACGACAACATTCAATATATCTTTAACGCCCTCCGGTTCTTTGATTAACACGTCAAGCGCCGGATCAGGCACACACACCGCTAAATTTCCCGGGCAGTTGCCGTACTTTACGACTACCTCCGGATCATCTGTTGTAAACGTTCTACTTCCCAATCATGGTTATACGTTTGGGTCTACGTTTACGGTAAATATCCCCACGACAGTCGGCGGGGTCACGTTATATGGCGCGTATACACTTTTGGCTACGCCACTGGACGCAAATAACTTTTCGTTCTTAGCGTCTAATACCGCTAACGCTACTGCGTCCGCTTTTGAAAATTCGGATAACGCAAATTATGTTTATTATTATGCTATACAGCCTCCTTATGCGGCATCCGCGTTTGGTGACAATGGTTTTGGTGCTAATGCATTTGGTGGGGTTGCATCGTATGGGTTCGTTGGGACCGGGTATATTTCCGGCACAACATTAACGATTACAGCCGTATCCAGCGGTTTTGTTCTGATAAATTCAATTATCAGTGGTAGTACCGCAAGTGGATCCGCGAGCATCGCAACAGGAACAACCGTATTAAGCCAGTCAAGCGGTACGGCGGGTGGCGCTGGAACGTATGCGGTCAGCGTTTCTCAAACTATCGGTTCCGCCGGAACTCCCATTACGATCACAGCATCCGCATCACCGGGCGCGAATTATGCAAGCACAGATTGGTTTTTGGATAGCTGGGGGCAGACGCTTGTCATGTGCCCTCCCGGTGGCCCAATTTTTGGTTGGATACCCAATTACTATGTGTCAAACGCGTTTTATCTTCAGAACGCACCGACCGTAAATCAGGGAATTTTTGTTGCGATGCCGCAACAACAGATTGTCGCGTGGGGATCTTCCTTTACGAACATATCCGACCCTCTTCTTTTGCGTTGGTCCGACGTATCAAACTACAACATTTGGAACGCGCAATCTATCAATCAAGCGGGTTCTTTCCGCATTCCCACAGGGAGTCGCATTGTTTCCTGTATGCAGGGACCACAACAGGGGTTGATATGGACTGACCTTGATCTATGGGCGATGCAGTATGTCGGTGTGCCGCTTGTTTATGGGTTTAATAAAATTGGTTCAAACTGCGGTTTGATCGCGCCTAAAGCCGCAACTCAATTGAATAACATCTCGTATTGGATGTCACAAAAACAGTTTTTCATGCTGTCGGGCAATGGTGTGCAAGTCATCCCATGCCCCGCTTGGGACGTTATTTTCCAAAACTTAAATACAAACGGGGTGAATAATATTAGAGCCGCCGCAAATACTTCATTCAACGAAGTGTGGTGGTTCTACCCATCTTTGACGCAATATACGTCCGTTACGTCTGGCACAAACTACACGATCCAATCATTGGGTCAGATTAACATTGCTGCCAATTTAACGGCCTCCAGCAGCACGATTAATATAACCGGTTTGTCAACCGGCGCTATCTTTGTGGGGCAGGCGATCACTGGGCAGGGGATCCCCGCAAACACGACCATCACCGCGTTTGGAACAGGGACGGGCGGGACTGGTACTTACACCATTAGCAACAACGCGACGCAAACGTTAACGGGTGCCGCTATATATGGTGTCGCGAATAACTTCGTTGCTTTGGGTGCTTCATCAAATACTGTTGGGACTACATTCCTAGCAACCGCATCTTCACCTACTTTGTATGATACGGGCGCTGTTTTATCCAACGACAATGATTCGTACATAAAATACAACACGGTTGTACAGGCTTGGGATTACGGGACACTTGCTCGTACCGCATGGATTGATCAGTCGGTATTGGGGCAACCTATCGCGTCTGGAACGGATAATTATCTGTATCAACACGAAGTCGGCAATTCCGCAGCGGGTGGTCCAATTAACGCTAATTTTACGACTGGTTATTTTTCTATGGCGGAAGGCGATCAAAAAGTATTTGTTGATCAAATTTGGCCTGATATGAAATGGGGAACGTATACCGGCAATAACAACGCGACGGTATATTTGACGATCAATTCAGTTAACTACCCCGGAGACACGCCCGTATCTTTTGGGCCATATCCCATAACGCAGGGGACGGAGTACCTAACCGTTCGTGTTCGGGGGCGGCTGTTTTCGTTTACGATTGGGTCAACTGATTCTGCTGGAAACGTGCAGACTGGTGAACAATTTTGGAGATTGGGTAAAATTCGGTATAGGCTTGCGCCGGATGGGAAATTCTAATGGCTAGTTTAACCATGTTTCGCATACATGCCATACATTTCATTGGTTGCTTTTTTGTAAGCTTCATGCGCTTCTTGGGGCGTATTAAAAGTGCTGCCCAAATTTTTGGTTTTTCCTTTAACATTTGTCAAATAGGAGGCGGCCATAGCTAGTTTAGACGATATCCTCTCGACGCAAAAAAACGGTGTTGTCGCGATTAACGCGCTTCAACAGTTTATGGGTTATGTTTACAACATTATGCGGGGAACCCCCATTTCCCCAGCCGCATCTACGACATCCGTATCAACGTTGTATACAGTCCCATCGACCGGTCAGTTTTTATTGACGGATATTGAAATCTGCAACACGACAGCAACTGCGGGGACGTTTACCATTTACCTTGTACCATCGGGTGGTACAGCGTCTCAAGCCAATGCTTTGTTTTATTCGTCTCCTATCAATGGAAACTCTCTTGTTCAATGGACGGGGCAGCAGTCTTTAGCGGCGGGGTCCACCATACAAGGCTTAGCATCAGCGACCACAATCACAATTAAAGTGTCGGGGAGTGCGCAGTAATGGCGATTACCGTTTACCCTCCTTATGGATCATCCGTAAATCCAAGTACTGTTATTACGAACAATGAAAACACTTTGGCGCTTCCGACATACATGCAAGTCGCTCGCGGCCTTGTGACCGGCGCATCTGTCGTAAATATTTACGGGTATCAAGCGGCATTGCCCAATTCAAGCGGTGCGACTTATTATCCCGTATGGGAAAATACAACCGCGTATACATATCCTGGTTCTGCCACGACAATGTTGTTGTGGAGTTCATCAGGATCAGACACCAATGTGTCTGTATTGATCAACGGTTTGGACGCAAGTTACAATCAAATTTCTGAAACGCTTGTTTTAACAAATGGCACAACGGGCGTTACAACGGTCAATAGTTATTTGAGGATTAACGGCATACAGGTCACCGGATCTGTAAATGCTGTTGGTACAATTAACCTTGGAAACAACGCTAAAACTATTCAATATGCTGAAATCACTGTTGGCAATGGTAAAAGTCAAATGATGATTTATACCGTTCCTAACGGTTACACGTTTTATCTTACACGTTCGAACGCCTATTCAAATTTAAATGGTAACACGGCGCTTAATTATTCAAATTATCGCGTGTACACACAATCATCTACAGGATTGGTGCAAATTTTATTGCAAGCGCCGTTTGTAAGTACCTATCAAACATTGCGCGTTGCTCCTCGCGCTTACACGCAAAAAACAGACATTCAATGGCAAATTGCCGGTAATCCTGCGTCTGGTACGTCTTCTGTTGGTGTTGGCGTTGAAGGTGTGTTAATATCGAATACCGCTGCATAGGATTAATGTCATGAGTTATACAACCACAACCAACAAATCGTTATACGAAGTCACTCCCGGTACGGAAATTGGTACGTGGGGGCCAATTATTAACGGTGACTGGACTTATGTTGACGCTGCTTTTGGTGGATATGCGGCATATACCCTAACATCGACCATGACCAATCAAGTGGTGGGTACAACGGGAACCACAACGACACCGCCGGATTATGTTAATCTACGTATTATTTTAAATGGTAATACGGGTTCTTCGTACGTTTTTACGGGCAGCGGGTCTATTTCCGGCACGGTTTTGACGATTAGCGGGGTTACCGGAACAATCAGTGCCGGTAACGTTATCAGCGGCTCGGGCGTATCCAGCGGCACAAAAATTGTTAATCAGATTTCCGGGACAACCGGCGGCGCAGGTACGTACACCGTAGACAATTCTCAAACCGTTTCAACCACCACGATCAATGGTAATAACGGAACAATCAACCTGACATTCCCTTCTGGGGTTGCTGGTATGTGGATCGTTAATAATGCTACAACCGGCCCCGCTTCTATTTTTGCGGTTACTGCGGCTGGCGGCTCCGGTGTGTACCTCAACCAAGGGGTTAACAGCATTATCTATTCCGATGGGACAAACGTCTATTTTGCTGACAGTCGCTACAACACAAACGCCATCGGCGCTACTGGCGGCGGGTCTGACCAGATATTTTTTGAAAACGGTCAGGTCATCACCACAAGCTACACAATTCCATCCAACGTAAACGCCATGACGGCGGGGCCGGTGACAATTAATTCCGGCATTACCGTTACAATTAACACGCCAACTGTTTGGACAATCGTCTAAATTAAATGTATAAAGGTTAAAATTCGGAGACTTAATGATGCCAAACAGTGATTTGTACGATTATTTAACTAGATTGCTGACCGTTAATCAGCCCGCTCCGAATCCGCAGGGCCGTTATACCATGCCGGATGTCGGTTTGCGTATGGGCAATGTCGGCGAACCGGGGATCACTACCCGCCCTCGTCCTACGCATCGCAGTTCCGAAAACGAGGCGATGAATAAATACGAATTGCGTAACTCGCCCGTTAGAGATCCGGATGCATTGACCCCGCAGTATCGTAATCCAAATACGGGCGACATGGGAACGCAGCCATCTGACGCGCAAGAACGTCAAACTATGGTGACGGGTACGCAAAACCCTTATTTCCGTGCGCCGACTGGCCCTAACAGTCATGCGATTATGGAACAAAATTCCATGCGGGCTTTGCAGGATATGCAAGCGCCGTACACCCCTCCCTCACGATCAACCCCTCAATCTTATCGGCAGGCCGAAATCAATTCCATGAACCAAATGGGTCAGGAACAGCTTGGTCGCGGTACAGGATCGTCCGCCCCTAAATCCCCCACAACGGGCCGCGTAGGCGCTCCTTCTCCTGCCCCGACTCAGCCTCAGACCCCATCCAATCAGGTTTATTGGCTGGATCGCGGTGATGGTAGCCCCTTAACTCCGATGGGTAATCAGCTCCCTAAAAATATGTCCCCCGGCGCACAACAGGGCGGTGGTTACATTTTTGGCGTGGACGCTCCTACCAAATCATTGTTTGGCAAAAACCCAAAGTCAGATTTGTCCCAGTACCCTTCAGCGGATGTTCCTGTTCCGCCGGTTCGCCCTGATGATTTGGGTGACGGTCATGCAGATGGCGGGATGATCAAACGCGCTTCCAAGGTGGCCCGTGAAAAGGCAACCCCATGCCACAGCGGCATCATTAACATGGCTGTAGGAGGTAGAACCGACCATATTCCGATGAATGTACTGGAAGGGTCATATGTCCTGCCGGCGGACATCGTATCAGGTTTGGGCGAAGGTAACACGCTTGCGGGATCCAAGATCCTTGACAATATGTTCTCTAGCGGCCCGTTTGGCACGAAAATGCCGAACTTCCGCGCATCCCCTAATTTTCCCAAAGCGCAACCCGTTAAGAACCCAAATGTCTTACAGACGGGCGTAACAGCCGCTAAAGGCGGTACAATCAGCGGTAATTCAAAGCCTGTCCCAATTATTGCGGCGGGTGGTGAGTATGTGGTACACCCTGAAACAGTTACTAAATTGGGGCAAGGGAATATGGACGCGGGCCATGAGTATCTTGATAACTTTGTTAAATACGTCCGCGCTCATACCGCTAAAACTTTGCAGAACCTTCCCGGTCCCCGTAAAGATTAAAGGAGAATACGATGGACTTTAATGTTCAACTCGCCAACGATTCGATGGCGGAAGACATTACGGACGTTTTGCTTGAAGGTCAGGATGAGGGGTTTGTATTCCCGCCTGACCGCGATGCTATTTTGGAATTCGTCAATAACATGATGAATAAAAACGGCGGGATCATCGGTGTTATTTATGATAAAGAAAACAAATGCATAGAAGCGGTTATTGGGCTTCGGCTTGATAAATTTTGGTTTTCTGATCAATGGTTTCTAGGGGACGTTTTTACGTTTGTTCATCCGGAATTTAGACGTTCAACCCGCGCTAAATGCTTGCTGCAATTTGCGAAAGACTGTTCAAAGAAAATGAATCTCCCCCTTCTTATGGGGATTATGTCTAACATCCGCACTGAAGCGAAGGCGAAACTTTATGAGCGCCAATTCGACCGTGCGGGTAGTTATTTTGTATACAATAACGAAAGTGTCGGAGTGGCGTAATGGGTAGCAGCGGCGGAGGGGGTACAAGTACCTCAACGTATTCACCACCAGCGATAGTTTCTGACGCGTATAAACAACTCGTCCCTCTTGCTGTTGCGCAATCTAAACAACCGTACCCCGAATACGGTGCTGGCCCCGCTGCGGCTGCTTCACAGTTAAACCCATACCTTGTTGCTCCCCAGACACCAAATCAGGTAGCGGCTGGGCAGAACATTGCGAATTTGGCTGGGTACTATCAACCGTATGCAAATGCGGCTTCTGATTTAATTACGCAAAGCGCTAATCCTATTCAAATGCAACAGTTTGGGCAACAAGCCCTTAACCAATACATGTCTCCTTATTTGAATAATGTGTTGGGTTCTACGGTTGCAAACATTAATGAAACCAATGCGCAACAGCAACAACAGTTGCAGAGCAACGCGATATCTAGAGGCGCGTATGGCGGTGATCGTGGTGGTATCGCGCAAGCGGAATTAGCGCGTCAACAAAACCTCGCGAACAACGCTACCCTCGCAAACATTGCGAACGCTGGGTATAGTACAGCGTTGGGCGAATTTAATGCGCAAAACCAATTGGGAACTAATGTTCAAGCGCAAAATAGACAATTGAGCCAAGCAGCAGGGGCAAACCTTGCTAACTTGGGTAATATGGCGCAAAACGCCGCGTTGAACCAAGCGAACGCTCAATATCAATACGGTAGTGCGCAACAGCAACAAGATCAGGCGGCTAAATCGACCGCTTATCAGCAGTTCCTTAATGCGAACCAATACCCGTATCAGCAGTTGGGCTGGTTGGGCAGTATCATTTCCGGTGTCGCGTCTGGATCTGGTGGTACTGGTACATCGACCGCGCCGGGTGCAAGTGCCGCCAACCAGTTGTTGGGTGGTTTGGGTGCTGGCGCTTCTATTTTGGGGAACACAGGCGCGTTTGGATCTAGCGGTTGGTTGTCTAGTGGTTTGAGCGGGTTGTTTGGTGGTGGTGCGGGGGCAGCAACATTAGCAGGTTCGCCCCCATTTGCTCCCGCCGCATTAGGATTTGCTGTAGGCGTTAAAACTGGTGGTCGTATTAAGGCTGAAGATCATCCTGATCATTTTGATCTGGGTGGTATCGCTAGAGACAAACAATCGGACCAATTGACGGGTGCAAGCCCTATCGCTGGTATTGCGGCGCAACAACTTGTTCCTAACGCCCCGCAGATGACACCGGGTAGTTCAAAGATTCCAACCCCGCCCACTCCTCGCCAACCCGGGATTGACCCTAACGCGTTGAAGAGTGCTGTGTCTGGCATCAAAACAATGATGGGGAAAAACCCTGACCAGCAAAAACAACAGACGGCTCCTAAACAGCCATCTGGGGATCTTTCGACTGTTGCTGCTCCTCCGCCCCCAGTGCCAACTGACACTACACAAGCGCCTGTTACACAGGATGATTTAAGCAGACTCGCAAGCTTCAATGATGGTAACGCTGATGGCGGGCGTATTAATCATTATGGGCTTGGCGGCGTTGCTGATGTGCCTAATGAGTCAAATGTGGCGACAGCTCCACAGGCAGCTAATCCGCAACTCACAAACAGCCTTGCGGCGCTTCATCAATCGCAAATGGATTACACAAAGTCACTGCCAAACGCTGGCTCTTTAGCCGCGTCTTCTGTGCAAGCTAATCCGTCCATGCAGCCGACTGATGCGTTCTCTGCCTACAACAAACTTGCGGATACAGGGAAAGCAAACCTTGGCGATTTGCAGACCGCGTATCAAAATTACAAAAACTCTTTTGGCAATGTTACGCCTACATCTTATATGCCCAAAACTACGGACGCATCAAAATCTACGCCCGTTGATACATCGAGTATGAACCTCATTGGGTACAGTGCTGATGGGCAACCTATTTATGGAACGATGAATAGTAGCGCCGCATCCACAGCAAGTGACGGCGGTGGTGGTTGCTGCTTTAACCCTGACGCTCTCGTTTTGATGGCGGATAAAACGTGGAAAAAAATTAAAGATATTGTCGAAGGTGATTGTGTAATTGGTATGAATCTTAAACCAAACACGGTCCTTGGGTTAAAGAAAACGACTGTTGGTAACCGTTCAATGAAAAAATTCATTGACGCTGGTTTTTACGCGACAGATGACCATTTGTTTATGACTGACAATGGTTGGAAGACTTTTAACCCGCAGCGCCTTGTCGATAACAACGCGGAAAATCTTGTTTTCGTTAGTGAGTCAAATAAATCGCACCCCATCAGCGATAATGATCGCTTACTGTATGTTGATATTTTAGAGCAGGATTTTATTCCTTCTTTCATCAATTACCGCGATGATATTGTGCAGACGTTTGTTTTTCCTGAAGATTATGTTGTCTATGATCTTCATCTCGATGGGGACAATACGTACGTCGTAGATGGGTTTGTCGTACATAACTGCGGACAAGCTAATGGCGGGCGTATTCATGGGTACGCTTCTGGCGGTATTACAAATTACGGCGGGATGCAAACATCTAAGACGTTGCAGGATTTGGCTGAAAATGTTGCGGGTTCTGGTGCGTCTTCCGTACCCGGAACCATTGAGGCTCTTGCGTCAAAAGACCTGTTGCAAGAAAGTGCTCGTGGCGGTGTGATTCGTGCTTTGAAGTACGGTGGTGATTCGGGTGATGGGTCTGATGATTCGGGAATTTTGGTAAGTCCTCCGCCATCAAACTACAAAGATCCCGGAATCCTTGTTAATCCGCCTTCTTCGCAATACGCTAATAGCGATAAAGGCATCCTTGTTAACCCCCCTAAAGACACTTCAATTGCAAGCGTTGCTGCATCCGCACGTAATATGCCCCCAGAGTTACAGCGGGCCGCAACAGGAACCGGTTCCATACCTTTTGACAAATCTGATTTAAGCCCGCAAGCGCTCCGCTCTTACGGTTTGGCTTATGCGCAATCATTAGGAGTTGACCCCAAAAAGGTTGATCACATTATGGGCCACGAAAGTGGGTACAAAGCTGATGCGGCAGGTGATGAAAAATCATCTTTCGGTCCATTGCAGTTGCATTATGGTAATGTGTCAGGCAAATACCCGCATCAAGGTATGGGTGACGCATTTACGAAAGACACGGGTTTGGATGCCCGCGATCCTTCAACTGCCTACGAGCAAATTCGTTACGGTATTAATCAAATGAAGGATAAGGGTTTTGGTGCGTGGACAACCGCAAGAGATTTTGCGGCAAACGCATTGAATGGTCCAAGCGCCGGGCAACAAGCTGGTAGACAAATGCAAGGTGCTCCTGAGAAAAAGGGTTCAAGTAATCTTTTTGGCATGTCCGACGACACAAACTACGCGCTTCTCATGGCATCCCTTCGCATGATGGGTACGCCGGGCAATGTTGGTATGGGTCTTGCCGCTGCGGGCGATACATTCGCTAAAACAATGGCACAACAGAAACAGTTGAACCGTGAGCAGATGTCTGCGGAAGCGGAAGCGAATTTAAAGAACGAGCAGGCAGCGTCGCAACGTGTTTCTAAATCTGGGTACACAACGCAAGTCCGCACTCAAAATCCTGACGGTTCATTTAGGATTGAAAATCAGGTTGTTGCGCCGGGATCCACAGCTACGTTTAACACGCAGGGCGCACAAGGAGGTGCAGGCGGTCAAGGTGGTGTTGGGCCTCAAGGATCTACTGGCGGCGGTCCCCAAGCCCCTCAAGGCCCACAAATGCCGCAACAGGAAATTGATGCGTTGGGTCCAAGAGCCGTTGGTGATACTGGAGAAAACAAATTTAATGTTTTGCAGGAACTTGGCCGACAAGCAATACAGGCGAATGCTGGCGATGAAGAAAACGCCAAGAAAATGTTTAATGAACAATATAAAGACGTGTATTCAAGTGCTAAAGCCGCTCAAGGCGGACGCGGGGATCTTGCGGCGGTTGTTAAATCCGTATCAGAGCTTCCTTCAGGTGGGTTGACTGGTTTTGGCCCGGGGTCAGAAGCGCGTTTGAATTTTGCACGATATATCAATGCGGGGCTGCGCACTTTTGGTGATTCTGGGTTTGATGAGAACAACATATCCAATCAACAAATTTTGCAAAAAGTTGCGACTTTGAACGCTAACGAAGGCGGTAATAGTATTGCTGCTCGCTGGTTGTCTCAATACGCAAACGCATTCCCCAATGCTGATCAAAGTGAAACAGCCGCTAAAAACTTAACGGCACAACTTTTAGTCGCGAATACACGGCATCAAGATGCACAACGTGTGGCGGATGTTTACGGCAGGCATTCATTGCGCATGGGTACTGAATTAAACAACGCGATGGAGCGTGTAAACCCAACAGAATTGTATGCGTACGCTAAAAACGACATCGCTAATTTGATGATACGTAGAAGTGTACAAGATCCAGTTACGGGTAAATTGAAGAACCCAGTATCCGCATTGATGGCGGGTGATATCACGCCTGCTGAATTTAATGATTACGCAAAACGTAACGGGTCAAAGATTGAGAATTTGTCGCACTTTGTTTTAGGGCGGTAACATGCCAAATCCTGTCGATATGGACGCTGTTTTTGGAAAACCAACTCCACAACAGCCATCAACTGGGAACCAACCATCTGAAGGGCAACAGACCCAAAAGATGAGTATGGATGATATGTTCGGCAAACCCGGAGAAGCACCCCCTTCTTCAGGTAAAAAAACATCGCCTGAAGATGATGAGTACGAGGCGAAGGTCCAATCTCTTCTGCCAAAAGCGCGTGAATATGTTGGTAAAGAAAGTGGTGCGGGCGGAGCCTTTTTAGAAGGTGTAGGAAAGCCAGCCGAACTGTTAGGGCTTCGTACTGCTACCCGTGGTGCTATGGCGGCTTTTGGAGCGGGGGAAGGTAAGAACTTTTCCGAACGCTACAACCAATTAAAGGCAGAAGACGAGGCTGTTAGCCGTGCGTATGACGAAAAGCATGGGTTAGCAAAAGGGGTTGGTGAATTTGCGGGATATGCGGGCGCGGCATACGTGGCCCCAAGTATTGCTATTCCCGCTGAAGGCGCTCTTATTGCGCGTGGTGTAGGCCCGACCGCCGCTAAATTATTGGGGATGGGTGCTGAGGGTGCTACGTGGGGTGCTGGAACCGCGTTGGGGGAAAAAGCGTTTGGTACGAAGAGCGCAAAAGATGAGCCGGGTATTGGGGAATCAGCGGCTATTGGCGGTATTGGTGGCGCTGGTTTGGGTGCCGCTAGTAAAGTAGCGGGTAAAGCTTATGAATCGTTTATGCCAACCGCTTTGAAGCCATCCACGCTATATGAAAATTACGCTCCTGACTTTGTAAAAAAAATGTTTGGGGAAGGTAATGCGACCATGAACCAAATTGGGGGCATGATCGCTAAAGGCGAAGGGTCAATGAGTTTGCCTGATTTTCTGGCGGCACAGGAAGAAGGAAAGCCTGTCACTCTTTTCCATTTAGTTGGGCCTGAAGATCAAAAAAAATTAATGGAAATTTTTAAGGGTCGTCCCGAAGCCGCCAAAATTATTCAAGACAAGCTTGCGACGTGGTCTAGTGACGCAAAGACTGACATGGAGGATTTCGCACGAAATCTTTTGGGTTCGCATGAATCGCCTGCGGATATGAAAGAAACCGCACAAGCTTTATCGGATTCAATAACAGATCAACGGTATGATGCTATTCGAACTCCGGGCGTAAAAGCTGATTCCGGGGCTACGCCGTGGAAACCTGAATGGAATAAATGGTTAAATTCAGAAACCTTCAATAAAGCAATTGATAATGTTATTGAAAATTTAAGGGAAACCACAGGCATACGCACGGGCGACCGCAATAATTACGTAGCGCCTTTTGAAAAAATTGAAACGACAGACACGGATAGAGCGCGGGCTTTTGCGGATAGTTTTTTTAAAGGTAAAGGGGTTGAAACGCCCGAATCCATCAACATGCTTGGCGATCAAGGGAAACCTAAAAGTTATTATCAATTAGTCAATCCAGACGCTCTTGATTTTCATTTTGTGGATCTTTTGCAGCGCGAATTGAATTCTATGAGCAGCCCCAAACTTAAAGCGCAAAATGCGCCTAAAGGCAGCGTTGCCTCTGAAGTTATGAATGCTCGCCAGCAAATGATGGACGCGTTTACTGACCCCGACAGCAACCTTTATAACAGCACATACGCGCAAGCGCTAAACGCGCATGCGGATGCTCAAAAATTGGGTAACGTATTTGAATTAGGAAAAAAAATCTGGACGACTGGCAAATCCGCTGATGCGTCAGAAATCGCGCAACAAATATCTCGTTTGTCCCCGCAAGAAAAACAATATGTTGCTCATGGGTGGATGGAAGAAGCTATCCAACGCACCAATGGTGATGTTCGTAAATTAAATGATTTGTTAAGCAACAAATACGCGAAACAGGCGGTTATCGATTCGTTGGGGCCAAATCATTACAACGAACTAGAACGGTTTGTGCGTACACGCACAGCAGCCGCGAACGCAATTGAATCCGCCTCTAAATTGGGGTTGGGTTCTGATTACAAAATGCGCAGTTTCTTTACAAACCTTGTTATCTCCGTTGCCTCTCAAAAGGCGGCTATCGCACGTCTCGCGTGGGCGTGGGCAAATGATCACATTGGGGAAAAAGCGGCTCGTAATCTTGCGGAAAAACTTTCTTCCAGCGACCCTCGAATTTTAAGTCAGGGTCTTGCTACGATTGAAAATAACACTGAAAACAAACGTTCTTTCGGGCAATTCTTGATTAATCACGCACCCGCTATTATGGGCGGATTAGCTGGCGGTCATGCTGATGGTGGGGCCGTACAAGGTTACGCATTTGGTGGCGCACCAAACAACATTCGTATCGCAAACAAGTCTGTCGTGATGCCAAAACCCGGTGATCCGGAGTTTGTTGGGCCGACTATGACAGCATCGTCATATGACCCGAACAAGTCGCATGTATTTGATAAATTGAACGTTATGCATCGCGATAACCCGATTTGGACACCCGATTTAGGGAATGTGTCGGCTCGTGGGTACGCTGTAGATAAATCAGGGCGTAGTATTATGCGTTCAACGGGGGGCAGAATCCCAGAGGCGGACAAACTTTTCAAGCAAGCGAAAAAATTCGTTGATTCTCATACGAAAAATCTTTTGAACGTGCATGATGATGACATCGTAAAAGCACTTCGCGTCGCCGCCAAAAGGGTGTAAAATGCACCGTCATTTTTGGGGTGCGTCATGGATCCATTAACTCTTCTTGCGGCAGCACAGGCTGCGTATGGTGCTATTCAGGCTGGTATTGCTGCGGGTAAAGAAATCCAAGGCATGGCGGCTGATTTGTCGGATCTATGGGGCAGTGTCGCGAAGCTTACGCACATTGCCGCTGATAAACCATCTACCAATGTTTTCTCCAAAAAGTCTGCGGAACAGATTGCTATGGAGAGTTACGCGGCTAAAGCGGAAGCGCAGGATCTCGCGATGAAAGCGAAAAACCTGTTTGTCGGTAGATTTGGACTTGCTGCATGGGATCAAGTGCAGAAGGAAGTCATCGAAATTCGCAAAGAGATTGAGCGTCAAAAGCACATTGAGGAACGTGAGGCGGCGGCTCGTGCGGAGGAGATCCGCGAGGTTGCGGTCGTCGGCTTTATTGTTTTGGTATTGTTGGGTATAATGCTGCTGGTCGGGATTATACTTTCAGAAGGAAAAGTATAATGGATTTAGGCGTTTTTGGAAAGTTGATTGAAAATGTTGCACCAACGATTGCGACTGCTTTGCTTGGTCCTGTTGGCGGCATGGCCGTCAAAGCTTTATCCACCGCGCTCTTGGGGCATCCTGACGGATCAGAAGATGACATT
>Ga0208379_1000461_pt1 | contig 17885 bp, 23 predicted proteins | sample CryBogCBE02Aug07_FD_184559 | JGI IMG/M metagenome (GOLD analysis project Ga0208379, IMG submission 184559) | Freshwater microbial communities from Crystal Bog, Wisconsin, USA - CBE02Aug07 (SPAdes) | ecosystem: Environmental > Aquatic > Freshwater > Lake | place: Crystal Bog, Wisconsin, USA... | reverse complement strand
CATGAGCGTTTTTGTGATTCGTCATTTTAGAACGCATCCCTTCCATACGGCTACAAAATGAATGATGCCGTGCGTTATGCGTATCTTTGGTCGGTGCATGCAAATGACCGCCCGTTTCATGATGATATGATGCACGACCCTTAGCATTCAACCCGCCAGAGGGGGATTTGCCTTCAGAACGTTGCCAAGCGGGTGAACTCATCATCGTCTCCTGTGAATAAAGAAGGGGGCCGAAGCCCCCCACTTAATCATGCATATGCTTCAACGTCTTAGCAAGACGAGCACGACGAGCGAGCGTGGGATTGTCGCTGTGTGCCGCCTTTTCCAGCTTTTTAGCGGGGATTTTCTCCCCAGCCGGGACATGAAGCTGTTTGTGCAATGCGCCCGGATGCTTTATCGCACCCTGAATCCACTTTGCGCCGCCGCCACTCGCGTAGTGAGAGCGGCTTACGACTCCCCCGACTGGAGATCACGTCCAGCAGGAGACTTTACAGCGTGAGCGGAAGAAAACGGATTCATGTCCGCACCAGTGCGACCGCCACTCTTACGAGCGGGACGATCCAAGCGGTGTTTTGCATGATGACCGTGGGCTTCCAGATGCTTGTGGGCAGCGCCGCCGCGACGGTGCTTTTCACGAGCCTCTTTCAACACTTTGGAGTTTGCGCCAGCGTAAACATCCTTCGGAGTTTCGTCATGAACCTCATGACCATGCTCGTCGTGGTAAGCAGCGCCGCCAGTCTTACGATGCTTGCGGTGATGCTTCATAGAATGGCCCTTCACATGAGCATGAACGTCATGATCGTGATGACCGTGGTGTGCGTGATGCATACCGTGATGTGCTTTATGACCCTTCATGGTTCATAATCCTTATGCTTGTGTGACGCCAAACAGGCCAGCATTACTGCCCATGTTTGCCGTGAGGACGAATTGACGAATCATCAACCGTTTAGAACCATCAGCAGCGGACTGCAACGCATAAGTGCCGCGAACGTCACCTGTCGTTGAAGTAGCTGGGCTGGTCGTAACAGCAGCAGTGTAACCAGTATTCGCAGTGATTGCAGTCGCGTTGTAGTTGACAGCCACATCGCCAAAGAAATCAGAACGAAGAGGGAAACCATAAATGTCAGTCGTGCCAATCGAATAAGTCACGGTATCTGTGACACTAGGTGTTACAGAAGCGATGTACTTAAACGCCTTTTTGCCGTTGACAGCGGTGTTCTGAGTTGAACCAGTGGTCAACGAGATCACTTCAGTCATGGGTGATCCATAAATGTCATACCCAGCGACAGTAAAGGTGATGCTTGCGGTCGGCGTACCAGAGACTGGAGTTACGCTAACTGCACGAGCGACAAGAGATTGCGGGTTCCAAATCGCCACAGTCTGAGACTGACCAAACGGCTGCAAAAGAGCAGGGGTGCCAGTCATCTGACCAGTGATGGTTGTGGAAGAAACTGTTGCGTTACCCGTAACACTGTAAGTGCCAGCGCCACCAGCAGGGCCAGTAAGCTGTGCAGTTACGATAGTGCCAGTAGCGACGCCAGTACCCGACAAGGTCATCCCAACGGTTACAGTTCCTGTCAGTGAAGACACAGTCAAAACGTTTGCTGCAACAACACCAGTAAAGGAAGCGAAGCCGTCAATGAGCAAAAGACCCGTAACAGCCTGACCAGTCGTTTGGTTTGTGCAAGTAGCATTAACCGAAACGCCAGTAGAAGTGCTGTTGGTCGATACCAAAACCACAGGCGTAGCCGCTGTGGTCGCACGAGCAGTACTAATTGCCGTCGCGCTGAGTGCGTAAGGCGCATAGTTGATCGTCATAGTATCGGAAGTCGCAAAACCCGCCGTCAACGACCCAGAAGCTTGTCCGGGAAGATAGGTGAAGTTAGTACGAGGGTCCAGACGAGCAACCCCGCCCCAAAACAATGAAGGGGCAAGGTCAGGATTGTACTCGTTGCCATAAGGCGTTTGCCCGAACGAAATATAAGGGCCGGAGTTTGCTGTGATAGACATGGGCTAACTCCTTACGAGGTTGGGAACGAACCGTAAATAGCACGCCAGTTGTAATAGCCGAGCGAATAACGTTCGTAGCCCTTAACAAGCAAGTTGTCTGTTGTAAAATCTACTTGCATATCCATTTCGAAGGGAATGCGTTCCATGTAGACCAGACCCTTGATGTCAGTAAGCAAGAACCACGCATAGTTGGACGTCAAAAAGTCCATAACCATGTAGGATTCGCTCAGGCCACCAGCCGTCATGAGGATCGCATTCGTATCGTTGTCTGCGGTGCCGGGACGGAGTTGCGTTTTCGTCAAACGAATAGCAACGGGTTCCAATGACGGAGGAATGATCAACTTACGAGCGCGGGCGAAGATTTTGTTGCCAGCGATGTCACGGAAGTTTTGACGAATAGCAACCATTGCGTTCAGCAAGGTGGATTCGTTCAAATCAACGTCAATGGTAGGCTTGTTAGCAATCGTGCCACCGTCGATAGGATGCGAGGTGGAGCAAAGGGCCACGCCGTCACCGCCGATAGAAGCGTTGTAGGTGGTCGCAGTGTTGAACACGTTTGCAGCGTAAATTTCCTTGGTCTGATGGAAGGATTCCACGAGGCCGAGGTTGGTTGGCTTGAACTGTGCTTTGTACAGGTTGTCGTCAATCGCTTTACGGGTAATTGCATACCCCAAACCGATTTCGTTGTGTTCCTGATTGTACACATAACGTTCGCCAGCAGCGTTATCAAACTGGGTGTTGCCACCTTCAGTTTTCAACTGGGCAAGACCCAGATAACGCATGTCAGCGGTGCGTTCCAGCGCCATGTTTGACTTGGTGATTTCAAACACCTTGTCATATTGGGAAGGAATCTGCGCATATTTGCCTTCGACGCCACGGAGACCGGGGAGGAGAAGGTCACGAATCTGACTAAGATTGACAGCCATTGTACCTTACTCCTTATGTACCAGTCGTCACGCGGAAGTCTTGGAAGTTGAATGCTACGATGACGTTGTTATAGCCAGTCGTAATATCCGTGTTCGGCGCACCGGGAGGCGACGTCACAAATCCAATAATGCGGAACGGAAGGGTGGTTGTCGCTGGGTTAATAGTGGTTTGATCCACATAAGCACCAGACTGACCAGTGGTTGTGTTAGGGGTGCCAAGCGCAAAATTGATGTTTGCGTTGGTGTCAATAATACCAATAGCGGTCGTAGAACCACCAGCCTGAACCTTGAAGGTAGCCTGTGGGTCAGTGATCACATAAGCGGTAACGTCGCCAGTTGCACCAGAACCGGGCCAAGAAGGTGACCATACGGTACGACCAAGGGAGGTGTTAAGGTAGCTGCAACCAATGAAAATGCCAGCAATCTGAGTTGTGCCAGCAGTAGAACGGGTCACATAACCCGTAGAAAGTGAGGTCACTGGGTCGCCGGAATAGACAGCATTGGAATCACCGTTAGCAATCAGACGAGTCTGTTGACCAAGGGAACCAGTGCGCCCGTCCAGAAAGCCAGCAAGCTGGAAACCAAAAGGCGCTGAAGTGTTCGCCATAGGTCGCTCCTGTTCGGTTAGCCTTTTCCCAGACGGCGCGTCCAAGTTTTAGCTAGAACAAAAGACCGCTACGGCGCGTAACGGCGGTTGATATGAAGCTATCATCAAATTATTGACGACGCAACAGTATATTTTTGGGGTTGTGAGATGGGATCACCACCTCACAACGTTGTCAAATTAGCCCCGTGGAATCTCCATAGGGACGTATTGTTTGTTAACGCCCGTGCGGTTGCGGTCGCGATCAAAGGTACCCGATGGAGTCAAGCCCAAAGCACGTTCTTTTGCGGCGACGACTTCACGAGCCGTCTGCAATTCACGCTGTTTTGCCATATCGGAAATTTCTTTGGGGCGTTCCATCAAGATCATGCCACGACGTTCAATAGGGCCGTTGTAACCTTGCGGCATCATGTGGGGATGACGGCTAGAATCGACTGGTTCCCAGCCGCCTTGCGCCACTTCCACCTGATAAGCGGGATCTTCCTGCCCAATAACAGTGCGATTCTTCCAATTATAATCCCAGCCGTCTGGGATTAGGCGTGGGTCAATGTAAAAGTCATCATGAAAGTCGAATTGGGTTTCATCATCCCGCATACGACGTTTGATTTCCTCCGCACGAAGCGAAGCTTCACGAATACCGCGTGTAACAGGCGCATTTTTAAGGGTTTCTTGTTCAATCATCTCTTCCACCATAGGAGTTTTGGGAGGCCGACCGGGGCTACGCTTTAATTCTTGGGTCATAATGATAATTTCCCTTTGTTAGCGTAATAAAGCATGCCGTCAGCATATTCTTCATCAGTTACGCCGAGCACTTCAGCAGCATAAGCACGTTGTTCGGGCGTCAAAGTCACCGCAACCTGCCCACCCGCTTGATAATTTACGCTGCCACCGCGAGAAACGGGTGCAGCCGTCATTACTTTTTGCTGGCGAGGCGCTGATTGGCGTTTGTTGAAGCCTAAAGCTTTGTCCAAATGTGAAAAATACTCCGGAGAATCGACTGGAATATTGTTTTTCAATGCTGAATGGTGCGCCGCAGTCATCAAAGCATTCGCTTCTGGGTCTTTAATGACTTCAGGATGCGCCGCAACCCATGCGGCGGACTCGCGTGAAAGGCTGCTAATCGCTTCTTTCACTGGGTCTGGCTGGTATTGCTGTTGTTGTTGACGATAATACTCAGGTGGAGGTGGATCAGCAGGACGATTACGCTGTTGTTCCAATTGGGCTTCAAGGGCTTCTTTCCCTTGTGACAATTGGCTCAAGCGGCCTTCAACTTGAATCATTTGGCGTTGTATTTTAGCGGCTGTGTGGTTGTCACCAGACGCCAAAGCATTCGCGTAATGAGTTTCAAGCATTTCCGCATCGCGTTCAAAAGACGCTATCGCGTTAATAAACGCCGTATGCTGGCTATCTTGCGCTTGCGACGCAAATTTTACGGCTTCCTGCTCACGTTGACGCGCATAAGCTTCCGCATGAGCGCGTTGTTGACGAGCAATTTCCGCTTCCTTTTGCTTTTCCGCAAGCTGCTGCCGCAAAAGTTCAACCGCCTCATTAGGCTCTTCAGCTTTCTGAATAACCTGTGGAACAATCTGCGTTTCTTTTACGGATGAATCACGTTCAGGCTCCCCGAAAATATCTTTTTCGGGAATCCGCGCTTCATTTACGAGGACAACGACCTCTTTGGGTTCAAATTCAGTATTCGTATCCATTAGAACACCACATCCGGCGCATCAATGGTCATACGAATCTGAATGTCTTGCAGCATCCTGCAAAGAACGCCATTCACTGTAACTTGCCAGCCGTCGGATACGCGGAACACGACCCAATCGCCAATTTCAACGTTTTGTCCGTTGAATGCGGTTTGGGCGTCATCCTGAAAAGCCATTGGGCCTTTCTTTAATACGACGGCTACTTTTCCCTGATATTCATCTTCTTTGCGGGTATTGTCCGTCAAATAGATGCCAGAGGCAGTTTTTTCTGGGCGTTTATACACCGCGCACAGAATCTGATTGTTAAAGAGTTTGATCTTGCTCAGATCGCCGACAGATTTCATCAATTCATCACGCGGATCTACCGCATGAAGCATTTTAAGATTACTCATTTTAACCTCATCTCGCTTTTACTTGTTGCCAGTCAACTCTTCGTTGACCTCTTTCGCCCAGATAAGAACATCGGATAAACTGCGTAGATACCCAACGTCGTGCTTATAGTCAGCGAAGGAAGCGGCGTTACCCATAGACATAAAAGTCATGCGTTTCTGCCGTTCCTCTTCGATTTTCTCGCGCAGCCTGCGAAAGAAAACCAAATCTAAGTGATTCATGTAACTCCTTTATTTTGCTAAAGGCCACTTCCTTTTTTCTAAGCGACCAAGACCAGAACCAGAACCATAATCATGCTCTTGGTATTTAGGCATGTTATGTCCGACGCTACCGCCACGGTTCTTCATAGGAGGAACCGGAGGGGATAATGGACCCATTCCCGGAGCCTGCGGAGCGCCCATAGCGCCCAAACCGGGGCCAGCGCCAGCAGGAGGCAACGCACCGCCGCCCGGAGCCTGTGGAGGCATGCCCGGCATACCTACGCCGGGAGGGGGTGGACCCATTGGGTTTTGCTGTTGCTGTGGGTTAGGGAGATTAATAATAACGGTTGTTTCACCTTCTTGGTGTTTCAAACGACCGCCAGTTTTACGGTGTGTACGACCGCCACGCTTCATTGGCGGCTCATTCTCAGGCTGACCGGGATATGCAGCTTCACGCCCAGTATCCATGCCGCCTAAGCGACCAAGTTTTTGTGCAGCAAGATCAATACCTTTTATGCGGTTAGCCGCACGGCGTGAACTTGCGGGGTCACCGCGCAAACCTTGTTTAAAACCTTCAACGTCAATGTCACGAGCAGCTTTAGGAATATAACGGGACAATGCGCCACCGGAAAGCTTGTGTGTCATTCCGCCACTGCACATTTTGCATGTGCAATCTTCGTGATGCATTTCAGCTTTACCACCGCGCTTCAAACCCTTCATGGATTGCTGGCGGTCGTGCTTTTTATCAAGTGACGAATGTTCCCATTCGTTCATTGACATGTGGTGCTTTTTCGCAAGTTTTTTATCTTCGCGGTAATCTTCTTTGCTGTGTTCCCATTCACGCATGGAAACTTTGCCGCCGTGCTTACGACTACCCATCAAAGGCACAACGCCCATGTTTGCGGCGGGAGATTTTGGACCTTTTGGCAAAGGAGGAGCGGAAGGGAGACCCGCGCGTTTTTTACGCATAGCAAGAGCCGCTACAACCTTTTTACGTTCAATTGGGCTTGCGGCAAGAACGCCACCCGCAGCCTTCGGTGCGCGACCGCCATGTTTGCGCTGCGCCATAAAATCAGCGGCTTGATCCGCAGTCATACCCTGATCTTGTTGCCCACCAAGGGAATTAGGCCGTTTAGGAGGCATAGGAGGCATCGGCATTTTAGGTGTAACAGCAGCCGCGCCGGGAATTGGTGGTTTACGACGGCCCATGCCAGCGTTGTCGATTGTACCGCCAAAAGGTACGCCAGCACTGGTTACAGGGCCAACGCCACCAGCCATTTGTTTGCGGGGACGGTGACCAAGGTGATGTTTTGCCTTGTGTCCTTCCGCTTCAACATGATGAACTTTACCGCCGCGACGAAACCGCGACCGAGTTTTAGGCTTCTGGCCCGTAACCTCATCAGTCGTCAAAATAGGAACGCCGTCATAAGGCTCATGATCATTAAATTCATGCTCTTTGTGCTTATCGTGAAGGCCCATGCGCTTCACTTTGTCGTGATAAGCTGATTTTGCTTCGTGCTTGTAGTGCGTCATTTGACCATCTCCGGCTGCATTTTTACAGCATATAACAAAATTAAATCCTTTACAAATTACCCAGTTGGCGCGGGCATATGTTCGGAACCAAGGAAATGTTCAGCCGTCGAAGCACTCTCTGGATGAACTGCAATCTCACGAGCAAGTTGCAGCGTTGCAATGCGCTCTTTACTTTCACGATCCGCCGCACGGTTTTGTGCGTCAGCCATAGCGTCAACCGCACGAACCTTAACCTCTTCCTGCTTGGATTGCGCATCAACCATTTTTGCTTGCGCGGTAATCATGCGAGGATCTGGGGCGGGAGGTGCGGGTGGGGCGAAGAGCGATTGCGCATCTTCAATACCCAACATGTTCAAAATCCGCTCATCAATTGCTTTTGCATTGTAAAGAGCGGGGTTAGCCGTTTGCATTTGCTTCAACGCCATCGCTTTTTGGATGCGAGCAGATTGTGATGGCGTGTTAGGATCAGCAACAGGTACAAAATTGACGTTTTCAAGCGCGGAGACAAGGGTGTCCTCCGTCCATGTGTGCGCGGGAAATTTGTTGTCTTTCCAAAAACTTGTCGGGTCTTCTTTAAACAATTCTTTAAGAAGCTGAAACTCACGGCTTTGCGCTTGATGCATGCGTTTATGTACGGCGGAAAGAACCTTTGTCGCTTGTTCAATTAAAGCGATTGTGGTGCCGACTGGGGCTTCTGTGTTACCATCGCCCACTTGCAATTCAGCGGTACCCGCAAGGCGCTGACCGCCCTGTTCAACGTTTTCCAGCAACTGCATAAATGCGCCGTCAACGCCGCGGTATGGCAACTGAGAGATAACGTTTTGAATTGGCTGACCGCCCGTTTCAATCGGCACGCCGCCGCCGGGAGGAACACGAAACTCATTTGTAAGCTGCCGCCCCGCTTGTTTTGCATAAATAAATCCGGGAAAGTTAGCGAACATTCCGTTGTCAATGCACAAACGCCAACCCGCAGTCAACGCCATTGCTGTGTTTCCGACAAGGTGCAACAGGCCCAAACCATAAAAACCAAAGCCCGGAATAAACGTATAGTTTACAAACACGCCCTTCCGCAGGTAGTTGGGGTCTTCCTTGCGCCACCAACGCCGAATCTCCAGTACTTCGTGCGATACTTTGTCCATTGTAACGCGATACGGAAGCTTCAAGCCTGTGGGGCCGTCATCATCCTCATGCTCATATCCGGGAAGGTCAAGTTCGCAATAGCATTCGTAAATTTCACGGTCTTCGTTGTCGATGCTCGTCGTTGTATTTGGCTTAATCCCCTGCATCATCTGGATTTTTTCATCCACGACGTTCATTTCAGGGGGTTGCGTCATTGAAAGTGAGATGTTGCGATAAACACCCAACAATTGCATCCGTTTAACGGTGCTGGGTGACATGCGAATCACATGGGTTACGCGCTGCGCGTTTTCCAATGTTGTTTCCGCTTTTCCCTTGGGTTTGGTGGCACCGCGTTCAAACTCAGATACGGGCCTGCGGCGTATTGGGCAATGATACACTTTTTTGAACGCGGTGCCACCAAACCCAAGGGAAAAGTGCATGCGCTCGGTGTCTGGGTAATATTCAACGGCAGTCACCGTCAAATAATGGTTCATATCCGTTTCTAACGCCTGCATTTCAATGTCAGCGACGAGACTACCCAAACCATCGTTACGAACGCGGACTGGGCCGTCAGCAGGCAACAATTCACCACGCGCATTTGCTTGAAAGCGCACGACGGATTCCAAAAGAAGTGGGGAGCGAACGGTTGATTGGCCTTCAACGGCGGTTGAACCGTCCGTTGCATTACTCTGAGGACGTTCAATCTTGGTTCCCAGCAGTTCAAGGCCCGTTACATACTGCTGCAACCATTCTTGGCGGGATTCGTTGTCTTGGCGGATTAGTCGTGCCAACTCCGAACCGATAGCACCCAATGCCGAACTGTCAATTTTACGCGCAAGATTTTCATTGAAATCATCGTCGTCGCCTGATTTATCAGCAATTTCAGGCCCACCAATGCTAATTGTAACTGATCCATCATCGTTTTCAATTTTAATAACTTTACCGCTAGGCCGTTGTTTTTTCTCAGAATTTGTAGTTCCTAAATCGCCCAATGTAACTTCTTTGGGGTCATATTTAGTGTAATCTTCCCCAGCAAGGGGGTTTTGGCGAAGGCTTAAAGGCGCTTGTGGCATTGATTACACCGGATATAAACGTGTTGACCGTTGTGGCTTATATAGCATACTATCATGCAATTCCGCTACATTTTCAACTGGTTTTTGTGCAAATCCAATGACGCGCAAATGTAACAATGCTTGCGTCATACTGTCCACCAAGTCGTCATGCGCACCTTTGGGAAAGGATGTTGTTTGCGCGATAAGCTTTTCCACCCAATCAAAATCAGGCGCATAAATCATGCCATCCGCAAATAAATGCTGAATGGCGTATGCCCTAGCGACTTTGTCTCCCCGACCCGGATCTATAAGCTGAATACCATAATCCTCACGAGAAAAATGCGTGCGCATTTCTTGTGCAACGGACAGGCCGGAGGCTTTTGCTTCAATTAAAAGTTTGTCAATCTTAAATTGTTTGCACAATTGCCCAATTTTCTTAACAAGCTGTGGAAATTCAAGGCGTTCTTGCCATGCGTAAATAAGCATGATGCGGCGATTTCCTTGCCGATCATTCCATACGCCCCAAATTGTCATTGCGGAGTAATCGTTTTCCTGTTTGGAGGTATATGCGGTGTCCACGGACGCTACGACATATTCAAATGGGGGGAAAACAACCTTGGAAAGGCCTTCCGCGCTGGATGTTTTTTCATCCCAGAGGTTCCACCATTCACGTTTAATAATACCCCCGCCTTTTGGTTCTGGGCGTTGCTGAAGTTGTCCGGCGGCGGAAAAAGGGCCAAGGCGACCTTCAAGATCTTTAACTTCCTCTTCGCCAAAACGTTCCGGCATAAGGAGTTCACCATCTTCGCGCTCATCCACAAACCATTGCGTAATGCATTGACGATCTGGTTCAAACCGCATGGGAAGGCACAAATGTACCCAGTTTCCCGTGTCTTTAGACAAAATGTGACCCGTCAAATCGCTTTCATGCAGCCGTTGCATAATAACAATAAACGCACCTGTTTTAGGGTCGTTCAAACGGGTGGACATAGACTGATCCCACCATTCAATCGTGCCTTCGCGCACCGTATCTGATTCAACTTCATTGGCGTTGTGCGGGTCATCGACGATGATGATGTGACCCCCTTCACCCGTCAACGCGCCATCCACGGATGTTGCGAGGCGGTAACCGCCTTTATTGTTTTCAAAGCGAATTTTTGTGTTTTGGTCGGATGTAATGTTAAACCGATCACCCCAAAATTTCTTATACCACGGGCTTTCCACAAGACGGCGGGTTTTAATACTGTCGCGCAACGCCAGATTTTGCGCGTAGGAAGCAAACAAGAACTGTACATGCGGCCCAGACAACGGCCCCTTTTGTCTTTGCGCCCATAACCACGCGGGAAAGGCAACGGAAACCATAGATGACTTGGATGAACGAGGAGGGACGTTAATGACGAGACGGCGAATTTCTCCGTTAGCAACCGCCGCTAGATGCTCCCCAATCGCATCCAAATGCCATCCGGGTATAAAAGTATTGGGATCAATGTATTTCCACGCCCCTTGCAGGAAATCCCCAAGATTTTCTTCATAGTTTGCACGGAGAATCTCCATGACGGCTTCATCAGGATGCTGAGAAAGCACGCCCGCATTAAATTGTTCGCGGATGTGTTCCCTACTCGTCTGAATCGACATGAATGACTTCACCTTCTATGAGTTTAGGGTTATTCATGCGCGGCGTAAGCTTTTGCAACATTGCCATGCGTTCTTCATAAGGTAGGTTACTAAAATCAAAAACAACTGCGGGCCTGCTATGTTCATCTTCGGGTGGCTTATCACGCCATCCAAGCTGGGATTTTGTGATATAAATCCCCGCTTGCACGGACGACGGAGTATCTTTCATTGCTTGCTGGTACAGGTTTTCTACGACTAAAGCATTAGCTATTTGCCGCCCGCACCGTATTTCATGTATGTAGTTTTGTTTAAGCCAAGTCTTTGAAACGCCTACGGTATCCGCGATTTGGTCATATGTTAGACCCATTTTAGATAGGCCCATAATGGAACGGCGGAGCCTATCGTCGTTATTTATCTCTTTGCGTTGGCGTTTGGCACGGGGGGCTACTTCCGTTTTGTAGACACGTTCGCGTTTCTTTTCCACTGGCTTACGTCCTAATGTTTTACCATTGCGAGTCTTTTCATAAAGACGCCGCAATTTTACTTTGACCCCGTTTATAACTTCGTACTTGACCATTTTCCAACAATGTTATAACTTTAGTTGTCAATCAAATGTTGATAACACTAACGCAATGAATAGTATACATTAAATGCGCTGGATTGGTCCATATATTTCTGCGGAGGGTCACATGGAACCCAATAGCACGTCTATGCCCAATGAAACTGGGGGTACGCCCTCCTGCGTACCGTACTTTGGCTTTTTCATCGAAGACGAATATGTTAGCGACGAACTTGAATTAATGCTGCAATTTCAGGAAGCCTTAGATAAGGACGATTGATCGTGTGCGATTTAACGGGGGTTAAAAAAATGAACGAAACACAAAAAAGAATTAATGAATTAGAAGCGCAAGTTGCGCAATTGACGGAAGAAAAAAAGCTTTTACAAGCTGTTATAAGCCAAAACCCTGAAGGTAATTTGCGGGATCGTTTTGCTTTAGCGGCTTTAACTGGGTATATTTCCGCCACTTCAGAATTTTACGTCGATGAAATTGCTATCTCTTGCTACATTGTTGCGGATGCGATGATGGAAGAAAGGACAAAGGTGTACGATGCTGAGTCGGCGTAATCTATTAAAAGGGTTGATTGCGGCACCGCTGGTTATTTCCACGCCCGGTCTGTTGATGCCTGTAAAGGCGTTACCGCCTGAACCAGCATACGGCATGTACGTCAAAGGTGTATGGCTGGATGGGACACCGTTCAACATTGGCGTTGAACAAGGTTATTCCGCCGCTGATATAGGTGGGATGGAATGGTTTGATATGGTCAAGCGGTTTGATTCCGTTGAATATACGGATGTGGAACGCAAACAATTAGTTGTCAACCAATCTAACTTTTTTGACAATTTAGGTCGTTGGGATGGTCATGCGGGCCAACCGATGATTCCGTATCATCAGCGTGAGGGTCGGATAATGTACCAAGACCGGATTGCCCCGTACTATTCTCTTGATGAATTAAAGCGTCGTGGTTTGGCGACACCCGCTGATGTTGAATGGTGGAAGAGGGTTGGTAAATAAGGGCGGCGCGGCCCCCCGACGAACGCCGACAGGCTTCGCGAGTAGAAATCTGGTGAAGCGCGTAAACAAAGGGGGTGGGCGGCGGCTTTTTGCTGTTTCGACGCCTTGGGTTAGGCGAAGCAGAACAGCGTCAGCATAACCACCACCCCCGCACAATAGTGATTTGGATACTAGCCTACGGCGGAAAAGCATGGCTTTTCGCTGAAAGCTAGTCGCGATGCCAGACTTTGTGAGCCAATTCGTGAGGCTCCACATAAAAAAGTACCCCACGCAAGCATGGGGTACTTTAGCAAATTATATATACGATTACTCTTCAGTTTCTTCTTCAGAGTCTTCGTCCGCTTCCAGTTCAGCGTCTTCAACAAAATCGATAGCGGCTTCCCATTCGTCATCCAAGGTGGAGACGGCGGTTGACAACCATTCCATACGCTCATCGATGTCCAGATCCAAAAAGTCTGCGCCGTATTGAACGACGAGGTTTTCTTCACCGTCTTCATTGGTTTCAATTACGAGAGTAGCAAGTACAACGTTAGACATTTTACGGCTCCTACGAGGTGGAACAAGGGAAAAGGTAATGGTTGTAATTTCTACGGTGGGAAAGTGACAATCAGAAGACATATTGACCCCTAAAGGTTGGACGACCACGGATGAGTTCTGCAAGTTCCGGGGGCATCAGGTTGTTATCATCATCAAAAGACAGCAGTACAAATCCGGGGCATGTCCGCGATGGCGCTCCTTCCGTATATTCAAATGCGGGGGAGTGTGGGTCGCCAAGCATCCCGGCTTCGACGCCATAATGTGACCCATTGCGGTTACGAACGGCAGTTATTTGCAGTTGATGTGTATGTCCTGTGACCATATTGATCCCAGAATGCAGCGCGTTATTCCAAGCTGTGTGAATCCCACCCCTAAACCTGTGGCGAATTTCTACGTTATTAATGTTGGTTGACCAGCAAAACGTCCAATCAGGGAACCGATCACTAATAGATCCCGCGTATTCTTCCAATTCACTGGCGTTGTTTGCGAGGTAGGTATCAAACCGTAACTCGTGGTTGCCCATAGTCCAAATGCGTTCCCCGCCCTTGGGCAACATTTTTAAGCATTTGTGGGCCATTTCTATTTCGTCCGACACGCTAGGGGCTTTAGATCCGTATAACCGTGCGTGGCGAGATACTTTAGCGCCATCCAATATATCCCCATTTAGGACGATGGCATCAGGTTTAACCTGTCTGGCGACCTTACAGAACGCCTTCCACATGATGGGCGGCTCTCCGGGCCAGAAATGCGCATCACCGCCAATCAGTACTTTTTTAATGGGTGTTTCAGGTGCGTATAATTTTTGGATAGACCAATACGCTTGTTTGGGTGGTGCCGTTTTAATTGCACTGGCACTTGTGCCAATGGATTGTTTGGTTTCCAAAAGTTCTGGATATATTTTCTTAGCGACTTGTAATTGTGTTTGGATAGTTGTGCGGGGAAGGTTGAAATGTCTCGCTGTTCCCGTTACGGTCTTGATGGTGTTGAAGACGGACACCAAATGCATCAAATACTCTTCTGAGTGGGCCATAGTTTGATCCTATGTGGCACAAAGGTCACTTTGTATAAAAATGTATTGTGTCTTGCATGTGACAATATTCTTAACACAAATTTCTTGAAACCGCCACGCAAACCCGATAAATTAATCTTATCAATCACAACGGGAGATCGTGATGACAAACATCCTAAAGTTTCCGGCGAAACCATTCCCAAATCGGGCGCAGCATGACCTGCACGATAGGCTGGATGCTATCTACGACGTCATGAAATTCCCCGCCGTCAAACAAGCGATGGATGAACTAAACACGCTCCGTCAACGCTACGATGAAGTTACGGAAGCTATCATCAACACATCCCAAAGAATCGCACGCGTACAAAAAGAGGCGGAAGACGCGCTAAGGCTCCTAGACGACCTAAAGATAACAGAAGCACGAAACTGCTTACAAAAGGCTATAAAGTGGCATAATGACGAGTTATGATGAAGACCGTGGTATACACTCATCGTAGTGTTTTGGTGGTATAAATTTATATTCATCGTCAAATCTATAACCCGCCTAGTGCGGGTTTTTTTATACACACATGGGGGGTACCTTTTTAGGGGGTACACCTAGTGCGTATTCTCGCAATGCTGGCATGTGGACGATTTTATATTCATCATAGAAATTGGGATTTTATGGGGGGTAGGGAACCCTCCCGCCCGCCCATAGTGGCCCGCTAATAAAGGGGGTGTAGTCCCCCAAAATGGGACTGGCACGCTTCTTGCCCAGTCGTCCCGCAAGCTAGGACAGGGTCGAAGCCCTGCCCATGCTGTGCTATGCCTTACGCCACAGCCGTTTCCGGCTGCCACTCGCGCAAGGCCTCTTCTGTCTCAAGGTCGCGGCGCATCTCATAACGCACCACTGCATTATATCTCTCGCGCATGTCTTCATACTCATGACGCGACACTAGCACGCAAGACAGGCGCTGCTGATCCGCTGGTTTGATTAACTGACCTCGCGTTGTCTCATACTTATCCGCGTCATCATTAGACAAAAACTCTGTATCAATAGCGGTGCCGTCAAGTGCTTCAAATACAGCCTGAGCAGCCTTAGCGTCTAAAACGAACTCGCAATAGCCAATACGAAGGATTGATTTTGTCATGGCTTAGTCTCCCGTTGTGACTTGATAGCAAGACATTTGCTATCTGTATAAAATCTTATTTTGATTTGATTTGCAATGCAAGTAAAAAAATAGCGTCATCACGAAAAAAAGAGAGAGGGATTTTTTCTTTCCTTCTCTCCTGATCAATCTATGATTTTACACGCCAAAGCTACGCGAAAGCTTTCTCACCTAGCTGCCAAAGACTAGCATTCAATGCGAGATCACTGTCCGCCCCTCTTATCTTTCTAACAGTCCTGATTTTTCCCTTTGCGTTTCCTACTATGCCGCCCTGAGTTAAGTTCTCTTGCACTGTATTGAAGACGGACCACGCGTCCGGCCCTTGGTCTTCTGCGCGCCTTGCTTCTAGCAGTTGGGAAGCACGGATCGGCGCTTCATTCTCTTCTGGATAGCGTAACGCTAGGGCAGCATGCGCGAAATCAAGTTGTTGATCGGGGCGCAATATTGTGCGCGACCAGCTAGTGATTGCCCGTTCTGCAATGGTGGTGGTTTCTTGAACCCGTGAAACCGCATCCTTTACCCGATCCCACAATGATCCGCCGCGATGCCCGATTGATACTTTCCCGCAATCTTGACTATAGGAGACCATGCCATTTGCACAAACAAAACGGAAAACACCGCCGAAAAGATCGATTGCCTTAGAACCGTCGTGGGCATTGCGAAGCAGAATATCAAAGACCACCCCGTCCAAAACAGGCTTCGCGTCATAAGATCGGAAACGCAAAATATGGGGTTGATAACCCGCTTTCGATATTGCGCCTTCGCGTGGCCGTTTTGTTTTCGCCGCTTGCGCCTGAACCACGCCAAAGCCTAGCTTTTGTATGTGATCGACTATCTGAATAGTGGGGACGTGCGCATATTTATCAGAGCGCGAAGCGTGAGGCTGCATTGCATAAACTGGCGCGGGCAGTGTTGTGTGATCTAAAAACATTGTCTTAACTCCTGTTGTTTGCATCGCGTCTTTGCGACAATCAAAAATTAAACAACTAAAAGTTGATTGTCAATTGAAAAAAACCTTTGTTTGAAAATAAAATTTTACCCTTTCCGATCAGGATAAAATCATAAATCTATTTTTTTACACTTGACCATTCCGCACGATGAGTATAAATTTTTATCGTTAGGCACCAAATCAAGGGGTTGATCATGCCACAATTTAAACGCTTTTTTTCAGTCGATAGCGCTAAGGCAATCAAGGCGCAAGGTTTCGGCTATCTTAACGCAATCAATTATATGGCACCAGCACGGGTTGCTGGTCTTGGGAACATGTGTTCGCATGCATCCCAAGGTTGCATCGCGATTTGTTTGGGCGAACATTCCGGACAGGCAGCAATGCGCAAAGAAGGCGAATTAAACGCGGTTAACCTTTCCAGAATAAACAAGATCAAGTTTTTCATGGGAAACCGTAAAGCTTTCATGGCGGAAATGGTTGACCATATTTCCAGACTAGAAAAAACCGCCAAAAAAGAAGGTTTACGCCTAGCCGTTAGACCAAACGGTTCCACGGATATCGCATGGGAAGGCATAAAAGACGAAAACGGCTTAACCATTTTTGACCATTTTCCGCATATCCAATTTTTGGATTATACCAAAAACCATTTGCGGTTTAAAAAACCACTCCCGAAAAATTACAATCTGACGTTTTCCCGATCCGAAACAAACGAGGCACAATGCCTTGAATTATTGGCAAAAGGCGTAAACGTCGCGGTTATTTTCGGGCATGGCTTACCAGTAAAACGCAAGTACAAAGGTTTCCGCGTCATAAATGGTGACAAACATGATTTGCGGTTTCTTGATCCGAAAGGCGTAATAGTCGGATTAACGCCTAAAGGCGCAAAAGCTAAAAAAGACCGTTCAGGTTTTGTGTTGTGGGATTATTGAAAGAGGAGACTAAAACCATGAAAACCGAAACACCAGAAACAATTTTACGCGAAATTTTACGCGAAGGGTGCTTAACCTATACCGAAAGCAGAGATTTAGTTTGCTTTTATTGTGGCGGGTCCGTCAATTTTAACAATTACGGCCCCGACACCATAAACCACGAACGAACCTGTGCTTTTGTTCGGGCGCAAACCATAACCAAAACCAAACCCTAAACCTAAAGGAAACCAAAACCATGACGAGCATTTATACCATCGTAAACGATAGCGACATTTTGGATAACCCGTTTTCCGTGTCTTTTGTTTACCGAAAAGACGCCGAAGAATATGTGCGGATTTTGCATCGGGTTTATTTGGAATATTCCAAAACCGACCCAACCGAACCGTTACCGGAACCCGAAACCTATTTTGAAGGGTTAAAATACACGTTTACTGGCGGTTATTGCACCGAAACCGTTCACCTTATCGAAACCGAATTATTGGGAGAATAAAACCATGATTTACATTGTTTCAGCAGACGACCAAACCGAAACCTTACGCAACGCCGGAGAATATGGTTGGGAGGCGTATTTTTCAGACGCCAAAT
>Ga0208379_1000460_pt1 | contig 17927 bp, 18 predicted proteins | sample CryBogCBE02Aug07_FD_184559 | JGI IMG/M metagenome (GOLD analysis project Ga0208379, IMG submission 184559) | Freshwater microbial communities from Crystal Bog, Wisconsin, USA - CBE02Aug07 (SPAdes) | ecosystem: Environmental > Aquatic > Freshwater > Lake | place: Crystal Bog, Wisconsin, USA... | reverse complement strand
TACAATGAGTTTGTAAACCAACGAAACTACCCAGAACAGCAAGTGCAGTTTTTGCAATCATTATTAACTGGATTGCCAATTTCTACTGTATCCAACATACCGATGCAGCAAACGCCAACGCAACAACTTATTGGCGCAACAACAGATATGGCTACATTGTTAAAAACATTAGGGTTATACAATACAACGCCAACAACATCATCAACATCTAGTGGAACTACTGGGAGCAACTAATGTACGGCTCTAACATTCCCCAACCTGGGCAAATAAACTACGACAAGCAACAGGCTTTGTTGGAGGGTATGCCCAACAATACTTCTTCGCTTCAAGAAATACAAAAACTTTTAAGCAATCCTACTTCGCCGTTTGCGCAGTTTTTGTTGCTTGGAAAACAAGAACAGATCAATAAAGCTCTAGCGGCCGACGCTAGACAAAAAGCATTGCAAGGCGGCCAAGGCGGGCCTCCCCCCACCATTGCCCAAAAAACTCAGCAAATGTCTGGTATTTTGGCTTTGCAAAACGCACAACGAAATGCTATGGGCGCGCCTGTACCTGGGGCTGTTGTGCCTTCAGGCGGCATTCCTCATCCTGTCCCCCAGCCTTCTGCAACCCCAAATATGGGAGCGCAAGAAGAACAAGCTGAACCTGAACAAGCACCAACAGAACAAGCTGCTGCTGGTGGTGGCATTATGCATGCGCCCGTTGATTCTCGTATGTTTAACTTTGCTGATGGTGGTATTGTTGCTTTTGCAGGCAAAGACGATGATGCAGACCAGCAAAAACAAGTTGTGAAAGACCCCCAAGCAGCGGCGCTTAGTGCTGTAAACTCTGCTATGCCTGAAGATATGCCTAGTGATTATTCAGGAACACTTTCAAAATATTTGGCTGATAGAAACGCAGCTATTAATGCAGTATTGTCAAATGTTGCTGTCCCTCCTCAATATAAAGGGCCTCGTCAAGAAACATATGCTGAACGTGATATTAGAATGCATAACCAGCCTGATATTTATAACGCAGCTAATGATAGACTAAGTTTGGCAAACATAACTAAAATGTTGGGTCTTACTCAAGCTACGCCTGATGAAGTTAATCAAGCCCATGCATCTGCATGGGGCAACAAAAATTTGTTATATCCAGTTCCTGGTGTTATGACTGCTCAAGGCCCAACAGCAAATAATAATCCTAATCAACCTATTCAATCTGCACCATTTGATGATACAAGTGTTATGCCTGTTGACAATACTCCAGCAAATCCTGGACTAGGTGTAAAAGCAGTTACTGATCCAAAACAAAGAGCTATTTTAGAAGCTATACAAAATACACAAAATGGGAAACCCGCGCCCGTTGCTGCTCCTGGCGCTAGCGCAGCACCCGCTGCTGGAGCTCCTGGTATTTCTGGTCTACCAAAATTACAATCTAGTAATGTAGACGCTACTCCTGCTGGTATTCTTAAGTTAACTAATGCTTTAAAAATGGCTAATCCATTTGAAGCTAAAGCAGAAGCAGCTTATAGTAGCGCCGCACCAGAAGCGTATGATCAAGCAAAAGAAATAAAAAGAATACAAGATGAAAATAAGGCTTTTGAGGTTGGTAAGTTTAGTGAAAACCGTCGTGCTCAATTGGACAATTTAGAAAAAATGTTCCAAGCCAACAGGCCATCTACATTAGAGCAATTGCTTGAATTAGGTCATACTTACTCTGCACGCGGTGCCCGCTATGGGGATGTTAGCGCAACAGGTGCTAAACAAATGCGCGAAGAACGCGAAGCACAAATGCAATTTGCTCAAGCCAAAGATAAAGCCTTGGAGGCAATTGAAAAAGAAGATCAAGCAATACGGATTGGTAACGTTTCAGACCTTCGTGCTGCTAGAAAAGATAAAGATAAAGCTATACAAGAATGGAAAAATCAAGGAGCAACGCTTTACGAATCGCTTGCTAAAACTCGTGGTTCTTCCGATGCTGCGGCGCAACAAACTGCTGCTCATATCATTGGCCAACAAATTAATGGAGACTTCCAACTTAGATCGGCTCAGTTGCATCTTTTAGCTGCACAAGTTACAGCAAATAAACCTTCCGAAACAGAACGTTTTGAACAGCATCTACACGATGTTTACGACGCCGCAGAAAAAGCAAAACCTGGTTCTGGAAATGCTGCTGTTAATGCAGCAACTCAAATGCGTATACAAGCCGCAGAAGCCGCTCAAGGTAGGAAATATACACAACCAGATAAAAAAGTTGAACATGAAAATATGATTCAAACGCAAATAGATAAGCGCGTTGGAAACATTGATCTTCAATTGCAAGGTAAAAACCTTAAACAAGCAGATCGCGATAAACTACTGGCTGCAAGAAGAGAAATTGAAAAAGATGTGCGAAGACAATTTCCATTTAGACCAGACGCAGAAACGACTACTCCTCCACCTGCGGACAAAGATCAAGTGTATCAACCTCGAACAGAAGACGATATTAAAAACATTCCATCAGGCGCAATTTTTGTAAATCCCGCAGATGGCAAACGTTATAAAAAGAATTAAATATGGCGCTTGACTTTTCTAAATACGGTACTCCTGTAGAAGAATCTACAGACACTCCAGATTTTTCTAAATTTGGAACGCCCGTAGAAGAAGAACCCACAGAAAAAGGTGGGTTCTTTGGATTGTTTGGAACTGCATTAAGAGAACGTGCTAAAACTGCCATACCTGCTCTTGCGTTGTTTGCGGGCGTAGGACAAAAGAAAGCAACAAATGACATCCTCAAAGCCAGTCAGGAATCAGATAATGCTTATAAACAGACTCAATTTAGCGACATTGGTAAAGCCTTCAATGAAGGCAACTATGGTCAAGCTCTTGGTCAAACAGTTGATAAGTTCAAAGAAGTCGCAGGATCATCACTAGGCACAATGGCCCCAGCCTATGCGGCTGGTCTTGGCGCAGCGACTGTGCTGGCCGCGCCGCTTGAACTGCCCGCCGCTGCTATTGGTACGGCTGCGTTTGGTTTGACCGCTCTTGGTTCTTACCTGGCAGATAACATATCTCGCCAAAAGCAAGAACAGGAAAAAGCTGGTAAGAAATACGAAGACATCAACCGCATGCCCGCACTAGTAGCGGCGGCAGGTCAGACGGCGCTTGATGTTATGGGCTTCAAGTTTTTCAAACCACTTGGCCGCTTGGTAGGCATAGAGGGCAAAGAAGCTGCTGAAAAGACAGCAATGGAAATTGTTCAAGCAGCTACAAAACCTGGCGCTTACAGACGCGCCGTGGCTAAAGGAGCTGCAGAAGGCTTGGCGTTTGAGGTTCCTCAAGAAGTTGCACAGCAAGTGTTGGAGCGCTGGCAAGCAGGGCTACCATTAAACCCATTTTCTGACCCCGACGCAGCCAAAGAATATATGGATGCTGCGGGCGGAGCCCTATTGCTAGGTGGCCCCATGGGAGCGTATAGTCACGTTTCCGATACCTACAATGCCCGCCAGAAACCTGGCGCACAAAACATACTAAAAGGCGTATCTCAAGGGTCTGTAATAGACCAAATGACAAAGGAACCAGAAGATGTTGAACAACCTATCAATCCACCAAGTGGAACAAGCACTGGACTGGCTGGACAACCCAGTACAAACGTGGCCCCTCCCGCAGGAGCTTCAGCAACTCAAACCGCAGGAGTGGTTTCTCCTGGAGCGAATGTTGAATCACCTAATGCTGGAGAAGCGGGCCAACCCCCTTCAATAACTCCGCCACCTACACCGACAGATGTCACTGAAGCCTCTGAAACCCAGCAAACAACGCCGCAAGGACAAGCAACGCCCGCTACCAAGCCTTTGGCTACAACTGATTTTGTAGATTCTTATGATTATTTGCTAAATAGAATAATCGAACTTAATGATAAACCCAATAAAACGGAAAGTCAGTTTGATACTCTTTATAAGATGCGAACGGATTTGCGTAAATTGGTAGATGCGCAAGGTTTAGACAATACAACTGCAATGCATTTAAAGTTTGGGGAAAAAGTAGTAGGTAAACCCCGTGCTATGCAGGGCGAACTGTTCAAAGGCGGTAAAGAAGAAAAAGTTGGCACAGAAGAACCAGAAAGTCTTGGTTCTGTATTTGGTAAAACAAAAGAAGACTTGGCCAATGAACGTGCGCAAGAATTATCTAAAGATATAGAAGCTAAAAACGCACCACCTAAACCAAAAACTGCTAGAGAAAGATTTCCAACACAATACGATATGTTGGACATGATGCTTACTGAGGATCAGCGCAAAAAGAGAGCTGAGACACAAGCTCAAGCTGAAGAGCTAAAAGAAAAGATTGAAAAGAAACGCCAAGAAAGACAAACTAAAGCTGAAGAGTTTGGCGCGCCTACAAATGAAAATTTAACCGAAGAAGATTTTGAAGAACCAGAAGAGTTAGAAGAGCCAGAAGAAACTGAATTAATAGGTGAAGAAAGAGAAGAAGGAGAAAAAGAAACATCAAATCGTGCGCCTGATAAAGAAGCAGAAGAAGAGCATATAGCCGAAACAGAAGAAGGCCAAATCATCAAAGGTTTTTTTGATGATATTAAATCTGCTTCCGAAACAGAAGACGAAAAACAAAAACATACCAACCTAAAAAATGTCGCTGCAAATAACGCGCTTGAATACGACATTGCAAAACCAGGTGAAAGAACAAGTGAAGGTCTAAAACAAGTATTAGATTTTCTTGCCGACCGTGTGGGTGGCGCGAAAAAATTAAAAGCGTTAATGGCGCGTTTGAAAGATTCAACTATCTTTCAGCAGTCAAGACTATTTAAAGACCACAATCTACCTGATTTAACAACTCGTCGTGGATTGCAAGAATTTAGCGGCGAATTGCAACGTCGATTAGACAACATAAAAAATAGCGGAACAGGTATAAATATACCCCGTAGAAACACACCCGTGTATGGGACAGGTGAGCACAGGGCCATAATGCCTCATCCCGAAGAAGTGTCTCACATTGTTGGTGAGTCCGTAGCTCCAGGTAAAATGCCTGACGGTTCTCCACGCAGGCCCAGCATACGCAACGTAGAAAAAAAACATCTTATTCAAGACCCTAAGTTAAGGGCAGCAATAAGAAGTTTGGCGGATGTTGTATATTATCAACCTTCAAAAAATGCGTTAGCTGCGTTCTCATATTTAAACAATATGAGCCGTAAATCATTTGGCGATGCGTTGACTGACTTAGCTTATGATATTGCACACTTTGAGGCCTACCCTAAAAATCACGGCGCTAACTCTACTTTTCATGGCGAAGGCGGAAAATATGCGCTTAGATTTAAAGAATGGATTGAACAAAATTTAAGCAAAGACACAGTTGAAGTTCTTGAAAAATTAATTCAAGAACAACGCGACCATATTGCAGAGCAACAAAAACACGCCAATGCAGTTTCAAAATACAATATTGATATAAGACTGCAAAAAACAGAAAACAAAATTAAGCGTGCTGAAAAATCTTCAAGCCGCAAAATACCTAGAGCTCCTAAATATGAAGCTATAAAAGAAGCTGAAACTGAAGCAGGTGAACAGGAAGAAATAGAAGAACCAAAAACTTCTAGGCGTAACCTGCCCCACGTTAGAGAAATTTCTTCAGTGCATCCAGCCATTCGACGTTTGCTGGAAAGTGGTAATGTTAAACAAGCACTGCAACTTGTAGCCGAAGCTGAAGGTAATACTTACTATAAAGAGTTGGCCAATCGTTTGCTTGACGCAGGTATTACTGCTACATCAAGATTGATCAGTAGAGACGCCGTTGAGTCTTTATCTAGCGACCCAAAAGTTAAAGAAACTTTAAACGGGCAATTAAAAGCGTTGTCAGATGGAGTGGTTGCACTTTTACCCACTAGTGAACACGCAGTTCTTTTGTCATTGCTTAATTCAAATAAGCTCAATGAGATTCAAGCAGCACTTGAACGACTAAAAGGTTCGTTTAAGCCTGATAGCGCGCATAATGAAATATTGCAACAGACGGCCGAATTAGTTCAAAAACAATTTGCTTGGATTGGTAAATACGACCCAAGCACTGATGAAATAGTATTGCGCGGCAGTAGTGCGGGCATAACTGATCATCTATTTCTACACGAAGCGTTACATGCGGCAACAATCGGATTGATTGACAACCCAGATGAGTTGACAGGTGCTCGCAAAGAAGGCTACGACAAACTCTTAGAGTTATACAATCACGCCAAGGGCGTGTTGTCTTTGCAAGGTATGACCGACGATAACATCTATGGTCTACAAGACTTGCACGAGTTTGTGTCAGAGGCAATGACCAACCCTGAGTTTCAATACTTATTACGCGGGCTACGTTACAAAGCCGCGCCGTTCTCGTTGTGGACTCAATTTACCAATTCAATCTCTAAATTATTTGGTGTCAAACCTGGCCATGAAAGCAACGTCATGGTTGAAGCCATGCGGGCTACGGACTTGTTGCTATCTGGCGGTGTGACAGGCAAAGAAACTGTTTCTACACCAAAAGCATTACGCGCTGCAAAACGAATTAAAACAGTCCCTGGTGGCATGGGTATCCAGCCATCATCGTTTAGCAGGTTAATGAAATCACAAAATTGGAACGATGCTAGAACCAGATTCCCAACGTTCTACAACAGCGCAAAAGCATCTGCTAGACCAGGTTTATTGGGCATGTTAACCATGCGCCAAATTGCTGATTTAGTTGCCAAACGCATACCGCAGGTTGATAACTTCATTCGTGTTACTGAAGACTTTCTTGCCCGCAAGAATAATATTTTGCGCGTATCAGGCGACATATCCAAACGCTGGGAGCGTATGCAGGCTGCTAAGCCAGAGGTATCTAAGTTGTTGGCTAAAGTTATGCACGCAGCTACGATACTAGAAGTTGACCCAGACAAACCGTCCAACGCAGAAAGAAACGACATAAGAAATTCTGGATTGATGAACGATTGGAAAGAACTTAATAAACATCCTGAAGCAATTCAAGTTTACAGGGATGTGCGTAAATTCTACGAAAACAGATTTAGCGAATACAAAAACTACATGAACAAACGCATTATCATGATGCGTAAACACGGTGTTTCTGAGGCAACTCTTTTAGAAATTCGCAATGAATTTGAAAAGACTAAGATGAAAGGGCCGTACTTCCCGCTAATGCGTCATGGTCGTTTTGCCTATCAGATTGGCAAAGGCGCTACGCGTGAGTACTATATGTTTGAATCTATGGGCCAGATGGAAGCCCATTTAGAAGAACGTTTAGCCAAAAATCCAGAATTAGAAACTACAGTCAAGCCATTCTACAATTATGCAGAACAACAAGACCATCACGCTAAAGAATCTAATTTCTTAAAGTCTGTATTTGACGCAGTTGAAAACGCTGATTTTTCTGGAGCAACTACGACAGACCAAAAGCAAGAATTAAAAGATAACATTTATCAGTCTTTCTTAGCTATGCAACCCGAGCGTAGTTTCCGTAATCAGTTTGTGCATCGTCAAAACATAGCTGGTTACTCTGAAGATGCTCTGCGTAATTTTGCTGCATCGTCATTTCAAATGGCGTATCAATTAGCCCGCTTAGAACATGCACCTGAAATGTTCTCACAAATTGAAGCTGCAAAAGCTCAAATCAAAAACAGAATTGATGTTAACAAAGGCTTAGAAGTTGGCACAATGCGAGAGAACAATGAGTTGAGTGACTATGTATCTGAAATGGACAAGCGTCTTAAATTGATGCTAAACCCTACAGACATAGGCACAATCCCTTCTTTGTTATCTAATGTTGGCTTTATTTGGTATTTGACTGCGCCAGCTTCTGCTATTGTTAACGTGGTAGGTGGCATGATGATTGGTTTGCCCACATTGGTGGGGCAATATGTTAAAGCAAACCCAAACATGAGCTATACCAAAGCCACTGTAAAAGCTCTTGGCGAAATGGGTAAAGTAACAGGTCAGATATTAGGCACAGGATTTGGGCTAGAAACAGGTGCGCGTCTGCGCGATAACCGCGTATTGTTCCCTACGCTAGACCGATCAGACACAATGTCTAAGTTAGATCGAGCTGCGTATAAACGATTTGTAGCAGACGGGCTTATCGATATTACCGCAACTTATGATCAATCTGGTCTTGCATCTGCCCCAACGGATAAATATTTTGGTGCGTCTCATAGGATTATGGAGGCCCTAACTTCGTTATTCCATAACACAGAGCGATTTAACCGCGAAGTTATTGCGATGTCAGCGTTCCGCGCGGCCATGGAAAAACGTAAGAGTTATCCTGATCAACAAAGGGCGTTTGCTGAATCTGTTGCAGAGGCAAAAGATGCAACCACTCGTTCAATGTTTGACTACTCTTCGCCAAACAAACCCCGTTATTTCCAACATCCCGTTGCCCGCGTAGTATTGCAGTTCAAACAATTCCCGCAACAGATGACGTTCTTCTTGGCGCATAATTTTGTAAACATGTTTAAAGGTGCAACGCCTGAAATTAAACGTGAAGCTACCGCAAGATTTGTTGGTACGATGGGTATGGCGGGCATATTTGCGGGGGGAACTGGTCTCTGGGGTTTCTCGACTGTTGCCGCGATTATGAATGCAGTTGTAAATGGTCTAGGTGATGATGACGATGAGCCATTTGATTTTGAATTAGAGTTTGTTAACTGGGCCGTAGAAACGTTTGGCCAAAACATAGGTACATTACTTACCCGTGGTATTGGTAATGCAGCGGGTATTGACCTTGCCGACCGCGTTAAATTAGACGACATGTGGTTCCGCGATAACCGCAAGAACCAAGACGAAGTTCAGGCCTTGCAAAGTATGTTGATTGATGCCCTGGGCCCCACAGTAGGTCTTGGTATTAACGCAGCACAAGCAGCAAAATTATGGGGTGAAGGACACGGAGATAGAGCATTAGAAACTGTAATGCCAGCTTTCATTAAAAACCCAATGGTCGCCGCCCGCTATGCCAATGAAGGTGTAAATACTTTGCGTGGTGATCCATTGATGGAGGAAGTAAATCCGTTCCAACTATTGATGCAATCAATTGGTATTCGCTCCTCAGAACTATCTGAGCGTCAGTTCTACAATATCACTGTTAAGAGCCAGGAACAAGCCATATTATCTAAACGGCAAAACCTGCTTAATCTTTATGCGTTGTCATTTTTATCTAATGACAGTGACACTGCAGAAACTGCGTTGGATAAAATATTTGAGTTCAATGATCAGCACCCAAGTGTTGCCATACCCGCAGATAGTATTAATAATTCAATTAAAGAACGTTTGACTAAGTCTACAATGACCGATCATGGGCTTTATATTGACAAACGTTTGATGGGTGTATTGGATAGACATACCTATATGGATTAAAAAAACCCCGCTAATATTACTTAGCGGGGTAAATACCTCAATCCAAAGGAAAAAGCAACTGCGGTTGCATAGACAGTTTACGAGGAATCCGCCAAACGCGCAAGCCTTTTATTCCATCTTCTATAACAATTTTTACAATAACGGCATATCTAAGCCGCTTCATCTTACGCACAATATCCCTTTTGCCATGGGTAACGGCAAGGCAAGGTACGAAAAAAGAACTACCTATTGTAAATTCTTGCCAGTTTAAATCGTAATCTATTCCGTCAATCCTCATTGGTCACAGCAACATCAGGGGCTATTCCGAGTTTGTTGGAATCAAACTCCAACACTTCTACGGGCGGCGCTTTCATGTCCGTTCCAACCTCCATACGGGCGCGGTTGACGCCAATGAACGAGCCTTCTTTGTTAAGCGCGGCGAGCAAGTCGGTGAATGTAACTTGGCGTTCCACACAAAACTCACGCAGGGGATTTCTTAGAATCAGGAGACGCTGAGTGTCTGGCTCATAGCGTATCATAATCGCACCCTTGGGGTTCGAGATAGGCGCGGCCGCGATGCCCGCTCTGGATGTACTATTATGGTTGATAACTAAAATATTAGCGTTATATCTCAACATAAATTCGCCGATTACGCCCGCGTAATCATCCATCGACAATTGGGTTTCCACCTGCATATCCCCCACCTGTGATACCGCCCAGTCAAATACACGCTTGGTATTTATGTCGTGAAGCCCTAGCTTCTTAGCAACCATGGCACCCGCAATATTGCTGGCAGTAATAGCAGACCAAAACCGTTCTCGGGTTTCTACGTTTGCTCTACTATCAAACTTTGCTTGGATGTTCATAGCCGTGTCTATAACTTCTTCTAAATTCTGCACCAAGTATTGGGCGTACGGCTGACCTGCAAGGCCATAGTTACTCTGCAGTTTACCAAACAATCTCTTGGCTTCGCGCTTGTCAAGGTTGTTTGTAGGCTCAATCTTGTACTGCATCAGCCTCATTAGTTCACCCTCTGAGGTGCTCTTTAATGCCTGTAGCTTATCAATCATGCTGGAGTTAGAAGTGCAAACCATGAGCGTAGCCCAAAAGCCTTCGGCTAATCGTTCTTCATTTGCATTTGCTTTCATCCTGCGCCTAGGTGCGCCCTGCGTTGCGCTGTACGCCATATCAGAAAACTCATCCCCACTCATCTTAGTGATCTCATCTACGCCAATAGGTAGGTTACACATGACTGCTAGGCGGTGCATCTTCACATTCATCGTGTCTCTCCACGATAGCATAAGCTCATCAGGATGGCCCCATACGCTATTCATCACCTGCAAAATGGTTGACTTACCCGTACCTGATTTGTTGTTAATCAAGTTGATGATGCCACCCTTGATGCCCATGAATTTAATCAAAGGCGCGCCGAATGCACTGAATAACGCAAACGCATGCGGTTCAAACCCAGGCAGGTCATAGACGTTAACAATATTCTTCCATGTATCTAGATCGCCAACTGGCCGTAGCGCGTTGGCAATCTCGCCTGTTGCTTTAGAAGGAGGGCTGTAGCGTACATAGCTCGGGCCAATCTCTCTAGTTCCCAAAATAAATTTATCGTCGTCATCTGTCCAACCAAACTGTAGTCGCATAGTTTCAACCTCTTGGATTATTTGTAGTTCTTTGGCGCAAGCCACGATATACCCGAGAATGTGTTGCATCTTATCGGGCAACTCAATGATGCCGTTAAACGCCATGACTTTTTTAAACTCATCTTTGCTTAACGTATCAACAATTGTTATCGGAAATTCTTTATGCCCGTCGCGTGGCAACGTGCGTCTGATCAAAATAGTTTCGCCGTGTATGGGATCGTTTAATCTTTTAGTTACGAACAAGTCGTACTTGTACACGCACACAACCACATCTTCTTCTTTGTCTGCGTCGTCGGCTTTCTTCTTTTTTGCCGTGAAATAAATACCGCCGTTGCGCCCTCGGAAATATCCATTGGGCAACGTCGGCGCGACAAATTCAACCTCACCATTACCTATTACCACATTCTCTTCGGACTTAGCAATCTCGTGTCCAATCACAATAGGAGACTTGATAGTCTGCCAGTGCGGGCATACAGTACAAACATTGGGTCTGAAGTCGTTGAAAGTCTCGCAGGTGTACGGGCCTTTAATCAAATGCGCCTTGCGCTCAGTCTCGCTCTTGCTGTACTGTGGATGCTTATTGGAGATGATATGGATAGCCTTATCACCATCCACACAATGCTTTGCAATGGAGAGACCCGCACGCCATAACGGCTCCTCAATCTGATCTTGGTGCTCCATGATGTAACGCAACTGCTCACATCCCGTGCCTTCAAGTGTTTTATCAAAGATAAGCCTAAACCTAGATTGCTTGTTACCGATCACCGCCTTGGTTAGTTCATCCAACTGCTTGGGAACGTGCGCTGGTTTAATAGGAACAAGCGGCCCCATCAAGCCCGCAAAGTCCTCAAACCGCATAGGCTTAGCTTCGTACATCAAGACAACATCATTAGGAGGATCGTCCTTGAAGTTCTTGGTACTTGGAATACGCAACACCCGCGCGGCATCGGCGGGTACATCAGGATCAATAATGATCTTGGATTCTATGCAACGGGCTTTGAATGTATGTGCAACAGGAAGCCACTTGCTAATCTCAACAGGCTCAGTCAAAGGCCAATAGATATGCCACCCACGCCCCGAGTCAACCACAGTTGGTCTAGGTAGCTTGAGTATCTTGCACAGTTCTTTGATGGCTTGCATTCCAGTCTGCTGGTCTATGTAGCCTTTGATCCTGCCCGTCTTGTCAGGCATAGCCTTGTCTTGCCCGCAGTCAATATCTAAGAAGAATGACTGCATCCAACCACAATTTGTGGCTTCTCTGTTATCACTTGTTTTATATTTACCGCAACCAAAGAAAGCGTTGTATGACCGTGAAACTAAATCCTCGGCTTGTGCTTCAACCTCTTCAAGGGTCTTATGAAAAGTTTGGATTGACTTTTTGTCTTTTGCTAATCCAAGAACAACATACCAACCCAGACCCTGCGGAACTACATTTTCAAGTAGTTTGGTGTCTGCCATAGGAAACTCTCACGGTTATCTGACGCGGTTTAAAAAATCTTGAATACTAGCCGCATGGGTTTTTCCTGGGACATGGACGCCACAAAACCAATTGTAAACAGTTTGTTTTGAGACGCTAAAAAATTCCATGACATCAGAGACTGGGATGTCTCGGGCGATGCAAACTCGCCCGAGCTTTACTCCCAGCGATTTCCCATCAGCATCTCTATTCAAACGAACAGTTTGCTGTGAGTAACCAATCATTACGCATCATCTCCCCAGTCGTCAACCATAGTAGCCAGACCAGTCTTAGGCTTTGGCGCGTCTGCCTTCTTTGTCTCTGCTCTCTTAGTAGGAGCTGTTAAAGCCGCTGCGGCCGAGCCCGCTGGAGCCACCATCTTAGGCAATGTGGGTTCAGGTTTCTTACCGCTGAAACTTAGCTTACTTGCGTTGACGGCAATCTGCGACTCGCCTTGCTTAACAGAGATATCGTAGTCGTCGCTATCAAGAAACGCTACATTGCTGAATGTAAGTTTGGGATAATCAGAATCCGTATCAAACGTCAAACGTGTTGTGAGCATGTTCAAGTTGTAGCCTGACTGCGCAACATACTTAGCGTATTGAATAAAGGGCATATGGTCAACGTCGCCCGTGCCGAACAAAGACTTGGATGGCACAACCAATTGGTAAATGTCGCCCGCCATGTTGTTCTTCAAAACTAATGCAAGATTCCATGAAAACTTACATTGTGTTTTGCCACCGCTCGCAGAGCCTTTGATAGCGCGCTTGCATTCTTTGCAGTGGTCAGCCTGTGGGTCAGCCACTTCTGCGTCGGGGCGCTCGCCATTGCTAGACCAGCAATCGGGTTGTGCGGCCTCATCAGGATTGTAGTCTGTTGCAAAATATTTCTTCTGTACAGATTTACTGCCGTTGACAATTACTACATCTAAATGCGGGTCAGTATTTTTTGCAATCTCTTTACCGCCGTCAACAAGACGGAATACACGGCCACGCAACGAGATGCGCTTGCTTGAGCCACCGCTTGAAGTGAATGCTTTGGTGAAGTCATCCAACTTTACGTTTTGTAAGTGGGCGGGAAGATTGTCTTTGAATGTGGTGATGTTACCCATGATTACTCCTGTGATTTACGTTTAACTACTACTGTGTACCGACTGTCAACATTTAAACCCTCGGGATACACGTCGGGGTTTTCTTCTAAAAACTGCTTCATGTTTGTGTCATGCACTCTTTTGTGAAGCAACCCAAACGCTTTGTACTTGTATATCATGTCATATACAGCGTCCCAGTTTGATGGGTTGTATCTGCTTGTAATGCGACGCACTACTGTTGCAGTCTTTGTAGATATACTGCTTGCGTTTTGCGCATTCAAAATATCCAACAATTTAGTTTCTACGTCTGCCATCTTATCGACGAGCAGTTTGTCCATATGATCGTAGTACTGTTTAATCTCTTCACGCTCTTTGCGTATCTTGAGATATTCAGTGGACAGTTCTTCTACAGATTGTTCATCCATATTATTTCCTTTGAAGTGAAAGATTATTGTAGGGACTCTTTAGACTTTGTCAAGTGTCTTCGAGTTCTTTTTTGTACAACTCAACAATCTTTTCGTGATTGTTGATATTGTTCTGGAGCATAGCGTAGAGCTTACGCTCTATTGGGCTACCTTCGATATGCACAATAGTCATGGCGTTCTTTTGGCCTGGCCTATCGATGCGTGCATTTGCTTGCAAGTACGTTTCGCATGACGTCACAGGAGCATACCATATGATAGTGTCAGCGGCAGTTAGGGTAACACCGTGCGCCGCCGCTTGGGGTTGGATTACAAGTGCTTTGAGTCTAGTCCCTTCTTGGAATTGTTTAAAGATTTCTGTGCGCTTGCGCACTGGTACGTCGCCGTGTATCTCATCGATCTCTATGCCCGCCTTCTTCAAGTGAGCGCTGAGTAGTTCTATCGTATGCCTAAACGGCACAAAGATTAGAACCTTATGGCTCGCCTCATTGATAACTTCCTCGATAGCGTTGAGTCGTGTTGATACATCAAAGTCAATCACCGCACCACTATCTGAATATACAGAACCACAAGATATTTGCAATAGTTTGCTCATCTTGGACGCCGCGTTTATAGAACTAATCTCCTCGCCCGCCGCTTCCATTAGAAGTTTTGTTTTCAACTCTTTATAGTATCTTTCCTGTTGGCTTGTTAGTGGTGCATGTCTACTGATGTACATTTTATCAGGCAGGTCAAGACACTGAGACTTCTCAAATCTAATCGCGGGCTGAAGTAAATTAAATACTGTGGCGTTTGAATCAGGCCGTGGTATCCACTTGTACATGCTGATCTTTTGCATTACTGACTCGCGGTAATCGCCAAAGAATCTAGGCGCGCTATTGGGCACACACAATTTAGCCAAGCCATACGCATCCACAGGCGACTGAGCCGCTGGCGTTCCAGTTAGCATCCAAACCCAAGTATTAGGAGTGACTAGCTTACGCATGGTCTTCCACCTTTTGGTCTGCACATTCTTGTATGCGTTGGCTTCGTCAATCACAATCAAATCAAACTTATCTAATGCAGACTCAGCAATAGATGGTATGCCGTCATAGTTAATGATTACAAATTCAGCCGACCCATTAACTATTTTGTTTCGCTTATCCACGCTACCATACGCTACATCAACAGTGCGGTGTACAGCAAACTTGAACAAATCGTTTTGCCATGCGGATTGCATGATGGACAAAGGGCAAATCACAAGCACACGCTTAATGATCTTTGCTGACATTAGATAGTCAGCGGCCCAAATTACAGAAGCAGTCTTGCCAGTGCCTTGCTCGTTAAAACAAAACGCACGGGTGTTGTTAGCCAAGAAATCCGCAGTTACTTTTTGGTGTTCAAATGGCGTAAACCCCATCGGTCTAGGCCACTTGTAATTTTGCAATATCATTTTTTTAACTTTATTACTTTGCTTAGTTTCTTTTCGCCTTTCTCGGACTTGGTAGTCTCAGAGACAAGGTTTCTCTTAGAGTCGCGCTTGAATGATCTGTTGCCATGTGCGCTTTCAATAAAGACGCCCGCTTTGTTCGAGCCACCTTTATCTAATGCTTTAACATGGGCAACGTCTTTGCCCTGGCGAATATCGGCTTCTCCGTTTTTGTCCCTATCGGGATACATTTTGTCGATAGCGCGTCTAGCTCTTTGGCGTTCCGCTCTGCGTTTCTCCTCGCCCCTTGCTTTCTGTTCCTGATACTCTTTCTTGTATGGTCTCGGCGTGTTGACGTAAGGCATTTTGTTTCTCCTTTTTAATTACCGTTTCATGGGTTGTGAATCTGTGCCCATTTGCACATTCTCGCCGTCTAGTATAGCTTTTAGCAGTCTGTCTTGTCGATACTACTATTGTCCATACTGCGCATTCAGGACACCTCATTTGCTTTCCTTGCTTCAATCATTGCGTCTGCTTGGTAGTACGCCCAGTCTGCTATGTCAAAAGCAGATGTGTTTTCTAAATTTGGGTTAGCCAACATGCCCTGCATTGCCGCTGATGCAAAGTAATCGCGTAGGTTCAATGGGAAATCATTCTCCATCAGACCGACCTCGTAATGCTCTAGCACAGCCATGCTTACCATCAGGGCCCGTCCAGCCCGCTACAAAGTCAGCGCAGATTTCGCGTTCTTTTTGCGCTACCAACTTGGCAAACTCTTTAAGCATCGGTGAAATACAAATATCTTCAATAAATGGAGATGTAATTGTCAGTTCATCGTTAATAAAAAACCCCGCTTGTTTAGCCAACTCAATAATTTCTTCAGTATCCATTTTTATCCTTTAATTTAGTTTCAATTGCAAAATAAACATCTGTTATTTGAAAACTGTTCCATGTCTTAAACGAATCAAAAATTTCATTCAATTCATCAGGCGTTAATCCTACCCAAATACTGTGGTCTCTCCATCGTGGATTTTCTTTGTACCGATCAATGCGTTTTTGTATACGATCAAACTCTTCATCTTCTTCAGTCATAACACCCTCCTATTAACCCACCAACATTTGATGTACCCCCAAAATGTTCTTTTAAATAGTTGTGCTTCTAATTTATTGATGCGCTCCTTCAGCTCATAGTTCTCCAACAACAATTCACTGTTATGCATAGACATCATGTTCCATGCTTTTTGTATGTCTTCTTGATTCATTGGTTACCCTCCGTTGTAATGTCTTCTGTTCTATGCCTGATGCAAGCCTTACCGCAATTCTCATCCCAGTTCTTTCTTGTTACCACATTAGCGCCACATCTAGTGACGTAGTGGTAATCACCATCGTAAAACCTGTAGACCTTGCACCCATCTATCTCTTGTATGACTTGCATGGCGTGGCTTTTTTCACGCTCTTCTTTGCTTGGGCCAAAACCTAGCCACAACCCATATGCCATAGCCCATGCTAGAAAACACATAATGAGAACAACACCTACTGAATAAACTATTTCTGCGAATGTTAATCTCATGTATTGCGCTCCTTCAGCTTGGCTTCTACCAGTAACAAATCGTCATAAGGACTTTTGGTGCTTCCATGAATTTCTTGTCTTTCCTCACCCGTCAGTCCTTTCCATTTTGGTGCTTGATATACTAGGTATCCAACAGGCTTATGCGCCATTTCAAATGTGCCTTTTCGTATATGTAAAGCATGAACTTCTGCGTCCCCACCTATGTCATTAGCAAGGGTGATTGCTTGCTCTCTAGTTTGTTCAATCCAAACAACTGATTCTTTAATCATGTGTTCTTCTCCTTTAGTTGATTTATTGCCCAATCAAGCCATTCTTTTGCGTCCATTTCGTAATAGCCAACAGGCCCGACAGATGCCAACTCTTCACCAAGCCTGATTGCGGCTTTATGCCACTGCTCATTTTGGTAATTATCAGCCCACGCATTTAGTTCATCAATGGTGTACCAAGGGCGTGTATTTTCATCCATTGTTCTTATCCTTCAGCTTGGCTTCAATGGCTCTGGCAAAAGACTTGGCATCGACCCCATCCCAAGGAATTTCATCGTCATCCGTCAGTCCTACCCATGTGCGTTGTGTTGTGGTGTAAAGAGGAATGGTGCAACCAAAGTTTTTTGCGCCTTCTATGTGCCTTGCAAATATTCCTGATGGTGTGCTGTCATTCATCCACGCCACAGGCTCATCTTTTGTTTCTAGTGATCTTTTAATTGCTTCAATAGCCTTCATGCGTTTGTCGTAATCAAAATCAGTCAGAGCTTCTAATGCAAGTTGTAATGCTTCGTCTTTGTTCATGTGTTCTTTTCCTCTGTTTTAATTGATTCAATCTTTGTTTCGTACCAATTCGTTTCATGCCCTCGTTTAGCCCATCCATATCGTGTCATCAATACAGGTTCCCAATATGCAGGATGATTGATGATCTTTGATTCTTGGACTTGGTAATGGCTTTCTAGATCATTAAACATTATTTTTATCCTTTAATTGTTGTATTGCCCATGCAACACCATCTCGCCACGC
>Ga0208379_1000458_pt1 | contig 17936 bp, 14 predicted proteins | sample CryBogCBE02Aug07_FD_184559 | JGI IMG/M metagenome (GOLD analysis project Ga0208379, IMG submission 184559) | Freshwater microbial communities from Crystal Bog, Wisconsin, USA - CBE02Aug07 (SPAdes) | ecosystem: Environmental > Aquatic > Freshwater > Lake | place: Crystal Bog, Wisconsin, USA... | reverse complement strand
CTGGAGGCGTGGTCGTACCGATTGCCTGTCGTCATGACCCCCGAGTGCAATCTGCCCGAGGGGTTTGCCGCTGATGCCGCGATCCGGATCGAGACTGATGCGGAGAGTATCGCCCAAGGACTCGGCTCGCTCTTCTCGATGAGCCCATCCGATCTCCAATCGATGGGGGCGAAGGGCAGAAACCTCGTGGAGGAGCGCTTCACCTGGAAGACCATCGCGGCCCAAATGCGCGAGGTCTATGATTGGATGATAGGTGGGGGAACTGCGCCCTCCTCGGTGATAAGGGGTAAATGAAGCATTCAAAAGGATGAATAAAGAAGGCTTCTTGCTGTTTCCAGTGAGTGAGCAGAAGAATCCTTGAAAGATCAGCAATCGGGAACACAAGGGTTCTGAACCGCAGATAGGGGCAGCCGTGAGCCGCCCCTACCCAGGGTGGTGCTGAAACGGTGGATACGGGGTAACCTCAAGCAAAGACCATGTAGGAAACAGTTCCGGGAAAACGCCGTCAACCGGTACCCCATCCTCGGACTGATCCCGTGTTCCCGGCACAAGGCTCGCAAGTTTTTGAAGGAGTGTAGGGGGGCAATTTTGGGGAGATTTCTTACAAAACCATGGATTCCCTCTTGCAAAGAGAATGAGGGGAGGGCATTCTACCCGACCATTTCCGGAGCACCATCCGGGCAACCCTTTCTGTTATGAGCATCATCGCCACCATCGAAAAAGAGCAGTTCAAGACCGACATCGTGGAATTTCAGGTAGGTGATACCGTCTGTGTTCACACCCGCGTGATCGAAGGTGACAAGGAGCGTATCCAGAAGTACGCCGGCATTGTCATCGGCCGCAAGGGCAGCGGCATCAACGCCAACTTCACCGTGCGCCGCGTCAGCTTCGGCGAGGGTGTCGAGCGTGTGTTCCCGCTTCATTCGCCCCGAATCGCCAAGCTCGAGATCGAGAAGCGTGGATCGGTCCGCCGTGCCAAGCTGAACTACCTCCGTGATCGGAAGGGCAAGGCCGCCGTCACGGTGAAGGACAAGGCTCAGGAGATCGCCTAAGCGGGATTCCCTTCCTCCCGATGACGACCGACCGTCGCGGGAACAATTCAAAAGCTTTCAAGAGGGGCCTCCGAACATCCGGAGGCCCTTCTCTTTTTCACGAGCAGGAGCTTCATGCCCGGGGGATCCGCCCCGTTGCCGGAGTCGATGAGGCGGGAAGGGGACCGCTGGCCGGCCCTGTGGTGGCGGCCGCAGTAATCCTGCCCGAGGGGTTTGTCTTGGATGGCCTCGATGACTCCAAGAAACTCAATCATGTGAAGCGCGAGGAACTCTTTGATGCCATTGTTGGCAATACAGAGATCCGCTACTCGATCGCCGAGGCATCATGCCAGGAAATTGGTCATCTGAACATCCTGCGTGCCACCCATCTGGCCATGAGGCGGGCGCTGGATGGACTGAAGGAAATCGGACATCCTCCAACTCATGCCCTTGTGGATGGGCTGCCGGCCAGGGGTCTCCCTGTGGAACAGACGGCGCTCGTGGGAGGAGATGGTCTCAGTCTGAGTATTGCCGCCGCCAGTATCCTGGCCAAGGTCACCCGTGATCGGATCATGGAGGAACTCGACAGGGAGTTTCCCCAGTATGGGTTTGCGATCCATCGCGGCTATGCCACGGCCGACCATCTGGCTATGTTGAGGAAGCATGGACCTTGCCCACAGCATCGCCTCGGTTTTGCGCCGGTTGACCAGCCCGGTTTCGATTTTTGACCGGAATCCCCCGGAGGCCGCTCTGGGGCATCTGGCTCTGGGCACATGGGGTGAGGAACGGGCTGCACGGCATCTGAAACGGCATGGATGGAAGATCCTCCGCAGGAATTTCCGTGCTCCCGGAGGAGGGGAAGTCGATCTGGTCTGTCGTGACCGCAATACGCTGGTCTTTGCCGAGGTGAAGACGCGCCGTTCCGAGGAGATGGGGCGTCCGCTCGATGCCGTGGACCGCAAGAAACAGCGCCTGATCCGTCAGGGGGCGCTTTACTGGCTCCGCCTCCTGGAGATGCCCGACATCACTTTCCGGTTCGACGTAATCGAGGTGGTGGCGGCGGATCCCGTGGAGATTCGCGTGATAGAAAGCGCTTTTACTCTCCCCGACCCCCTCCGCTATTGAGAGATGGGCTTGGGATTTTGACGGCACTTTGCTCCCGCAAAGCGGTGCCGCCCCTTACGGGGCTGCCTTGCGGCAGTCTTCCGCGCCTCTTCCCAGAGGCTTGGTTGGCGGATAGCGTCGTTGCTGCTCGGTCGGCGTAGGACTACTACGCCTTCCCTCGCGATGTCTAGCCCTGCATCCAAACTTCCAACCCATCAGAGTGATCCCAAGCGGTGGCGGACTAGTCAATCAACCCCTCGTTTCTCGCTTCTTGGGTTGAGAGATTTTTGATGAGGCGCGAGGCGCCCGAGCGACAGCCGTAGCCAAAAAGGCGCGAGGGAACGCGGTTTAGTCATTCGAGGCGCAGGCCGAGAAGTCCTCGGATCAGTAGATCCGAAGATGTCTGATCGGGGACGATCGGCAGACAAACCTACGCCAACCGAAGGGCCCGCAATACCGGGCCGTGGGAATGGTCGGGAGCCTATGCACGGCATAGCCCGCCAAGGGCGCTACTCGCAGGAGCGAGAGCGGCAAAAAAAGCCCCAACCTCTACCGATTCAGCGAGAACTTGGTCATCAGGTCGGTCGTCAGCGACTCGAATTCAATGGCCACCACCTCAACGCGGCGGGTGAAGTAGTTGTAGGCAACGAGGTTCGGGACGGCGACGGCAAGACCGACGATGGTGCAGTTCAGCGCCTCGGAGATGCCGTTGGCCACCAACTGGGGGTCCCCATGGTTTCCGATGTTGCCGAAAATGCCGACGAGGCCCGAGAGGGTGCCCAGAAGTCCGAGCAGGGGGGAGATGCCGGTCGTGATCTCGAGGAAGACAAGACCCGACTCAAGGCGTGAAATCTCGTGGCGGGCGCGGGTCTGCACGGCTTCCAGAATCTCGGCGCGCGGCCAGTCACGGTGCTGGATGACGTTCTCCAGGATGAGTGACAGGGGAGAGGGTTCCTCGCGCAGGACACGCTGAAGGCTCTCTGTACCTCCTCCCTTGTAGGCTCTCAGGGCATTGATCACCTCCGGGGGAAGGGCCCGGTCCATCTTGATCACCCGGGCGCGCTGGAGAATCACGGCCAGCGAGAAGACCGAGAGAACAAGCAGGACGAACATGAAGAATCCTCCCTGGGCGAAGAATTTCACAAAGCCGGGAAGGGTGGCGATCAGGGGATGCATGGTGGTCAGTAGATGGTGAAGCTGTAGTCGATCTCCATGCAACCATTCGGAAGCGTGGCCGCGATGTCGGGTGGGATCGGGGGGAGTTTGGCATCCGTGATCGACTGGACGCTACAACTTTCCAAGGAAGCGTTACCGTTGCTTCTCACGACATGAAGGCCGGAAACCTTCCCTGCGGGGGTGACCTTGAAGCTCACGTCGACGGTTCCGATGCTCAGCAGTCCCATCCGGTCGTCCACATAGTAGTACCAGCGCGACCCGATCGCGTCGGCAACGGCTTTCTTGTAGCGACCGATCGGGGTCGCCTCGGCGGCCACGGAGGAGCGCCCGCGGTTCGAGATGCTGCCGCGGATGACATTCTGGCGGCTCTCGGGCTGATAACCTCTCGTCGAACCTTGGTTGCCGGGTGTGGAAGGGGCTGGGGGGGTGAGGGAGGGGGTGTTCTGCCTCGGCTTTGGCTCGGGGTTTTGGAGCAGCTTGAGGTTGCTCTGGGGAGTGGGGGTGGTTTGGGGCGACGGAAAGGGGGTTGGCGAAGGGGTGGATTGCTGTGCCGCGGGTTGCGCGGGGGTATTGGGGGAGGGCGGGGCGGCCTGCTGGGATTGGGAGGGGTTTCCGGCCTGTGTGGCGGGTTTCTCTCCGGCAGTGTGTTTCCGATTCTGGAACTCCATCCCGGGCAAGTTCACCCCCTGCTGGCTTGGCAGGGGAAGATTCCCATTCGGAGGCTGTTCGCTGGCGGCCCTGGAGTTCTGATCGGATTGGAAGGGTGCATTAGTGGGAGCCTTGTCCGTCACTTCCCGTGCCTCCACGACGGGGCGGTCGTTCGGTGAAGGGGGAGGGATGACGAGGGTTACCTCCGGCGGTGGCTGCGGTGCTTCCTTGTGGACAAGGTGGCGGGCGAAAAGGAATGCCAGCAGCAGGATCAGGGTCGCATGAATCAGGCACGACAGGGCCAGGAAGAAGGGAAAAGATTTCCTCTTCCGGCGCGTCCGCGTGGCGTGCGTCGTGGTCATGCGGGGGGGATTCTCCGACGGGAGGGGGGGGCAGTGCGAGCCGTTGATGGGTGCCGGGCGGACTTTTTGCCTCCGGGACGCCCTTTTCCAGGAAGTGAAAGGTGTCCCGTTCTGGCCTGATGAAAGAGCCATTGCTGGATATAGCCCGCGTAGGGACCGAGCACCCTTTCCCCATAGCGTTCCAATTCCGAAGGCGTGGCCTTTTTGCGACCCCGGAACGACCCCAGGATCCGTCCGATCCAGACATCGACCGGGACCACCTCCAGGCGTTCGTAGGCGAACAGCAGGATGCAGTTGGCCACCTTTCTTCCGATGCCGGGAAGCGTGCAGAGGACCTTGCGGGCTTCCTCCGTGGGGAGATCGATCAATTTTTCCGGATCAAACTCTCCCGAGGCGACGAGTCGCGCCGTACCCAGCAGGCCTTTGGCCCGGAATCCGAGCCCGCAGGCGCGAAGGTCGGCCTCCGTGGCCCCCGCAAGAACCTGTGCCGTGGGGAATGACGGGACGGAAGTTCCATCCAACGGGGTGCCGAAGCGCTTCCGCAGTGCGAGGCTCATGCCCCGGATGTGCGAGACCTGCTTCATGGGAGAGAGGATGAAGGTGGCCAGGCACTCCCACCGGGGTTGTCGCAGAATGCGGAGGCCCTGGCATGCGGCCGCCGCCTCCCTGACGACAGGGTGGTCGCAGGAGGATCGGAAGGCCTCCAGGTCATGGTCCAGCGCGAGATAGAACCCCAGGGAGTCTTCATCGATGCCGCGGAATTCCAAAAAGTCACCCCGTTGCCTGAGGAACACGGCGCGATCGCCGATGCATCCCGTCCATCCGTCCTCCAGGGCGGTCCAGTGAAACGCCTGCCCGCTGTTGAGCGTGAGGGCGAGATCCAGTTCCCCCACCGTGATCACGCCGGAGTGCCCGGAACTTTTTCTCATCGCGCGAAGTAGCTCAGGTTCTCCAGTTCGATGGCGAGGTTCACATTGTTCACGGCCACCTTCTCGGGCAGCTGAAGCACCGCGGGTGAAAAGTTGAGGATCGCATGGATGCCGGAGTCAACCAGGTGTTCCGCCACCTTCTGCGCGGACTCGCCGGGGACGCAGAGGATGGCCATCCGGATATCGAGGCGACGGACCGAGGCCGTGAGCTCACCCATGCCCTGCACGGGAATCCGATGAGACCGCGCCTTCCTGGGGAGCAGGTCAAACGCGGCCACGATCTCGAATCCCTCGCGCGCAAAACCCCGGTAGCTCAGGAGTGCCTGGCCTAGGTTGCCCGCACCGACAAGGGCCACGGGCTGGAGGCTGGCACGGCCCAGGACTTCCTCCAGACGCCTGCGCAGGATGGCGGTCTCGTAGCCCGTGCCCCTTTTCCCCAGAGGGCCGCACCAGGCAAGGTCCTTGCGGAGTTGCGCCGGCTGAACCCCTGCCACGGCGGCGAGCGCGGCGGAGGAGACGATCGGATCGCGATCCGTGGCCATCAGGCCGAGGCAACGGAGGTAAAGGGAAAGGCGATAGACGGTCTTTCTCGGGATTTCCGAGGGCAGCTTCCCTGCCGTGGTGTCGGGCGGGGAGTCGTCGCGTCTCATGCGTCCGGATCCTCTCCATGCAGGGCCGGATCGCCGTAGAGCGTGGAACTGCTCGAGGAGGTGATCCTCACGTCGAAGATCTGGCCGTGAAAGCGGCTGCCTCCCTCGAAGATGACGATCTTGTTGGTGCGGGTGCGGCCCGCCAGGCGCGAGGGATCGTTCCTGCTAGGCCCCTCGCAGAGAACCTGCTGGCGGGTGCCGACGCAGGCTTCGAGAATGCGCGATGCGGAGGCATTCACCACGGAGAGAAGATCCTGGTTGCGCTCCTCCTTCTCGGCCTCGGTCAGCTGCTCCTGCATGAGCGCCGCCGGGGTGTCGCCGCGTTTGGAGTAGCGGAAGATAAACGCCCCGTCGAAGGCGAGCTCCTCGGCGAGATCACGGGAGGCCCGGTAATCCTCCTCCGTCTCCCCGGGGAAGCCGACGATGATGTCGGTGGTGATGGCGATGCCCGGCCGTGCCTCCCGGAGAGCGGCGACGAGTTTCCGGTAGGAGGCGGCCGTATAGGGGCGGTGCATGGCCCTGAGGATGCGGTCCGAACCCGACTGGAGCGGCAGGTGGACATGCTCCATGAGCTTGGGGAGACGGGCGAAGCTTTCCACAAGATCCCTGCGGAAGCCCATCGGGTGAGGGGAGGTGAAACGGATGCGGTCGAGTCCGTCGATCTCGTGCAGGGCCTCGATGAGCTGCACGAAGGGACTCTTGTCCCCGATCTTGGGGAATTCATGGCGGCCGTAGAGATTAACGATCTGACCCAGCAACGTGACCTCGCGGACCCCCAGCTCCACCAGGTTTCGGGCCTCGGCGACGATCTCCTCGATCGGGCGACCCCTCTCCTCGCCGCGTGTCGTCGGCACGATGCAGAAGGTGCAGTGCATGTTGCACCCCTGCATGATCGAGATGAAGGCGGTCGCCTCCTTCTTCATCTCCGGGAGGTGGTCGCGGATCGTGTTCTGCGAGCCGGCTTCGGCTGCGACGTCGATGATCGGGGTGATGGGATTGATCGAGGATCCCAGTTCCGCAAGATCCTCCCGCGCAAAGGTCTCCTCCCTCTTGCGGAGTGCCTCCTCGACGTGGTCGGCGACGCGGTGGAACTTCTGGGTGCCGACCACGAGGTCGACATGGGGAGAGTGTTTCTCCAGACCCTCTCCGAGACGCTGGGCCATGCACCCCATGTAGCCCAGAACGAGTTTCGGCTTTTCACGGCGGAGCTTCTTGAGCATCCCCATCTTGCCGATCGCTTTCTGCTCCGCCATCTCGCGGACACTGCAGGTATTGAGCAGGATGACATCAGCTTTCCGCTCGTTGTCCACGAGGCGGTGCCCGCGGTCCTGCAGGTCACGGGCAACCTGCTCGGAGTCCCGTTCGTTCATCTGGCATCCGTAGGTCTTGATGTAGACGCTGGGCATCGTGGCGACGGAGGGCTGAGAGATTAAAAATTCCTGAAGATGTTCTTCCTGCTCTCCGCCCCTTGACCGGCGATCCGCTCCGTTAAGCCTGCGGCGACACCGGGGAGGGTTGCGGAGAGACTTCCGAAGGTTGCGGGGAGACATCCTGTCCGCCGTTCGATTCCCCCTGCCCGCCCCCGTCATGACGGGAGCGATGGCTGCCACGCGGATCAACGCGCTTGAGGTTGAGCCGTTGTCCCGCGGCCTCCACCAGCTGGGCGACACGCTTCTTGAGCCGACGTCCGATCGACCAGATGAAGAGCATGGTCGCGGCGTAGATGATTCCAGGCCAGAAGAGTTCGTGGCCCGAGGCAACCCAATAGATGAGGAAGCATAGGAACAGGAAGTTGAGCAGGAAGGTGGTCGCAACCATCCTGGTGGTCAGACGGACACGCGTCAGGCACTTCGGCCCGCCGTGGTACTCCGTGACACTGCGCATGGTCACCCCCCACCAGAAGCTTCCATAGATCTGGACGTCCCAGTCCTTCCACCCCGTGTCGGTGGAGTAACTCCATCCCTCCGTTTCAAGGGATTCGATGACGGATGATAGAAGGAGTTCCCGTCCCTTGCCCTCCTCATTCCAGAAGATCAGTTTGGAGAGCCCCCGGATGGTGCTTGGGACGAAGTCCTTTTCCTTGGCCGAGATGACCGACTCGGGGGTGCGCTTGAATTTCAGCCAGGTGAAGTAACGGGCCCATCCTCGGACCAGGGGCTGCGATAGGGCCAGGAAGGAAACAAGCAGTCGTGCCCGGATCGTGTCGAAGCGCGGCTCGAGCTTCGCGTGAATCATGTAAGAGAGGGCCACGAGGAAGGTGCCGCCGAACATCAGGTAGGCGACGATCCTCAGGGCCGGGAAAGGAATCGAGACAATCAGAAGGAACAGGGTCAGGGCCAACCATTCGATGCTGCTGAGGTAGGCGGCCAGCTCCGACTGAGGGGTGGGGTAAATGCACTGGAAGAGCCCCTCGCCGAAGACGCCGTGGTAGATGACGGGCTTGTTGATGAGCCAGGTGAAGCGGGGGGCGCCGTAGATCTGCCCCTTCCACTTGGCCGTTCCGGTGGGGCCGAAGAAGACGAGATGCTTGAAGCGCAGCAGCGATTCGGCTTCGCCGTAGCCCTCCTGCTGCTTGCGGAAGGCCTTGAGCGTGAAGCGGCGGTAGTGCCAGACGATCGCCGAGGGGCTGAAGGCGATGACCTGCCCCTCCTGCTGCAGGCGCCAGCAGAAATCGACGTCGTCACCGGCCTTGCGGTACTCCGGGTCGAAGCCGCCGACCTTGTCGAAGGCCCAGCGGTGGAAAGCCATGTTGCATCCCGGAATGTGCTCGGCCACGACGTCGGTGAGCAGGACATGGCTCGGTCCGCCCGGGGCAGCGGCCACGCAGGCCTGATGCCAGTTCTGGGCCGGTGGGGAAATGTTCGGTCCGCCGACTCCCGCGTAGTCACCGGATAGGAGCGTGCCGACCAGATAGTAGAGCCAGTCAGGGTCGGCCATGCAGTCGCTGTCGGTGTAGGCGATGATCTCTCCGGTCGCATGGGCGGCACCCACATTGCGGGCCACGCTCAGGCCCATGTTGGGCTGATGGATGGTCTTCACCCAGGGATGGTGGGAGACGATCTCCTTGGTGTTGTCCTTGGAGCCGTCGTCGACGAGCACCACCTCGTAGTCGGGATAATTCAGCTTCTTGAGCGATCGGAGGCAGGCTTCGAGGGTCTGGCCGCCGTTGTAGCTGCAGACGATGACGGAGACTTTCGGATAGCGCGGCAGTGGCGCGGAATCCACGATGGATCCCGTGCGGTTGAAGAACCCGCGGACGGTGGCAAGGGCCCTCTTGGGGGAGCGGTCGCGTTTCACCAGGCCGAAGGCCCAGTCGAGGATCTCATTACCCCCGCGGAACCACTCGTCGGTCCAGGAGTAGAGGATCGTCCCGGCAAGTCCGCCGCGGACGACCGAGTCGAGGTGCCAGCCGATCATCTCGGCCTGCTCCTCCTCGGTGTGGCGGATCGTATCCATGCCGAATTCGCCCATCATGAGCGGCTTGTCGTCGGCAAGGTTCTGAAGGCGTGCCAGGTAGCGCTCGAAGTCCTCGCGGCGGTGCAGGTAGACGTTGAAGGTCAGGAAGTCGACGTTCTGCGGCAGGAGATACTCCGTCGGGGGATAGCTCGCATAGGAGTACAGGGCGCGCGGGTCCTCGCGGCGCGCGATGTTGACGAGATGCTCGACGAACTCGGTGACGCGCTTGGCCCCGAGCCACCTTACCATGGAGGAGGGAATCTCGTTGCCAAGCAGGTAGCCGAAGATGGCGTGGTGCCCCTTGTGCTCGCGGACGGCCTTGATGACGGCCTTCTCCACGTCGGCACGCACCTTGCGGTCGTTGAGGAACTCGACATGCTCCATCCACGCGATGCTCAGCAGCACGCGGATGCCGTTTTCGAGGCAGAGGTCGAGAAACCAGCGCGGGGGATTGGTATAGATACGCACCAGGTTCGCCCCGGTTTCGCGGATGGCGGCAAGATCCCTGGCGGCCTGATCCCTGGGGCCGAACTCATACCCCTCGGCGTCCGGGGCGAAAGGGCCGTAGGTGACGCCCTTGACGAAGAATTTCCGCTCACCCTCGAAGAAGAACTTCGAGCGGACGGTGATGCGTTCGGTCATCGTTGCGGGTTGGGAGGGCACGGGGAATGGGTCAGGCGTGGTGCTCCTGGAGGGATTTCACCTCCAGCGGCCTGGAGGCGATGGAACGGATCGCCTGGGCGCTGGCCGAGGCGGCCCGGAGAGTTGTCATGATCGGGATGCGGTTCCCGACGGCTGTCGCCCGGATGACGACCTCGTCGGCGCGCGGTTGCTTCCCGGCCGGCGTGTTGATGATGAAGTGCATCTCGCCGTTCTTGATCATGTCGACGACGTTGGGTCTGCCCTGGGCAATCTTATTTAGGCGGGTGACATCGATGCCGTTCTCCAGCAGGAGCGCGGCGGTGCCGTCGGTGGCGTGGATTTTGAAACCGATGTCGGCAAACTCCTTCACGATCGGCACGGCGGCCGTCTTGTCGCTGTCCTTCACGCTGACGAACAGATTTCCCTTCTGGGGAAGGGCCGGTGCGGCCGCCATCTGAGCCTTGGCATAGGCACGGGGGAAGTCGGCATCGATCCCCATGACCTCGCCCGTGGATCGCATTTCGGGGCCGAGCGTGATGTCAATGCCGGGGAACTTGATGAAGGGGAAGACGGCTTCCTTCACCGAGTAGTGCTTCGGGATCACCTCCTCGGTGAAACCGAGTTGCTTGAGCGTCTTGCCGGCCATGATCTTGGCGGCCAGTTTGGCAAGGGGGACGCCGATCGCCTTGCTGACGAAGGGGGAGGTGCGGGAGGCGCGGGGATTGACCTCGAGCACATAGACCTCCTCGTCCTTCACGGCGTACTGGACGTTCATGAGTCCGCGGACGTCGAGTTCGAGGGCCATCGCCTTGGTGGCCGAGCGGATGGTCCCGAGAACCCCGGGCGAGAGAGAGACGGTCGGCAGGACGCAGGCGCTGTCGCCGCTATGGATGCCGGCCTCCTCGATGTGCTCCATGATCCCCCCGATGACGCACTGGTTTCCGTCGGCAAGGCAGTCGACATCGACCTCGGTGGCATCCTCGAGGAAGCGGTCCACCAGAATGGGTCTCTCGGGGCTCACCTCGACGGCCGTCCTGATGTAGCGGCGGAGATCCTCCTCGGTATAGACGATTTCCATCGCGCGGCCGCCCAACACGAAGGAGGGGCGGACGAGGACAGGGTAACCGACCTTGTTGGCCACGGAAACGGCCTCCTCCTCCCCGGTGGCGGTGCCGCCGGATGTCTGGCGCAGCTTCAGCTTGTCGATCATCGCCGCGAAGTGCTTGCGATCCTCGGCCATCTCGATGCTCTTCGGCTGCGTGCCGATGATGGTGACTCCCCGGGCCTGCAGGGCGGCGGCGAGGTTCAGGGGAGTCTGGCCGCCGAATTGGACGACGGCGGCGTCACACTGCTCTCGCTCGTAGACATTGAGCACATCCTCGAGGGTGAGGGGTTCGAAGTAGAGTTTGTCGCTCGTGTCGTAGTCGGTGGAGACGGTTTCCGGGTTCGAGTTGACCATGATGGTCTCGTAGCCCTCTTCCTTCAGGGCGAAGGCGGCATGGACGCAGCAGTAGTCGAACTCGATGCCCTGGCCGATGCGGTTGGGGCCGCCACCCAGAATCATCACCTTCTTTTTGGAGCCCTTGCGGGTCTCATCCTCGTCGCCGTAGGTGGAATAGAAATAGGGGGTCGCGGCCTCGAACTCGGCGGCACAGGTATCGACCAGGCGATAGGTGGGGACGATCCCCTCGGCCTTGCGGCGATCGCGGATCAAGTCCTCGGTCGTTCCGGTGAGGTGGGCGAGTTGGCGGTCAGAGAAGCCGAGTCTCTTCGCCTTGCGCAGGGGCAGGGTCTGAGGATCCTTCCGGATCGCCTGCTCCTCCTCGACGATCTCCTGGATGTTGTCGAGGAACCATGGGTCGATCGCCGAGATCTCGTGGATCTTCCGTGCGGTGAATCCGGCGAGGAAGGCATGGCGCAGGGTGAAAATGCGCTCCGCGTTGGGGGTGCGCAGGAGTTGCTCGATGCGGTCGGTATCCCACGATCCGTCGGCCTTGCGGGGCTCGGTATCCTTGGGATCGCAGCCGAGTCCGGCACGTCCTGTTTCCAGCGAGCGGAGCGCCTTCTGGAGGGATTGCTTGAAGGTGCGGCCGATCGACATCGCCTCGCCGACGCTCTTCATCTGGCTGGTCAGGGTCGGGTCGGCCTTCGGGAACTTCTCGAAGGTGAAGCGGGGAACCTTCACGACGCAGTAGTCGATGGAGGGTTCGAAACACGCGGTCGTGGTGCCCGTGATGTCGTTCTTGAGTTCGTCCAGGCGGTAACCGACGGCGAGTTTCGCGGCGATCTTGGCGATCGGATAACCCGTGGCCTTGGATGCAAGGGCGGAGGAGCGCGAGACGCGGGGATTCATCTCGATGACGATCTGGCGGCCGGTTTTCGGATCCACCGCGAACTGGATGTTCGATCCTCCGGTCTCGACCCCGATGGCGCGGATGACGGCAAACGAGTCATCCCTCATCTTCTGGTATTCCTTGTCGGTCAGGGTCTGGATCGGGGCGACGGTGATCGAATCGCCCGTGTGCACGCCCATCGGGTCGAGGTTTTCGATCGAGCAGATGACGATGCAGTTGTCGGCCTTGTCACGGATGACCTCCATCTCGAATTCCTTCCATCCGAGAAGCGACTCCTCGATGAGGACCTCGGTGGTGGGGGACATGTCGAGCCCGCGGCGCGCGATGGTCTCGAGTTCCTCCCGGTTGTAGGCGATGCCGCCACCCGCTCCGCCGAGGGTGAAGGCGGGGCGGATGATCAGGGGATACCGGCCGATCTTCTTCGCGATCTCCAGGACCTCGTCGATCGTGTGGGCGGTGTCCGATTCGGCCACCTCGAGGCCGATCTCGAGCATGATCTGCTTGAAGAGGGTGCGGTCTTCGCCACGCTTGATGGCCTCGGCGTTGGCCCCGATCAGGCGGACGCCGTGCTTTTCCAGAACGCCTGCATGAACGAGCGCCATGGCGGCGTTTAGCGCCGTCTGGCCGCCGAGTGTGGGAAGGAGTGCGTCGGGCTTTTCCCTCTCGATGATCTTTTCGATGATGGCCGGGGTGATCGGCTCGATGTAGGTCCGCCCCGCGAATTCCGGGTCCGTCATGATGGTGGCCGGATTGGAGTTCACCAGCACCACCTCGTATCCCTCCTCGGCCAGCGCCTTGCACGCCTGCACTCCCGAGTAGTCGAACTCGCATCCCTGGCCGATGACGATGGGGCCGGCGCCGATGAGGAGGATTTTGTGGATCGAGGTGTCTTTGGGCATGGATGTCGGGAGATCTGGAAAAATGACGGGCCGGAACCGTGATGGCCCCTAATTCAACCTGTCAGGTTTCCTAGGGTCAAACGTGGAGTCGGGAAGAAAGACGGAATCTTCCTTTTTCCAATTTATGACTTGTCAGCACGGGATCAGGCCACGGGCTCCGGAAGTCGCGTGACCAGCACCGAGGTTCCGGAGCCAAGGGGGGTGAGAACCGCCTTGGTCATGGAAGCCGGAATCAGGGCAAAGGCACCCGGTCCGATCCTCACTCCGGCGCAATCGACCTCTCCCGTGAGGCCGGTGATGATCGAGAAATCGCCCTCAACGGCCAGATCGGAGGGAGAAGGCAGGTCGATCTTGGAGACATGGAAGAGGGGGCAGTCCGCCACAACGGGATCGGATGCGGGCGTGACTGCCGGTTCGAAATCCCCGAAGTCGATGGAGTGCATCGACTGATCCACGTGGAGATCGCGGGGCTTGCCGTCGAGCCCGGTCCTGTTCCAGTCAAAGACACGGTAGGTCGTGTCGCTGTTCTGCTGGATCTCGACGATCACAAGACCGGCCCCGATGGCATGGAGCCGGCCGCTGGGGATGAAGATGCTCTCCCCGGCCAAGACCGGAGCGCGGTGGAGCTTTTCCTCCACGGTTCCCCCGGCGAGGGCCTCCTCGAACCCAGCCCGGGTCACGCCTTTTTTCAGGCCGGCGTAGATGAAGGCATCGGGGTCGGCATCAAGGAAGTACCAGCACTCCGTTTTGGGTTCCCCTTCCAGTTCCTCGGCCCTGTGGGCCGGTGGATGGACCTGGACGGAAAGACGGTCCCGTGCGTCGAGCAGTTTGACCAACAGGGGGAAGCGAGGGGAGGGGTTGGCCGCATGACGGGCGCCGAAGATCTCCTCCCGGCGGTTTGCCCACAACTCGTGAAGGGAAGAACCCTTCAGGGAGCCTTCCCGGACGATGCTCTGGGCCTCGGGGCGATCAACGACTTCCCAAAGTTCGCCGATCACCGCCCCGGGGGGGATCTTTTTCCCGAGCAGTGTTTCGAAATGTCTCCCGCCCCAGACGCGTTCCATGGCGAGCGGTTCAAAGAGGAGGGGGGCGCTTGGCTTCGGGGAGTCCGTGGTCATGGTCGAAAGGTAATGATGCTTCACGAAACACCGACGATTGCCAAGAGAGAGCCCCTTCCGTCAGGATATGCCGATGCATCGATCCCGACGAAACGCCATGGACGAGGTGACGGGGGTTCTCCTGTTCTTCGGGGGCATCCTCCTGTTGCTGGCCCTTGCCTCCTTCGATGCGCGCGATGTTCCCTCCTGGGCGTTCGGCCTTCATTCCCCGTGCAACAAGATCCCGGTCAATTTCGTGGGTCGCGTCGGGGCGATCATCGCCAACATCCTCTATTTCCTTTTCGGAGGGGCTTCCTACTTCGGTGCGGTGGCCCTGATTGGGCTGGGTATTTCCAAATTTCTTCATCAGGAGCATTTCGGCATCAGGGCCGGATGGGCCTTCGTCTTTGTCCTGAGTTGGTCGACACTCCTTGATCTTCAGAAAGTGATCCTCCTCGATTGGAAGGTGAAGTTCGGGATCGAGGGTCCGGGAGGTTGGTTCGGTCACCGGATCGATCTCGTGCTCGGCAGGAACGTGCTGGGAGGACTCGGCTCGGCGCTCATCTTCACGGCGCTGGCGCTGGTCAGCCTGATCCTGGCAACCGGATTTCATCCCATCGGCGCCATCAGACGCCTATCCTACGCATTCTGGGTGCTCATCAGGGAAACGGTCCGTCTTGTCGGCAAGCGCCTGAACCGCGGCGGAGGCGGGGACATCAATGAAAAGGAGGCGCCCGTCCTCGCGTCCTCGCGCAACCGGAACCGCCGCCGCCCCGAACCATCCCCCGTGGAGGGCGAGGATGAGCCGACGGAACAGGCTGCCACCCCTGCCGCGGATGATGATCTGCCGACACCCAAGATCATCGATGCCAGCGTTCCCACCCCGGCCCGTAAGCCGACTCTCTCCGAGGTAATGAAGGGGAAGAAGAAGGAGCCCGCCGTGCCCGGATCCTCCACGCTCGGCGAGGTGGAGGGGGAATACTCCCTGCCTCCGCTGGATCTTCTGGAGAGCTACGACGACGAGACCCATCAACCCGCCGATCCGGCTGCCCTGCAAGGAGTCCAGAAGATCATCCTCGATACCCTTGCGCAGTTCGGCATCGAGGCTTCCCCAGGCGACATTACCAAGGGCCCCACGATCACGCGCTACGAGGTCTATCCCGCCACGGGCGTGAGCGTGAAGGAGATCACGAAATACGAGTCCGATCTTGCCCGCGCCACGCGCGCCGAGAGGATCAACATCCTCGCCCCGATCCCGGGCAAGGACACCGTCGGGATCGAGATCGCCAATTCGAGCAAGGTGAAGGTCAGCATCCGCGAACTCTTCCAGAGCGAGGCATGGGAATCCTCCAGGGCATCACTGCCCCTGGCGCTGGGCAAGGATGTCTATGGCCATGCCATCATCGCGGACCTGGCCGCCATGCCGCATCTCCTCGTGGCGGGTGCCACGGGCAGCGGCAAGAGCGTTTGCATCAACTCCATCATCACGAGCCTGCTCTTCAAGCACACGCCCGAGACGCTCCGTTTCATCATGATCGACCCCAAGGTGGTCGAGATGCAGGTTTACAACGACCTTCCTCACTTGGTCACCCCGGTCGTCACCGATCCCAAGAAGGTTCTGCTGGCGTTGCGGTGGGTGGTGGATGAGATGGAGAAGCGCTACGCCATCTTCGCGAAGGTCAACGTGAAGAACATCTCTGGCTTCAACAGCCGCCCCAAGGCTGAAAAGCCGGTTTTGGAGCCAGTTGATGAGGGCGAGCCGGAATCCCCGGATGCCGCGCCTTCGGAAGAGGCGGCGTCACCCGCGACCGAAGCCGTTGTCGAAAACGCTGCCGAAACGGAGGAGCCCCCCCCTGTCGCCAAACCCAACGACGACATCGTCATTCCTGAAAGGATGCCCTTCATCGTGGTCATCGTCGACGAGCTTGCCGATCTCATGCAGACGGCGCCCGCCGATGTCGAGGGGGCCATCGCCCGCATCACCCAGAAGGCCCGGGCTGCCGGCATCCACATGATCGTGGCGACCCAGACCCCGCGCTCCAGCGTGGTCACGGGAGTCATCAAGGCCAACATTCCGTCACGCGTCGCCTTCCAGGTGGCCTCCGGGCTTGATAGCCGGGTCATCCTTGATGCCAACGGGGCGGAACGCCTGATCGGCAAAGGCGACATGCTCTACCTGCCTCCCGGCAGTGCGAAACTGACCCGCGCCCAAGGCGTTCTGGTCACCGACGAGGAGATCCACCGGATCGTCGTTAATCTGGCCGCACAGGGCAAACCGCGCTTTGAGGAAAGCATCTCGGCAAAGCTCTCCGGCACGATCATGCCGGAGGATGAAGTCACCGATGAGGAGGAGGATCTTGTCGACCAGTGTCTGGAGATCATCCGCCAGGAAAAGAAGGCCTCCACCTCGATGCTGCAGCGCAGATTGCGTCTCGGATACACCAGGGCCGCCCGCATCGTCGACATCCTCGAGCAGCGCGGCATCCTCGGGCCCAAGGACGGGGCCAGGGACCGTGAAATCCTTGTCGATCTCGACGAACTTGACGGCTGAGTGACTGAGGGGCCGTTTACCGATGAAGTTTCTCCAACAGAATCTTATCCCCGATCCGCTCGGTGCCATCTTCGGCAAGGCGCGCCAGAAAAAGCGCCTTTCGCTGGAGCAGGCCGCGCGGAATGCAGGCATTCCCGAGGCCGAGGCAGCCGCCCTGGAGGGAGACAAACCGCTTCCTGCCGGCACTGCCCGCCTCCACGCGCTCTCCTATGCACGGGCTCTCGGGATCGACATCTCGGAGATCAGGGAGTCACTTCCTCCCGTTGCCGGGATTTCCACGTCGGGAAACGAGTATCTCGGTCGCATCGCCTACCCGGGCGGGAAGCGCCTGAGTTTTTCCCCCGATGCGATCAAGGGATTTCTCCATGCGCTGGCCCCTCTCGGGCGCGCGGTCCTCTATCTGGTTCTGATCGTCATCCTGTTGAGTGCCTGGGGGATCATGCGCCAGTTGTCCCGGGTCCGATCCATTCCGTGGGTCACGAACAATTCCCGCCCCGCCACCTTTCATGACCGATGAGTGACTCCGTAAAAAAGATAGGCCTGATCAGCCTTGGCTGTGCCAAAAACCTCGTGGATGCCGAGATCGTTCTCGGCGATGCCAAGCGCCACGGCTACGAACTCACCGCCGAGACGGACGATGCCGACGTGGTGCTCGTCAACACCTGCGGGTTCATTGATCCCGCCAAGGAGGAAAGCATCGGCGCCATCCTGGAGGCCCACAGACGACGACTCAACGGGGCGAAGGCCGGCCAGAAGCTTGTGGTCGGAGGATGCCTGTCCCAGCGCTATGCGGCGGATCTGGCCGTGCAGTTGCCCGAGGTCGATGCCTTCATGGGTCTCGACGAGATCAAGGGGGCGGGGGCTTTCTTTGACCGTCTTCTCGACGACTCACGGGAAGAACCGCTCGTCGAGGTCTCGCGTCGCGCCGCCTACATTCCGGACTACGACACGCCGCGCGTCCGCCTGACCGCATCCCACACGGCCTACGTGAAGATCGCCGAGGGGTGCAACCACCCCTGCTCTTTCTGCGTGATCCC
>Ga0208379_1000456_pt1 | contig 17985 bp, 14 predicted proteins | sample CryBogCBE02Aug07_FD_184559 | JGI IMG/M metagenome (GOLD analysis project Ga0208379, IMG submission 184559) | Freshwater microbial communities from Crystal Bog, Wisconsin, USA - CBE02Aug07 (SPAdes) | ecosystem: Environmental > Aquatic > Freshwater > Lake | place: Crystal Bog, Wisconsin, USA... | reverse complement strand
CAAATCCTCTCCAACTCGGCCGCATCGATGTGCTGCATGACCTCGGCCTCCTCGCTCAGCGTCTTCAGGAGCGGGACCTTTTCCGCCCAGGTCCGCATGGCGGCGCGCTGGACGGCCTCGTAGGCGTTCTTGCGGGCCATGCCGCGGTCGGTGAGTTCCAGCAGGACGGCCTGACTTCCCCAGAGTCCCAGGGTCAGGTCCATGTTGCGCTTCATGTGCTCGGGGTAGACCGTGAGATCGCGGACGAGTCGGGTCAGCAGAACCAGCATGTAGTCGAGCAGGGTGCAGGAGTCGGGAAGGATGATCCGCTCGGCGCTGGAGTGGCTGATGTCGCGCTCGTGCCAGAGGGCGACATTCTCCATGGCGGTCTGGGCGTTGCCGCGCAGGACGCGGGCAAGTCCGCAGAGACGCTCGCCGGTGATGGGGTTGCGCTTGTGGGGCATGGCGGAGCTTCCCTTCTGTCCCTTGGCGAAGGCCTCCTCGACCTCGAGCACCTCAGTGCGCTGGAGGTGGCGGAACTCGGTGGCCCAGCAGTCGATGGAACAGCCGATGAGCGCAATGGTCGTCATGAACTCGGCATGGCGGTCGCGCTGGATGATCTGCGTCGAAATATTCGCGGCCTTGAGGCCGAGCTTTTCGCAGACGTAGCTCTCGACCTTCGGATCGAGGTGGGCATTCGTCCCGACGGCTCCACTGATGGCGCCGTAGGCGATGCGGTCGCGGGTCTGCTTGAGGCGCTCGATGGCGCGGCGGAACTCGTCGTACATGACGGCGAGTTTCAGGCCGAAGGTGACCGGCTCGGCATGGATGCCGTGGCTGCGACCGATCATCGGGGTGAACTTGTGCTCCTTGGCTCGCGCGGCGATGGCCACGAGCAACTCCTCGAGATCCTTGAGCAGGATGTCGGCGGACTGGACCATCTGGACCGCCAGGGTCGTGTCGAGGAGATCGGATGAGGTCAGGCCGCGATGGATCCAGCGGGCGGGCTCCCCGACATGGGTGGCGACCTCCTCAAGGAAGGCGATCACATCATGATTGGTGCGTTTCTCGATCTCGCGGACCTTCTCGATGTCGAATTTTCCCTTCTCTCGGATGGCTTTGGCATCTTCCTTGGGGACAATTCCGAGCTCTGCCATCCCCTCGCAGGCGAGGGTCTCTATTTCGAGCCAGATTTCGAGTTTGCGCTGCTCCGTCCAAATGGAGCGCATTTCAGGGCGGCTGTAACGGTCGATCATCCGGTGACTTTAGGGAATCGCCCCCAAGTGTGAAGCCGGTTTTACCATGACAAAAAAGGAGGCGGGTGAATCCCGCCTCCCAATTCCTACAACCTATCAGACTTCAGCCTAAACGCCTCCAGGGCTTAGGACCCGAATCAGGCCAGCTTGAGGCGCTTGGTGCCTTGGCGGGTTCTGGCCACGACATCCCCCCTGCGGAAGAGGTCGTAGACGGCCGCCACCACCTCGCGTTCATTGCGGGAGTAGCTGGAGACGGTGGCGACCAGGTCGCCGAGTGAGATGTAAGGTTTCGATGTGGTGTGTTTTTTCATGGTGTTTTGTCTTTCTTATAGGTCAGACAGCCCTTCCGATTACCCCGTTCAAAATGTTTTTCAACACAGGGCGCCCGGTCTGTTCCAAGTTGCCCGTCCTTGCACGGAGACACGCGGCCGCTATCCTCTGCTGACGATCCTCCGCGCCCCGGGGGAATCTTTCAGGATCCCACCCATGCATCTCCCTTCCTTCGCTCCGGACTCCCTGGCCAAGCTTCTCACCGCCGGCGGAATCGTGATGATTCCCCTGGCCCTGCTCTCGGTCGTCACGCTGGCGCTCATCCTCGTCTACTTCGTCACCCTGCGCAAAGGCGCCGTCGCGGGTCGCCGCTACATGGCGACCGCCGAGACGCTCCTCAATAAGGGCGATGTGATGGGCCTCATCGCCATCTCCTCGCGCCATGGCGACATCGTCGCCCTCATCATGCACCGCACCCTCGGTTTCGTCGCGGAGCACCCCTCTGCCACCGACGCACAGGTCCGCGAGATCGCCGAGACGGAGGGGACGCGCGAGGCGGCGAGACTGAATCAGCGCATTGCCTGGCTCGCCGACATCGCCACCATCGCCCCGATGCTCGGGTTGCTGGGAACGGTCTTCGGGATGATCCGCTCCTTCAGCGTGATGGCCAACGATGTCGCCGCCTCGCGGCCGATGCTGCTGGCGGAGGGTGTCGCCGAGGCACTGGTCGCCACGGCGGCGGGACTGCTCGTCGGCATTCCCGCCATGGCCGCCTACGCCTGGTTCCGCGGCCGCGTTCAGTCGATGATCTCGGAGATGGAGGGTGCGATCGCCGTGCTCATCACCAAGCTCCTGATCTCACGGGACGGGCGTCGCTCCTGAGCCCGCAAGGATCGCCGTGAACTTCCGCACGCGCAGCCAGCCGGAACCGCGGGGATTCCTCATCGCCCCAATGGTGGATATCCTGCTCGTGCTGCTCGGATTCTTCATGCTTACCTGGAGCTTCGCACGTCAGGAGCGCGAACTTGATGTCCAGATGCCCTCGGCCGGGGAGGCCAAGGAACAGCGACGCTCCGTTGGCGAGGTCATCATCAACGTCAAGTCCGACGGCTCGCTCGTCATGAACCGTCGCACAATGACTTCCGAGGCGCTCCTTTCGGCGCTGAGCCAGATTGCCAAACTTTACCCGGATCAGGCGGTGGTCCTCCGCGGCGACCAACGCGTCGATTACGGCACGATCGTCCGGACGCTCGACCTCTGCCGCAGGGCCAATATCTGGAACGTGGCATTCGCCACCGCCGCTCCCGATGGCAACGGCGGGACGACCCCGACCACTCCATGAACTGCAAGGCGCGGGCCATCATTCTTTCCCTCGTCGTCATCCGTTCGGCAGGAGCCCAGACACCCTTGGAACCCGAGGTCCGTCGGGCACTCCCGGTGTCCCCTCAGGAACCCCGCTCCACGTCGGTTCCCACCCCCTTTCCGGTGATGCGGGCCCTTCCCGTGAATGCGACGCCACCGCCGAGCCCGCCTCCCGGCCCCCGCTCCCCGTCGCCAACGCCGCAACAGGTAACGGCCCCGATATCCGAAAGAACCGCTGCGGACGATCCGGGAAGCATCCGCCTCGGGCCCTCGGGCCCTTCGGATCCCGCGGCATCGGCAAGGACCCAACTCGCCGCGGCCGATGCTCTCTATGCACGCAAGGATGCGGCGGCAGCCGTTCCCGAGTATGAGAAGTTCCTCATCATGATCCCCAAGGATCATCCCGACCGCGAAAGGGCGCTCTACCGCCTGGGCGACTCACAGCGCATGATGGGCAGCACCGAAGCTGCGGAGGCGACCTTCCGATCCGTTCTCAGCTCCTATCCCTCCGGGCCCCTGCATCCGGCCGCCTCGTACCGCCTCGGCGAGATCCTGGAGGCAAAGGGGGACTCCGCGGAAGCCGCATCCCTCTTTGCCGTGACTGTCAGGGATGCGGCGAATCCCCCGGTCCGCCAGGCAGCCATGTTTCATCAAGCCTGCTGCCTTGAGAAGTCGGGCAAGGGCGATGAGGCGAATCGGCTCTTCCTCAGTCTCCTCGGGCCATCCTCCACCCCAGCGGCGGCATCCCATGCCCCTTCAGTCTCGACGAACACTTCCTCGGCCTCGACCGACAATTCCTATCTGATTCCCGCCCTTCTGCATCTCGCTTCCAATGCCTCATCCGCAGGCAAGAAAGAGGAGTCCCTGGGCTACTATCAGCGGATCATCGAGGCAAAACCGGGAGGGGAGGCCTCGGCCGAGGCATCGATGAAGGCGGCCCTGCTGCTTTCCGATCTGGGACGCGCCGATGACGCCCGCAAACTCCTTTCCACGATCGCCTCGTCCAAGGATGCCGGGTCCTGGAAAAACACCGCCAGCCTGGGTCTCCTGCGGATGGCGGCCTCGGCGGGCGACGATGACGGCGTGATCAAAATCTCCGGCGATCCCTCGCTCGTCGAAGGATCCCGCCCCGAGGTCCTCTTTCTGCGCGCCGAGGCACTGCGCCGCAAGGGACGCCACAAGGAGGCCCTCGAGGCCTACGAGACGCTGATCCGGGAGTATCCCGCCGATGCCTATGCGGCGAAGGCACCCTTCCAGCGCCTGCTCTCGCTCCACGGCACTCACTCCCCCCAGCTCCCGGCCGAGATCGACCGTTACCTTGCCTCGGCACCCGAGCGGGGTGACAAGGCACGGGCCCAGCTTCTGAAAGCGGAGGTGACGCTCGAGGCCAGGGACTATGCGGGCGCGGCCGTCCTCTACGCACAGGTGGATACGGCCGCCCTTCCCGCCTCCGCCAAGCCCGACATCGTTTACAAACAGGCTTGGTCGCTCCTGCAGGCGGGTGACCGGAAGGGAGGCGAGAAAGCCCTCGCCTTCTTCCTGCAGTCTTTCCCCTCCGAGGAGCGCGCCGCGCCGGCCCTCGCCCAACTGGCAACCCTCAGGCAGGAAGATCGCGACTTCGAGGGCGCTCTCGCCGACTTCGAAAAACTTTCCTCGGACTACCCGAAGGCGCCCGAACGGGAACTCGCCCTCCAGCAGAAAGCCCTCCTGCTCGGCCAACTCAAACGCAATGACGCGATGGCGGAGGCCTTCGCCCAACTCCTCAAGGACTACCCGGCAAGCAAGGCCGCCCCGCAGGCCCACTACTGGACGGGGTGGGCGGCCTTTGAATCCAAGGACTACGCCAAGGCACTGACGGAACTGAAGACCGCTCGCAAGGGGGATCCGAAACAGTTCGGTGAACGCGCAGGACTGAGGATCCTGCTCTGCAATTACTATCAGGACAACGCGGAGGAGGCCGCCCGGGAGGCCGCCTTGCTCAAACCCGCCATGATTCCCCCGGAGGTGGGACGCTGGCTCGGTCAGAAATCACTGGAGAAGGGTGATCGCTCCGCCGCGGAACGCTTCCTAGCGCCGCTTGCGAAAGAAGGGATGCCGGGTGCCTCCGATGCCGAGATTCAGGGAATGCTCGCCTCTGCCCTGGTCGGCCAAGGAAAGTTCCGGGAGGCACAGGCCCCCGCCGCCGCCTCGCTGAGGCTGGCAATGGATCCCGCGGCGCGTGCAAAGGCCCTGCTGGTGAGTGCCGAGATCCAGAGGGCCCTCAAAAACCTCTCGGCTGCGCAGTCCCAGGTCGATGAGTCGATGCTTCTGCAGCCCGAGGGACCGGTCAACTCCGAGGCCAGAATCCTGGCGGGGGACATCCTATCCTCCAAGCAAGACTACGGCGGGGCGGCCAAGGCCTACATGACCGCGGCCCTGCTCGATGGCGGCTCCGGCCCCCTCTCCCTCAAGGCACTCGAATGTGCCGCGGAGGCCTATCATCGCTCGGGAAACCTGTCCGAGGAGCAGAAAGCCCGTGACGAATTGAACTCCCGGCGCGAGCATGCCTCCTCACCCACCACCACGCCCACGCCATGACCGGCCGCTCCTCGTTCCCGACGATCGCCCTGATGATCCCGGCCATCTGCACCTTCGCACCGCTGGGTCACGGTGCCGACGCCCCCGCGGCATCACGCCCACCCTCGGCAACCCCCTCCCCTGCGGCCTCTCCCACTCCATCGCCCCTCAGTTCGCCGATAGTTTCCCTGTCGCCCTCTGGCTCCGCCTCCCCGGAAAAGGCCAACCCCAAATCCGCACTGGTTCCCCACGACATTCCCGGCATCAAAGGCAAGATCGCCATCCCCGGCGATTGGACTTTCCTGCCGGGCAAACTGCTCGAGGGAGATGTCCTGCTGGCGGTGCGCGAGAAAATTTCGGGCGAAAACGACCAGTGGTCCACGGGCCTCACCATGACGCTCGACAAAAACGGGGCGGCGGATTCGGGAATGAAGGCCGGCGATTACGCCATGGGCATCGCCCGCGAAGCCCGTGAAAAGGCGGGTGAGGAGTCATCCCCGATCGCCGAATCAACCAACGGTGTTTTCCGGGACATCCGCTTCGAGTTCACCGTGCAGGGTGACACGCCGCTGGAGGTCACCGAACTCCTCAGGGCCAACGAGAAGACCGGAACGGTGGCCGTGATTCTCTGGCAGTCCCCCAAGGGGGAGGCCCAGACCATCCGGCCCCTGCGCGACTCGGTGCTCTCGGGAATCACCCTCGACCCGGCCCTGTGAAATCCGGCAAATCACGTTTGCGGGTCCGCAGGCCCGGCAACCTGCCCGCCTTTTTGCTGTTCCTCGCAGGGTTGGCCCTGATCGTGGGCGGCATTGCCTATTGGAGACTCACGCGCCCCGCACAGCCCCCCTTTGCGCAGATCGCAAGGAACCCTCCGGCATCCCAAGAAGGAGAGCGCAATCCCCTTCCCTCGCTCAATTCGCTGGAGACGATCGACCGCGAGTTCACCGACCTCGTCGAACATGTCATCCCCTCGGTCGTCAGCATCACGACGACCACCGCTCCCGACCGGGATGCCCTGATCAGGCAGTTCTTCGGCATTTCACGCGGCCCCCTCCGCCCCCTCAACCAGATCGGATCAGGAATGATCGTGTCGAAGGAAGGCCACATCGTCACCAGTTGGCATGTCGTCAAGGGGGCGACGCAGGTCACCGTGCAGTTGAGTGACGGCCGCAGCATTCCCGCGCAGTTGGCGGGGGCGGATCCCCGCACCGACATCGCGATTCTCAAGATTGAGGCAGAGGGCCTCTCCCCCATCGCCTTCGGCGACTCGGACAAGGTCCGCGTGGGACAGACGGTTTTTGCCGTGGGCAATCCCTTCGGCCTTCAGGAAACAGTCACCCAGGGCATCATCAGCGCCAAGGGGCGGCGCGACACCAGCGAGGCGGGCAACGAGTTTTTCCAGACCAGCACGAGCATCAATCCCGGCAACTCCGGCAGCCCCCTCATCGATATCCGCGGAAAGGTCATCGGAATCAACAAGTCCATCTTTAGCAAAAGCGGCGGGTCGGAGGGCATCGCCTTCGCCATTCCCTCCAATGTGGCGCGCAAAATCTACGAGGACATCGTCCAGAGAGGGCGTGTGATCCATCCCTGGCTGGGCGTGGTGATGCGCCCGCTGAATGCCGCCCTTGCCCGTCAAATGGAACTCCCCTCCACCGCGGGGGCCCTCGTCGCGGCCACGGTGGCGGGCTCACCCGCCGACCAGGGGGGCTTGAGCGCGGGTGATGTCATCGTGTCGTTTAACGGCGGACCCGTCAGCGATGTGAAGGATCTCCAGATCCGGGTCATGCAGACGCCCATCGGCTCCCCCGTGACCCTTGGAATCCTGCGCCGCGGACAACTCATGGAGGTCCGGCTGATCATGCTGGAGGAACCCGAGGGTTAAGTCCGGCACGCTTGCGAACTCTCCCCCTCAACCCCTAGTGTTTGATACTTCACATGCCCCTCGACTTCCAGAACCCGAATCCCGGCCCTCGGCGTGACCGTACCTTGGTCATTGCCTGCTGGGTGCTAGGTGCGGTGGCCGCCGCGGAACTCATCGTGGGAGCGGTCGGCCTGGCCCCGAAACTCGCGGATAATGTCCGCAAATCCAGGGACAATCCCACGCAGGGAATCCAGCAATCCACACCCGCCCCGCTGTCCGGCGACCAGACGCCGGCGACGCCCATTGCCATCTCCCACCCCGGCAGTTCCAAGCACTCTGTCAGCAAGTCTGCCCCTCAGGAAAATCCGGATGATGTTCCCGCCCCAGCGTCCGCCGAGGCGAACTCGATCCTTGAAACGGAGCGGCCTCGGCGTCAGCCACGCGCCGATGCGGAGTCACCTGACGGCGCCGTGCTGGAAATCCTCAGCGCCAAAATCGAAAGTTTCGGGGAGGGCTCCAAAAAGCTTCAGATCGCCATCAAAAAATCCCGGAAGCAGGAGTCCATCAATGTCTCGCAGGTAAAACTGAATGTTTATTTCTATGACAACCAGAACGGGGAAATCGTTCCGAGCAAAGCCCAGGTCACCTCGCAATGGCTCAGTGCACCCGTCGACTGGACCAAGCCCGAATTACTTGAAGTCGTCTACCTTTCCGACGGCACTGATCCGGACACCACCTTCGCGGGCTATCAGGTGGCCGTGTATTACAACGGGGACCTGCAGGATTGCCGGGCGGATCCCCTGAAGCTGAAAAAACTTTTCGAGCCCAAGTATTACATCCCGCCGGACGAGCAGTGAACAAGCATCCCTTCCCCCTCCGGCTCACTTGGTTTGCAATCCTTGTTGCCGGCGTCCTTGGCCTTGTGGCCGCGTCGAATTCCTGCGCCCAAGTCACCGTCGATCTCTCGATCAAGAGGAACATTTATGTGGCCTATGAGCCGCTGCTCGCAACGGTCCGCATCACGAACCTGAGCGGCGGGCGACTACTTCTTGCGGACGCACAGGGGAAGAAATGGTTTGGATTCGAGGTGGAGACCTTGGAAGGCGCCCCGATTCCCCCATTGGATCCCGACTACGAGGTCGAGCCCCTCCAGATCGAAGCAGGTGACTCCATCACCCGTACGGTCAATCTCACCCAGCTTTTCCCATTCGGCGACCTGGGCAGTTACCGGATCCGTGCCAGGGTGTATGCCGCCGAATTGTCGTCCTACTTCACCAGCCCTCCGCTCAGCGTCGAGATCACGGAGGGCAAGGTCATCTGGGAACAGACCGTGGGAGTTCCGGCTCAGGAAGGGGTGCAGGCCTCGACCAGGACGATCAGCCTCCTCTCCCATCGCCTCGCCGACCGCACCGATCTTTACCTCCGCATCGAGAACAAGCCAGCCGGAGTGATTTACTGCACCCACCGACTCGGGGATTACATTGCCTTCGGGAAACCGGAGATCCTGCTCGACAGGGAAAACACCATCCATGTTCTTCAGAACAACATACCCCGAGAGTTCATCTACTCGAAGGTCGGTCTCAATGGAAAAATCCTCGAGCGCCTCACCTTCAGCGCCCCCAAGAACCGCCCTCAACTGGTCAAGGATCAGGAAGGCGGAGTCAAGGTGCTCGGGGGCATCCCATTTGATCCCAAAGCCACGCCAACTCCGGCCGCCGTGGCAAAACTCTCCGACAGGCCTGCTCCGATGGGTGGAGAGATCCCCTCGCTGAGTCCGGAATCCGGGTCCAAGAAACCCTCCGGAAAACCCACCCCATCACCCTCTCCCAAGCCCGTCCACCCCAAGGCCTCGCCCATCCCTCAAGGACAGGTCGATTAAGGGACAGCAGCTCCCTTGACGAGCACCCATCCTCCGCATAACTACGCTGTGAACATGCACCCAATGACCTCTTCCTCTTCATTCCGAGGATACGCCGCGGCGCTGCTGGGCTTGGCCACCCTGCTTCTCTCCGCATGTGCCTCTTACGACGGCCGCCTGAATTCCAGCACGACCCAATACCTCGGCACGGACGGATCAATCGTCTCCAGGACATCCACGGCATCGCTCGCCGATCAGGAGTCATACTGGGCTGGCGAAAATGCCTGTGGCCCCGCGCATATCGTCATCAGCATCAGCGAACAGAAGCTTTATTATTACAAGGGCGGGAAGCTTGTCGGCGTCTCGGCCATCTCCTCCGGGCGTGAGGGACACGACTCGCCCGTTGGCAATTTCAAGGTTCGCAAGAAGGAGAAGCAACATGCCTCCAACCTCTACGGCGATTTCGTGGATGCGAACGGCACGGTCGTCGTCAAGAACGTCGATGCCACCAAGGACAAGCCTCCTGCTGGGTGCCATTTCCAGGGTTCCTCGATGCCCAACTTCATGGAATTTGCTCCCGGAGTGGGTATGCACACCGGCTTCCTTCCCGGTGTCCCCGACTCCCACGGCTGCATCCGCCTCCCCGATCGCATGGCCAAGATCTTTTTCGAGGTCACGCCGATGGGCACGCCGGTGACCGTTCAGAAGTAAGGAATACGAAATCAGGCCGGCCTCTTGCTCGAGGAGGCAAGCAGGATGTTTTTTTTACCTTCAGCCTTCGAACTTGATCCTTCAGTCTGTTCGTCATGCCATCCGATCCGATCATCGTTCCCGTTGAACTGGCCCAACGCCCCTACAGAATCGTGATCGCTCGGGGTATTCTGGAACGCGCCGGCGCGCTGGCCGCCGAAGCCATCCCTCCATGTCGCTGTGCCGTGATCACGGATGACCATGTGGGACCGATTCATGGAACAACCCTACTGACTTCGCTTCAAGGCGCGGGATATGAAGCCAATCTGGTGACTATTCCGGCCGGGGAGGCCTCCAAATCGATGGAGACGGCCGCCATGCTCTGTGACCGCCTGATCACCCTCGGCCTCGATCGCAAGGGGGCAGTTTTCGCACTCGGCGGAGGAGTGATCGGAGACCTCGCGGGGTTCGTCGCTTCGATCCATTACCGCGGCATCCCGGTCATCCAGATTCCGACGACGGTGGTCGCCCAAGTCGACAGCTCCATCGGCGGCAAGACCGGCGTCAACAGCCCCCTCGGCAAGAATCTCATCGGCACCTTCCATCAACCACGGCTTGTGATCGCAGATACCTCGTTGCTCGACACCCTTCCCGAGCGGATTTTCCGTGAAGGACTGGCCGAGGTGATCAAGCATGCGGTGATTGCCGACGGGTCGATGCTGGATTCCATCCCCCCGGACCGTACAGCTGATCTCTCTCAACTGATAGCCGCGAACGCAGCCATTAAGGCACGCATCGTCGCGGAGGACGAGTTTGAGACAACCGGGACGCGTGCCCTGCTCAACTTCGGACACACGCTCGGCCATGCCATCGAATCGGTGGCAGGGTACGGAACCCTCTCGCATGGCGAATGCGTGGCCATCGGGATGATCGCCGCTCTGGATCTCTCGGTGCGCCTTGCCGGACTGCCTCAAGATCAGGCTGATCGCGTGAAGAGAGTCATCACGGCCTGCGGTCTCCCGACGCGGATTCCGGAGGGTTTTTCGGAACAGGAAATTCTCGCCGCCCTCGGCCGTGACAAGAAATTCGACAAGGGAGCCATCCGCTTTGTCCTCACCAAGGAACTCGGAACAGCTTTTGTGAGCGATCAGGTCACGCTTGGGGATGTGACCGAGGCTTTCAGAAATTTGGGAAAATAAGGTGGCGGAACATCGAGCGCCGGGAAGCGTGATGAGGCCTGCGAAGCAGCCCTTCATGGCGAGGGCGTCGGGAGACGGCGAGGCAAGGGGTGGGATTACCTTGGCTTTGCCAAGGTGTTACAGAATGGCTGCGCAATTAAAGGCTCGCCGCTGATCGCGGCTTGGTGATCGAACCAAGGTTCTCATCCCATAACTATAAAGGACCTGCCTTACAGGCAGGTGGCGGAAGGGGTGGGATTCGAACCCACGGTGGGAATTACCCCACGTTCGATTTCGAGTCGAGTGCCTTAAACCAAGCTCAGCCACCCTTCCTTAAACTGGTACTGGAGGATAATCCTTCGTTCCCGAAGGTCAAGAAGGCCCTCCAGGATCACATTTTTTCGGGAACCATGATCCCCAAAAGTCCAAGCCCCTCTTTGAGGATCCCGGCGGTCAAAGCCGATAGGGTCAGACGTGAGTCACGGACTCCACCCTCGGATTTGAGAATCGGGCACGCCTCATAGAAAGAGTGAAAGGCATCCGCCAGTTCGTAGAGGTAGAGGCAAAGGATGTTCGGACGCTGATCCTGGAGGACGGTGTGAAGCATCTCTCCGAATTGCAGCATCTTGAGCGCCAGGATCCTCTCGGCGGGTTCGGTGATGGAGATAGGGCTCCGTTCGACGCTGATCCTCTCGGCCGCGGCCTTGCGGAAGATGGAGCGGATGCGGACATAAGCATTCTGAAGGTACGGAGCCGTGTTTCCTTGGAACGAGAGCATTTTTTCCCAGGAGAAGACGTAGTCGGTAAGGCGGTGCTGCATCAGGTCGGCGTATTTCACCGCACCGATTCCGATGACCCGGGCCACCTCTTCTTGTTCAGCCTTTGAAAGGTTGGGATTCTTTTCCGAGACCACGGCAAGAGCCCTTTCAACGGCCTCGGCAAGCAGTCCTCCAAGTTCCACATTCTCGCCGGAACGGGTCTTCATCATCTTGCGATCCTCCCCGAGGATGCTCCCGAAGGCGATATGACGCAGGTCGGTGGTGACTCCCATGCGGCGGGCCGTCGCAAAGACCTGCTCGAAGTGCAGTTGCTGGGGCGCTCCGGTAACGTACCAGACGGCATCGGGCTTCCATCGTTGCTCGCGATACTTGAGGGTGGCCAGGTCGGTCGTCGCGTAGAGAAATCCACCGTCGCTCTTGCGGATCAGGCATGGCTTATCCTCCAGTTCGGGACTGCCGCGAAAGAAGACGCAGACCGCCCCCTCGCTTACCTCGGCGATTTTTTCGGAAAGGAGCCGGTCCACCAGAGGTCCGAGTGCGTCATTGTAAAAACTCTCCCCGAGGCGTTCATCGAAGGTGATGTCGAGAAGGCCATAGAGACGCTCAAATTCTCTCCAGGACAAGGCCACTGCCTGTTTCCAGATGCTGAGGTTCTCCTCATCACCCTGCTGGAGCTTTACCAATTCGTGCCGGACGGTCTCTTTGAGTGCCGGATCGCTTTCCTCGGCGGCATTGACCTCCCGGTAGAGGCGGACAAGTTCTGCAATCGGGGCCTGCTCGAGCGCTTCCCGATTGAGGAGATGCTTCCAGCCGTAAATGACCTTCCCGAACTGAGTACCCCAATCGCCGATATGGTTGTCGGTGACGACCCGGTGACCGAGACGGCGGGCGATCCTCGCCAGCGAATCCCCGAGGATGGTGCTGCGGATGTGGCCCACATGCATCGGCTTGGCGACGTTCGGGGAGCTGAAATCAATGATGATGGTGCGAGGTTCCCTGGCTGGAAGAACGCCGAGATTGCCTTCCCCTCCGAGTGCATCGACCGCGCGTGACAGCGCCGTGTCCAGAACCTTGAAATTGATGAAGCCCGCGCCCGCCACGCTCGGCATCTCGCAGAGATCCCGGACATGAAGATGGCTCAAGATCGAGGCCGCGACCTCGCGGGGATTCTTTTTGAGCGCCTTGGCGGCCACCATCGCTGCATTGGTCTGGTAATCCCCGAAACGTGTGTCAGCGGCAGGCGTGACCACTGCCAGCGTCTCGTCGATACCAACGGCACGGAGAGCATCGGCAACGCGTTTTTGGAGATCAGCCAGTAAGGACATGAGAACGAAAGGATGAATTATAAAGGATGAATCAAGCCAGTGGGAACTGGCGCGAAAGGCTGCGACAACGTCACAAACCCGAGGGGCGGCGCCAGTTGCCGGGAGCCAAGTGCCGTCAAAGCGGTTTAAAGGGGGTACAAATGAAGGAGCTTACGGCAAGCCTTGCCAAAAAAGGCTTGGTAGCTTTAGTAAAGCTGAAGCTAAGGTCTCTTCCTTCCAAAGACCGAAAGGATCGACTGTGCGTCGTTCGCTTCCCCAAGTTCCTTGCGGACGTTGGGGTCATTGAGGAACTTGGCGATCGCGGCAAGGGTCCTGAGATGCGTCTGGAACTGGTCCTTGGGCACGAGGAAGAGGACGATGAAGTGCACGGGCTTGCCGTCAAGAGACTCAAAATCAACCCCTGCCTGCGAGCGACCGAAGCAGGCCGTGACCTCCGTCACGGCATCGCAACTCGCATGGGGTATGGCAATTCCAAACCCGACACCAGTGCTCATCGTCTCCTCACGGTGGCGAAGCGCCGCCATGGCCTCCTCGCGGTGAGAGGCGTCAAGGCGGCCTGCGGAAACAAGCCGGTCAACGATCTCGCCGATGGCCTGCCACCTGTCGGTGGCGGCCAGCGAGGGAATGATCAGATCCCCGGAAAGCAGGCTTGCCAGCGTCATTGTCCTCGTCTTGATTCCGCGCTCCCTGGGGAATGGGGAATCCGCCTGAAGATCAGGACTCCTCCCCGTCGCCGTCGGTATTCACGGCGCCGGCGGCATCTTCACCGACGAGATAGCGGGCAAACCGACGCACGGAAAGGGTTTCGCCCAACTCCTTGCCCTTGGAGGCAAGCAGTTCGCTGACAGTGATGTCGGGGTTCTTGATGCAGGCCTGCTCCAGGAGACAGGCGGTGCTGTAGAATTTGTCCATCTTTCCATCCACGATTTTCTCGACGATGTTCTCGGGCTTGCCCTGGACCTGTGCCTTGTAGATCTCGCGCTCGGAGGCAACGAGGGCCGGATCGACCTGGTCGCGGGAGACGACGGTCGGACTTGCGGCGGCGATCTGTAGGGTGATGTCCTTCACCATCTCGCGGAAGGCATCGCTCTTGACGGCCTCCGCCGTGCTGCTGCCGACCTCGACCAGAACACCGACCTTGCCCTGAAGGTGGATATAGGAGGCGACGATTCCCTCCGATCCGGCGGGAATCTGGAACCTGTCGTAGCGGCGGAGCAGCATGCGCTCCCCGAGTTCGGCCGTCTTGGCCGCGAAGGCGTCCTTGAGGGCCAGTCCCGAAGAGCGGAGAGGGATCTCGAGCACCTGATCGAGATTCGTGGCGGAAGAGGCGGCATCGGAGGAGATTTCCTCGGCAACTTCCTTCACAAACTTCGTGAAGATCTCGTTCTTCGCGACGAAATCGGTCTCGCAGTTGATCTCGGCGATGACCCCGGTGCGTCCGGAGGCCTGAAGGGAGGCCACGATGACTCCTTCCTTGGCGGCGCGTCCGGCCTTCTTGCCGGCGCTGGCGATACCCTTCTGACGAAGGAGGGCCTCGGCTTTCTCAAGGTCGCCATCGGCTTCCGTGAGGGCCTTCTTGCAGTCCATCATCCCCGCGTTGGTCTTGTCGCGGAGAGTTTTGACGAGGGCGGGATTGATCTCGGCCATGGTCGCGCGGATTTGAAGGATTACTCCGCGACGGCGGCCAGTTCACCGGCGGTCGGACGCGCACCGCGGGACTTGGAGACAACGTCCACAAGCTTCTGGAGGATGATGCGGATCGAGCGGATGGCATCGTCATTTCCGGCGATCGGGTAATTGATCTCCTCGGGATTGCTGTTGGAATCGACGATCGCAACGATCGGGATGTTGAGCCTGCGGGCCTCGGCCACGGCAATCGACTCCTTCACGGTGTCGATCACGACAAGGGCATCCGGAAGGCGGTCCATGTCGAGCACTCCCTCAAGATTTTTGCGGACACGCGTGGCCTCGCGGCGGAGGGCTGATGCCTCGGCCTTGTTGATCTTGGAGAATGCGGGGCTCTTCTCAAGGGCCTCGAAATCACGCAGCTTGGAGACGCTCTTGCGGATGGTCACCAGGTTGGTGAGGGTGCCGCCGAGCCAGCGCTGATGCACATAGAACTGACCACTGGCCTGCGCAGCCTCCTTGACGGCCTCCTGCGCCTGCTTCTTGCAGCCGACAAAGAGGACCTTTCCGCCGCGGGAAACAACCCCGGAGAGGAATTCTCCGGCCTTGGCCAGCTGATCGACGGTCTTGGAGAGGTCGATGATGTGGATGGAGTTCTTCTCCTCCAGGATGTAGTCGCGCATGCGGGGGTTCCAGCGCTTGGTCTGGTGGCCGTAATGGACTCCTGCCTCCAGTAATTCGGTCATGGTTTCGACGGACATGGGATCGTGTGGGTGATTGGTTGTTGTGATGTGATTGCTCTTGTGTCAGGCCTGTCTCAGAGAGCGGCCTCGTCCTGGGTCGCGGGCTCCTCGAGGAGGGAGGGTTCGCCGAGATGCACCAGCTCGATGTCGTGGTTGGTCCGGAAACCGGTTCCCGCGGGGATGAGGTGGCCCATGATGACGTTCTCCTTGAAGCCGCGCAGGCGGTCGGCCTTGCCCAGGGTCGCGGCCTCGGTCAGGACGCGGGTGGTGTCCTGGAAGGATGCGGCTGAGATGAAGCTGTCTGTCTCGAGCGAAGCCTTGGTGATGCCAAGCAGCACGGGGGCTGCCTCGGCGGGCTTGCCTCCCTTGGCGGTGACACGCTCGTTTTCGGCCTCGAACTCGAGGCGGTCGATCTGATCGCCCCAGAGCAGGGTGGTGTCGCCCGGGTCGGTGACCTTCACCTTGCGGAGCATCTGGCGGACGATGATCTCGATGTGCTTGTCGTTGATCTCCACGCCCTGGAGGCGGTAGACCTCCTGCACCTCGTTGAGGAGGTGTTCCTGAAGCTCCTGAGGTCCGCAGACATCGAGGATCTCGTGCGGGACGACAGGCCCTTCGGTGAGCTGCTGGCCCTTCTTAACGAAGTCGCCCTTGAAGACGATGACGTGCTTGGAAAGGGGCACGAGGTGCTCCTCTTCCGAACCGGTCTGGGGATCGCGGACGATGAGCTTGCGCTTGCCGCGGACGGTACCGCCGATGTCGACGACGCCGTCGATCCGGGCGATCTCGCACGCGTCCTTCGGACGACGGGCCTCGAAAAGCTCGGCGACGCGGGGAAGACCGCCGGTGATGTCCTTGGTCTTGGCGATCTTGCGCGGGGTCTTGGCGAGACGCTGTCCTGCCTGGACCTTCTCTCCCTCCTTGCACTCGAGGTGAGCGCCGGCGGGAATGGAGTAGCTGGCCACGATCTCCTTCTTGTCGTCGACGACGACGATCTGGGGATGGAGATCCTCCTTGTGCTCGATGACGACCGTTCCCATGACCCCGGTCTCGTCGTCAACCTCCTTGCGGATGGTGACGCCGCTGATCATGTCGCGGAACTCGATCTTTCCGGCCTTCTCGGTGATGATCGGCACGTTGTAGGGATCCCACTGGACGAAGGTGTCGCCCTTCTTGACCGCGGTGCCGTCGGCGACGGAAACGACCGAGCCGATGACCACGGGGTAGCTCTCGAGTTCGCGGCCGTCCTTGCCCTGGATGCTGATGGTCCCGTTCTTCGACAGCACGATGTGGGTGCCGTCGAGGGCCTGCACGGTGCGGAGGTCGTTGTAGCGGACCGTTCCGTCGTTCTTGGCCTTGATGATGGGCTGCTTGAAGGTCTGGCTGGCCGTTCCACCGACGTGGAAGGTACGCATGGTGAGCTGAGTGCCGGGCTCGCCGATCGACTGGGCCGCGATGATGCCGACCGCCTCACCGAGGCCGATAAGCTGGCCGTTGGAGAGGTTGCGGCCGTAGCACTTGGCGCAGACGCCGCGCTTGTTCTCGCAGGTGAGGACGGAGCGGATCTTGAGCTGCTCGTGGCCGACCTTGTCCAGACCGGCGGCGATTTCCTCGTCGATGAGCTGGTTGGCCTTCACGACGGGCGTGTTGGTCACCGGATCCTTGACGGTCTCACAGCTGACGCGTCCGACGATGCGGGTCGACAGGGAGACAACCTCCTCGTCGCCCTCGTAGATCGGGCGGACGACGATGCCGTTCACGGTGCCGCAATCCTCGGAGGTGATGATCACGTCCTGGGAAGCGTCGACAAGCTTGCGGGTCAGGTAGCCGGAGTCGGCCGTCTTGAGCGCGGTGTCGGCGAGCCCCTTGCGGGCGCCGTGGGTCGAGATGAAGTACTCGAGCACGGAGAGACCCTCGCGGAAGTTGGAAAGAATCGGGCGCTCGATGATCTCGCCCGAGGGCTTGGCCATGAGGCCGCGCATTCCGGCGAGCTGCTTGACTTGGGTGCGGTTACCACGGGCGCCGGAGTCGACCATCATGAAGACGGGGTTGGCCTCGCGGCGTCCGTCGTTGTGCTCGAGCGTGCGGAAGAGGGCGTTGGCGATCTCTTCGCCCGTGTGGGTCCAGATGTCGGTCACCTTGTTCTTGCGCTCGCCGTCGGTGATGATGCCTCGGCGGTACTGCTTCTCGACCTCGGAGATCTGCTTCTGGGCGCTCTCGACGAGAACGGCCTTCTCCTTCGGAATGATCATGTCGTTGATGCCGATGGAGGCGCCGGCGCGGGTGGCCTCGCGGAAACCGAGTTCCTTGAGCTTGTCAAGGGTCTCGACGGTGCGCTGCTGGCCGACGGCCTTGTAGCAGCGCCAGATGATGTCGGAGAGCTGCTTCTTGCCGGCGACCTTGTTGTAGAAGCCGAGCTCGGCGGGCCAGATCTGGTTGAAGAGGACGCGGCCCACGGTGGTCTCGAGGACGGCGTTCTCGGAGTTTCCGTAAACAGTC
>Ga0208379_1000455_pt1 | contig 18027 bp, 16 predicted proteins | sample CryBogCBE02Aug07_FD_184559 | JGI IMG/M metagenome (GOLD analysis project Ga0208379, IMG submission 184559) | Freshwater microbial communities from Crystal Bog, Wisconsin, USA - CBE02Aug07 (SPAdes) | ecosystem: Environmental > Aquatic > Freshwater > Lake | place: Crystal Bog, Wisconsin, USA... | reverse complement strand
AAGAGACAAAAAGTGTTGGCATTGGTGGGTCTACCAGGAAGTGGAAAATCTACAGTCGGTAGACAATTGGCTAGAAGATTGAATTTAAGTTTTATCGACTCCGATCACGCAATCGAAGAGCGACTTGGGTGCTCGATTCGTGAGTTCTTTGAGGTTGAGGGAGAAGAGCGCTTTAGAGATATTGAAACCCAAGTTATTCAAAAACTTTTACAAGAAAAGTATGGGGTAATCTCAACAGGCGGGGGCTCGGTTCTTAGGCCTTTGAACCGACAGGAGTTGCATAGCAAAGCAAAAGTTTTCTACCTAAGGGCTTCTCCAGAAGAGGTTTTCAGACGCTTAAAACACGATCAAAACAGGCCCTTATTGCAAGTGGCTGACCCACTGACTAGACTTAAAGACATTTACAGCATTCGTGATCCCTTGTATCGAGAAACCGCTCACCACGTGGTTGAAACAGGAAGACCAAAAATTAGCAACATGGTTCACAACATCATTGCACAGTTAGAACAAGACCAGTACGCAGATTTAGATTCGGATAATTCAAAGTAAGTTATGAACCCCATTAATCCAACTCTCGTTCCAATCCAGTTGGGTGACAGAAGCTATTCGATCCACATTGGGGAGGGCTTGCTTGGGCGCTCCTCTACTTGGGAAAAATTGCCCAATGCGCCGATGGCATTGATCGTGACAAATGTAAGCGTTGCGCCTCTTTACGGTGAGCAATTGAAAGATGCTTTAAAACAAAAATATTCTCGAGTTGAGCTACTGTGTTTGCCGGACGGGGAGACATTTAAAACCTTCGAGACGCTCAATCTCATTTTTGACCAATTATTGGGCTCTGGCGCAGATCGAAAGACCATTCTCTTTGCATTGGGAGGGGGTGTAATCGGGGATATGACAGGTTTTGCTGCGGCTTGCTTTATGAGGGGTGTCCCGTTTGTTCAGGTGCCAACTACTTTACTGGCTCAGGTGGACTCCTCAGTTGGCGGAAAAACTGCGATCAATCATCCTTTGGGTAAAAACATGATTGGCGCTTTTTATCAACCCGAGTTGGTGGTGTGTGATTTAGACACTTTGCAGACACTGCCTTCAAGAGAGTTGAGCGCTGGTTTGGCAGAGATCATCAAATACGGTCCTATCGCAGATATGACTTTTATGCAGTGGATTGAAGACAATTTGGAGTTGCTAATCTCCAAAGATGTTGGGGCACTTGCGTATGCGGTTCAAAGAAGTTGCGAGATCAAAGCCTCAGTGGTGGGTGTAGACGAAAAAGAGGGTGGTTTAAGAGCCATATTAAATTTCGGACATACATTTGGTCATGCTATCGAAGCGGGTTTGGGCTTTGGTGTTTGGTTACACGGCGAAGCTGTCGGGTGCGGCATGGTCATGGCGGCTAATTTATCTCATAAGCTTGGATTGGTAGACGAGACCTTTGTGAAAAGACTCACATCTTTGATAGAGCGGGCGGGCTTACCGGTTAAGGGGCCTAAACTCGGTGCGCAGGAGTATATGGAGCACATGCGTGTTGATAAAAAAGCACAGGCTGGACAAATAAGATTTGTACTCATCAATGCTCCCGGTCAAGCACAAGTCATGGGGGCTGAGGACACTTTAGTTGCACAAGTCATTGATCAGTGCTGCGCATAATTCATGTCAGCTAATTTAATTCAATTCGATTTACAAAATATGCATGCCAGTTCGTTGGCTCCCTACGCATGTGACCCCGTAAACACGCGAGGGCGGAGGTTCAAAGAAACTTCAGCCCCAACCCGAAATGATTACCAAAGAGACAGGGACAGGATAGTTCACTCAACCGCGTTTAGGCGGCTGGTTTATAAAACACAGGTATTTCTTAATCACGAGGGAGATTTGTTTAGAACCAGGATGACGCACTCCCTAGAGGTGGCGCAACTTGCGAGATCCATTTCTCGAGTGCTTAGACTGAATGAAGATTTGGTTGAAGCTATTGCCTTGGCTCATGATTTAGGCCATACCCCTTTTGGTCATGCGGGGCAAGATGCGCTTAATTTATGCATGAAGGACGAAGGCGGGTTTGAACATAATTTTCAAAGTCTGCGCGTGGTAGATTCGTTAGAGTCCAGGTACCCTAAGTTTGAAGGTTTGAATTTAACATTTGAAACCAGAGAAGGTGTCCTTAAGCACTGTTCTAATAAAAATGCAAAATACCTTCACGATAAAGAAATCAGCCAACATGCAGATCAGTCACTGCATGCTGGCGATTCAGTTCTCGATGAAAGTTTCGTGAGTATTGGTTCCCGGTTTATCCACAACCTACAACCCAGTTTAGAGGCTCAGTTGTGTAACCTTGCAGATGAGGTGGCATACAACGCACACGATATAGACGACGGAATACGCTCGGGCTTGATAGACTTTGAGCAGCTCAGCACTATTTCCTTGTTTGAAGAGTTTAAGCAAGAGGTGCTCATAGAGTTCCCCAATTTATCACCTAGAAAAATTGCATACGAGAGTATTCGAAGGATGCTTAGTGATCAGGTGTATGACATTATTGGTGCGACGCAAGCCGCTATTAAATCGCATGCTGTGCAATCAAGAAATGACGTAACTCACGCCCCCCCTTTAGTTTGTTTCAGCCCAAAAATGAGAACGCAGGCATTAGAGTTAAAGCGTTTTTTGTTTCAAAACCTATACCGCCATCCCAAGGTCATTGAGACCACTGACTGGGCAAAGGAGGTGGTGACGCATCTTTTTAAGGCCTATGTAGAAAGTCCACATGAAATGCCCAAGTTTTATAAGACCAGGGGAAGTGTCCACCGCGCGGTATCTGACTATATTGCAGGCATGACGGATCGGTTTGCAGTCTCGGAGTTTGCTAGATTGTGCTCATCTGCGGCGAAAGAACTTGGAATCAAGTAAATGCGCATCATTGAGGATACACAAGCGTGGGTTCAAAAATTTGTGGTTGGACTCAATTTGTGTCCATTTGCTAAGCCAGTGCTGAGTAAAGGACTAATACGATACGTGGTTTGTGAAGAAACTGAGCAAGGCTTGATAACGGACACATTGGATCAAGAGTTGCTTAAGTTGAGGGCTATTGATCCTGAAATAGTAGAGACAACTCTTTTAATATTGCCTAATCTATGTGGAGATTTTCTTGATTTTCACTTTTTGGTTGAGGCATGCAAAAAAAGAATCAAAGCATTGGATTTAATTGGAATTATCCAAATTGCAGATTTCCACCCAGAGTATGAATTCGCAGATGCGAGGCGTGAAGATATCTCTAATGCTACCAATCAATCTCCATACCCGATGCTTCATCTATTGAGGGAGGTGAGTGTGGAACGAGCAAGGCAAAGCGGGATGAGTGCTGAACTTATAGTTAAGCGAAACCTAGCTTTGTTGAATGAGTTGGGGAGCCAAGGTGTTCGAAAAATACTAGATAAAGCGTAACTTACAAAGGGCCTGATGAATAAAAAATTAAAGACCTATAAGCTATCTAGCGAGACCGGTGCTAAGCCTGAGAGCGTCTCAGCGCAATTAGGTCTAAGACCGGGACAATCTTTGGAGCTATTAAAGGAACTGCATATATTGACCAGAGAAGGAAGAATTAATCAGGACTCCAGACGCAAGTTAAAACAGGTCAACCATTTGACCCAGTTTATTGAGACTCATCTGAAAGAAATTGTTGATCAAAAGTTGATCAACATAGAAAAAGGCGCCCTCAATCAAACTCTAACCTTAGCAGATCACGGTGCAGGGAAAGCCTACCTGGGATTTATGTTGTATGACATGTTCATAAAGGATAAATGGGATCTTTCAGAAGGATCTATAAAGGCTCATATTTACGGCATTGAGACCCGTGCAGAGTTGGTGCGTTCGTCTCAGGCTTTGGCTGCGCGGTTAAATTTTAATGGAATGACATTTTTAAATATAACCGCTCATGAGGCTCGTGGCCATGATGTATTACCAGACAAGATTGATGTTGTGACTGCGCTTCATGCATGTGATAGCGCAACGGACGATGCTATTGGTTTTGGACTTGAGAAAGCGGCACATTTCATTGCCCTGGTCCCCTGTTGTCAAGCCGAGGTGGCAGGTGCGTTAAGAGGAGGCAAGGCGTTGGCGTTGGCACGCACACCTTTGGCTGAGCTATGGCGGCACCCTTTACATACACGTGAATTTGGTAGTCAAATCACAAACGTACTTAGGTGTCTTTATTTGGAGTCGCAGGGTTACAGTTTGACAGTGACTGAGTTGGTGGGTTGGGAACACAGCATGAAAAACGAACTTATTCTTGCTCGGTACACGGGACATAAAAAGAAAAGCGCTGCTGAGCGTTTGCGGGATTTGGTCGCGGAGTTTGGACTCGATAGTGTTGCCGCAACTCGTTTCCCAAAAGTGTTTGTTGGATTGCTGGGGGCTTAAAGTGGCAAGGCTTTCAAGACTTGTTGTTCCTCTTCAAGCGCATTATGTTATGTTGAGCGCAAATGACGGAGCATTACTTTTTAATCAAAACGCTGATTATGAGGTAATGCTCAAATTCATTTACGAGCAGTGCGTTCGTGAAGGCGTCCTGCTGCACGGATATGCCCTACTAGATACACAGGTTCATTTGCTTTTGACGCCCAACACTGAGATGAATTTATCCCGTGTAATGCAAGGGTTGGGCCGCAGTTACGTGAGGTACTTTAACCAGTGCTACGCCAGATCAGGAACACTTTGGTCTGGAAGATATAAATCTACGGTTGTTCAACCTGCGGGATGGGTTAAAAACTGTCTGATCTACTTTGATTTTCTTCCTGTTTTGGCATTAAGTAAGGGGCCAACGGGTGAAGTGGTCAGTTTTGCTGGTGACTATGAATGGACAAGCCACACCCATTTTGTAGGGCTGCGAGTCAATGGACATATTACGCCCCATGCGGACGTTTGGAATTTGGGTAACACGCCCTTTGCTCGAGAGGAGCAGTATGCACAATTGGCCAAAGCGGGCCTGGACTCAGGAGTGATAAACCAAATTACAACAGCAATTCAAGGAGGGTGGGCACTGGGGGATGCCTCCTTTATTGCAGAAATCCAAGCCCAAACGCACCGAAGAGTCGCAAAAGCAAAACCCGGGAGACCTCCTTTGGTTCGTGTTGCACCATAGAGCAACAGTTTTGAGCGGTTTTCCAAATCAAAAGTAATTTATTAATGAATTGGTATTATTTTGATATGTCCCTTATTTAATTAATGATTCGATGTGTTTTTATAAAATTAGTGTCTGACCCTATTTAAATTTATTGGCAAACTGCTCACACTCCATTACACTCGTTTTCCCTATAAAACTTACAGGAACACGCCATGGATCAGGTGACCACTACAACTCTCAGCGACCAAACTACAGAGAGCTCAACACCATCCACATTTACGAGTGGTTTATATGACCCAACCCAGGAGCACGACAGTTGCGGGGTTGGCTTTGTAGCGCATATCAAAGGCGATAAGAGTCATTCGATTGTCAAACAGGCCCTGAAAATATTAGAGAACCTGGACCACCGGGGAGCGGTTGGTGCGGATAAATTGATGGGTGATGGAGCTGGGATTTTGATCCAACTGCCAGACACTCTTTACAGAGAGGAAATGGCCCTTAAAGGAGTAACACTTCCACCAGTGGGTGAGTACGGGGTTGGAATGGTATTTCTGCCCAAAGAAAATGCATCATTGCTTGCCTGCGTTCAAGAGCTTGAACGCGCTATCAAAGCAGAGGGACAAGTTGTGTTGGGTTGGCGAGATGTGCCAATCAATCTAGACATGCCTATGTCTCCAACTGTGAAAGAAAAAGAGCCGCTGATAAGACAAGTATTCATAGGTCGTGGACAAGATGTGATTGTTCAAGATGCACTGGAGAGAAAGCTCTACGTTATTAGAAAAACTGCAAGTGCAGCTATACAAAATTTGAACCTAAAACACGGCAAAGAGTACTACGTGGCGAGTATGTCAAGTCGAACCGTGATATACAAAGGGTTACTTTTGGCAGATCAAGTCGGCAGTTATTACATCGATCTTCAAGACGTTAGATGCGTATCAGCACTGGGGTTAGTGCATCAACGCTTCTCAACAAACACCTTCCCCGAATGGCCGCTAGCACACCCCTATCGATATGTAGCGCACAATGGAGAGATCAACACAGTAAAAGGTAATTACAACTGGATGAAAGCTCGAGAGGGCGTAATGACTTCGCCAGTGCTTGGACCAGATCTGAAGAAGTTATACCCTATCAGCTTTGCAGGGCAATCAGACACTGCAACTTTTGATAATTGCTTAGAATTGCTCACTATGGCGGGCTACCCAATTAGCCAAGCTATGATGATGATGATCCCTGAGCCATGGGAGCAGCACTCAAAGATGGATCAACGCAGGCGTGCGTTTTACGAATATCATGCAGCGATGATGGAGCCCTGGGATGGACCCGCATCCATCGTATTCACAGACGGCAGGCAAATCGGGGCAACTCTTGACAGAAACGGGCTTAGGCCTTCTAGGTATTGCATCACAAATGATGACTTAGTCATCATGGCCTCTGAGTCCGGTGTTTTGCCTATTCCTGAAAATAAGATTGTGCGCAAATGGCGACTGCAGCCGGGCAAAATGTTCTTGATTGATTTAGAGCAAGGTCGCATGATTGATGACGAGGAGTTAAAGGCCTCTTTGGCCAACTCAAAGCCCTACAAACAGTGGATTGAAAATGTACGAATCAAGCTTGATGATGTTGGTACTTCTTCAAATGATAAGGAAACCAAAGAAAGCCTGCTAGCAAGTACAAAGAATCATTTGACAACCGAGTCATCGCTATTGGATTACCAACAATCATTTGGTTATTCTCAAGAAGATATTAAGTTTTTGTTGGCTCCGATGGCCATAAACGGCGAAGAAGGTATTGGATCAATGGGCAATGACAGCCCACTGGCTGTGCTCTCTGATAAGAACAAACAACTATACAGTTACTTCAAGCAACTCTTTGCACAGGTGACAAACCCTCCGATTGATCCAATCCGAGAAGCGATCGTGATGTCATTGGTATCTTTCATAGGCCCTAAGCCAAATTTGTTAGATATCAATCAAATCAATCCCCCCATGCGCTTAGAGGTCACACAGCCCATCTTGGACTCACAAGATATGGCCAAACTTCGAAATATCGATAGCGTGACGAAGGGCAAGTTCAAGAGCGCCATACTAGATATCACTTACCCAGTTAGCTGGGGAAGTGAAGGCGTAGAGGCCAAGCTAGCCTCTTTATGTGCAGAGGCAGTTGATGCGATCAGAAGTGATAAAAATATTCTTATTTTGTCTGACCGCGCAACAAACAGTTCGCAGGTAGCGATTCCGGCACTTCTCGCTTTGTCAGCAATTCATCAGCATTTGGTCAAAGAAGGTCTAAGAACCTCTGCAGGCTTGGTGGTGGAAACAGGCAGTGCCCGCGAGGTACATCATTTCGCAGTGCTAGCGGGTTACGGTGCTGAAGCGATTCACCCCTACCTTGCAATACAAACAATTGAACACTTGCATTCAAAACTTCCCGCAGATCTCTCACCAGAGAAAGCAGTTTATAACTACATCAAGGCAATTGGGAAGGGCATATCAAAGATTATGTCCAAAATGGGCGTATCAACTTACATGAGTTACTGCGGTTCCCAGTTGTTTGAAGCCATCGGAATCAATACAGAAACTGTAGAGAAATACTTTACCGGCACGGCTAGTCGAGTACAGGGGATCGGTATTTTTGAAATAGCACAAGAAGCTATCCATTTGCACAAATCTGCATACAGCAAGGACCCAGTGCTATCTAATATGCTTGATGTCGGGGGGGAGTATGCATGGCGCGTCAGGGGTGAGGAGCACATGTGGACACCAGATGCAATTGCAAAACTTCAACACAGTACGCGGTCCAACAACTGGAGCACATACAAAGAGTATGCTCAAATCATAAATGATCAAAGTCGTAGGCATCTCACACTGCGCGGGCTATTTGAATTCAAAATCGATCCATCAAAAGCAATCTCTATTGACAAAGTAGAGCCTGCCAGTGAGATCGTCAAGAGGTTTGCAACGGGCGCAATGAGTCTGGGCTCAATTTCAACTGAAGCGCACTCAACTCTTGCAATTGCGATGAACAGAATAGGTGGCAAGAGCAACACCGGCGAAGGGGGGGAGGATCCAGCAAGGTACAGAAACGAGCTAAAAGGCATCCCCATAAAGAAGGGCGATACGCTAAAGAGCGTGGTCGGTGAAGCTCAGATTGAGGTTGACTTACCGCTGAACGCCGGTGACAGTTTGCGCTCTAAAATCAAGCAAGTTGCGTCGGGAAGGTTTGGCGTGACGGCTGAATATTTGTCCTCTGCTGATCAAATTCAGATCAAAATGGCACAAGGTGCTAAGCCAGGCGAAGGTGGCCAATTGCCTGGTGGTAAGGTTTCTGAATATATCGGATTCCTGCGTTACTCAGTGCCAGGTGTTGGGTTGATCTCACCCCCTCCGCACCATGATATTTACTCAATTGAAGATCTAGCGCAACTCATCCATGATCTTAAAAACGTTGCCCCGCACGCGTCTATCAGTGTGAAGTTGGTCTCTGAGGTGGGAGTTGGAACAATTGCAGCCGGCGTTGCAAAATGTAAGGCCGACCACGTCGTTATTGCTGGACACGACGGGGGCACTGGTGCCTCTCCTTGGTCCTCCATTAAGCATGCTGGTAGTCCATGGGAGATTGGGCTCGCAGAAACACAGCAAACACTAGTATTAAATGGCTTAAGAAGTCGCATTCGGGTTCAGGCCGATGGTCAAATGAAAACGGGCCGGGATGTAGCAATTGCTGCGCTGATGGGCGCCGATGAATTTGGATTTGCAACAGCCCCCTTGGTCGTTGAAGGTTGTATCATGATGCGTAAATGCCATCTCAATACATGTCCAGTAGGAGTGGCAACGCAGGACCCAGTGCTTAGAAAAAAATTCTCAGGAAAGCCGGAGCATGTGGTGAACTACTTCTTCTTCATCGCAGAGGAGGTCAGACAAATCATGGCTCAACTGGGTATTGCAAAGTTTGATGATTTGATTGGGCGTGTAGATTTACTTGACACGCGCGCAGGTATTGAACACTGGAAAGCAAAGGGACTTGATTTCACTCGAATATTTGCTCAACCCAATGTTCCCCAAAATGTTTCCAAATATCACACAGAACACCAAGACCATGGACTTGAGAAGGCTTTGGATGTCCGCCTCATAGAGAAGTCAAAAGCAGCCATTGAGAAGGCTGAAAAAGTGCAATTCATTGAAGTCGCAAAAAACGTGAACCGATCGGTCGGTGCCATGCTATCAGGCGCTTTAACCAAGGTCAGGCCAGAAGGATTGCCTGACGATACTTTGCACATTCAATTAGAAGGTACGGGTGGTCAATCGTTTGGGGCGTTCCTAGCGCGAGGAATAACTCTTTATTTAATTGGGGACGCAAACGATTACACCGGCAAAGGGTTGTCGGGTGGTCGAATTGTTGTGAGACCTAGCATTGACTTTAGGGGCAATCCTATAGAGAACACAATTGTTGGAAATACGGTTTTGTACGGAGCAACTAGCGGGGAAGCATTTTTCAGTGGCGTCGCTGGTGAGCGGTTTGCAGTGCGCTTGTCGGGTGCGAAAGCGGTTGTTGAGGGCACAGGAGACCACGGATGTGAGTACATGACTGGAGGTACTGTTGTGGTGCTCGGGCACACAGGGCGTAACTTTGCCGCTGGAATGAGCGGTGGTATTGCTTATGTCTACGATGAAGACGGTGGATTTGCAGATCGCTGCAATATGTCAATGGTCAGCATTGAGAAAATGCTAACGGGGGCAGAGCAAACAAAATCAGTAGCTCAAAACCTCTGGCACCAGGGGCAGACCGATGAGGCTCAACTCAAGCAGTTGCTCGAGTCCCATGACAAATGGACAGGCTCCAAGCGCGCAAGAGAACTATTAGATCATTGGCCCCAAGCACTTAAGAAATTCGTCAAAGTATTCCCCAATGAATACAAACGCGCGTTAACTGAAATGGGAATAAAACCCAAAGAAGAAGAGCCAGTTTCTGCTGCGAAAGTAAAAAAAGCAGTTTCAACTAAATGATCAGAGCTTATTAAAAAATTTAGTAACGATTAACAAAGTGGTTCTTTAAAAGAGCCTAATTTAGGGGTAAGTATCATGGGAAAAATCACCGGATTCATGGAGTTTGAACGAGTTGAGGAGGGGTATCTTCCGGTTGAAGACCGGGTTAAGAATTACAAAGAGTTTGTAATTACTTTAGATAACAATCATGCCAAGATTCAAAGCGCAAGGTGCATGGACTGCGGAACACCGTTTTGTAACAGCGGATGTCCTGTTAACAATATCATTCCAGATTTTAATGATCTGGTATACCAAGACGACTGGGAGAATGCGATTAATGTTTTGCATTCAACAAACAACTTCCCTGAGTTCACGGGGCGTATTTGTCCCGCTCCTTGCGAGGCCGCTTGTACTCTTAATGTGAATGATGATGCTGTTGGTATCAAATCCATTGAGCATGCCATCATAGATAACGCTTGGAAAAATGGTTGGGTTAAGCCCCAGCCTAGTGAAGTCAAAACAGGTAAAAAAATAGCCATTGTCGGCTCTGGTCCTGCAGGCCTTGCAGCAGCCCAGCAGTTGGCAAGAGTTGGACATTCTGTGACGGTATTTGAGAAAAATGACCGAATTGGTGGCTTATTGCGCTACGGTATTCCAGACTTTAAGATGGAAAAAACACACATTGATCGACGTATTGAGCAAATGAAACTTGAAGGGGTGGAGTTTAAAACATCAGTCTTGGTTGCTGACTTGGACAAGGATGTGGTTTTAACCAATTGGTCTAAAGAGAAGATTGACCCAAAGACGTTGCTCAAGGAATTTGATGCCGTAATACTCAGCGGTGGATCCGAGCAATCTAGAGATTTGCCAGTGCCAGGAAGAGATTTGGAGGGGGTTCACTTTGCGATGGAGTTTTTGCCACAGCAAAATAAAGTCAACGCCGGTGATAAATTAAAGGGTCAATTGCGTGCTGATGGTAAACATGTGATTGTGATTGGTGGTGGAGACACAGGGAGCGATTGTGTCGGTACAAGCAACCGCCATGGAGCATCGAGTGTGACTCAGTTTGAAGTCATGCCTGAACCCCCATTAAGTGAAAACAAACCCATGGTTTGGCCTTACTGGCCGATGAAGCTTAGAACGAGTTCTAGCCATGAAGAAGGATGCGAGCGAGTATTTGCTATATCAACCAAAGAATTTATCGGCAAAGGCGGTAAATTAACAGGATTAAAGACAGTTCATGTTGAGATGAAGGACGGCAAACTCACTGAGATTGAGGGGACTGAGCACGTTCACCCAGCAGATATGGTTTTACTCGCTATGGGCTTTACTAACCCAGTTGCTAGTATTTTGGATGCTTTTGGTGTGGAGAAAGATGGACGCGGCAATATTAAAGCCTCCACAGAAGGATCTGCAGCCTACACTACCAATGTTCCTAAAGTCTTTGCAGCAGGCGATATGCGTAGGGGGCAGTCTTTGGTGGTCTGGGCCATTCGAGAGGGTAGACAGGCAGCGAGAGCGGTTGACGAGTTTTTGATGGGCTCAACGACATTGCCCCGTTAGCAATTAGGGTCAAATGTCTCTTTTTTGTGCCAGGATAGGTGTCTGTTAGCAAGCATGGACACCACCTCATCTTTTTGTGTCCGCTTTGCTTCCTGGGGCTAGGGCCCTTTAACGCATCTTTGTCACCTTATTTAAGGTTGTTATGAGTGTGACAAATATAAGACACGCAAAGCCGTAAAATGTCTGATACTTAAAAACCCTTAGTCATCTTTTGTGAGTTGTCACGAGGGTACTGTTTATGAACCCCAATTACGAAAACCCCCCGTCCCCTCTAATTGAAATTAAAGATCTGCGTTTTGGTTACGGGGATCGCGTGATTTTGGACGGAATTAATTTAACTATCCCAAGGGGTAAAGTAACAGCCATCATGGGCGCATCAGGCGGTGGAAAGACAACCATTTTGAGGCTCATTGGAGGGCAGTACAAAGCGCAGTCTGGCAGTGTTTTATTTGATGGGCAAGATATCGGTGGATTACAGTCCGCTGAGTTGATGCATCTGAGAAGGCGTATGGGCATGCTTTTTCAGTTCGGTGCATTGTTCACTGACTTGAGTGTTTTTGACAACGTGGCATTTCCTTTGCGCGAAATCACTCAGCTCTCAGAGCCAATGATCAGGGACGTAGTTCTGATGAAGCTTGAGGCCGTAGGACTAAGAGGTGCAAGAGACCTCATGCCAAGTGAAGTCTCAGGTGGTATGGCACGGCGAGTAGCTTTGGCAAGGGCAATTGCGCTTGATCCAGAGCTTGTAATGTACGACGAGCCTTTTGCGGGCCTAGATCCAATATCACTGGGCACGGCTGCGCGTTTGATTCGTAGGCTAAACGATGCAATTGGTTTAACCAGCATCGTTGTGTCGCATGATTTAGATGAGACATTTCAAATAGCTGACCAAGTCATTATTTTGGCAAATGGGGGCATCGCAGCCCAAGGCACACCGGACGAAGTATTACAAAGCACTGATCCTTTGGTGCATCAATTCGTCAGCGCTAACCCCGATGGACCAGTACGCTTTCATTATCCTGGGGCAACATTTGCCCAAGACTTAGGCTTACCTCAAAAGAATTTCAGTTTGAATGAGGAAGCCAAATGATTAAATTTCTCTCAAGCATTGGCGCAATTGTTAGGCTAACGCTCGTAGCTGTTGGTTTGTCTTGGAAGCTTTTAGTTCGTTTGATAAAGCTTTTCAGGCCAACCATGCGGCGTTTTAGTTTAGTTAGTGAACAAATGCATTTTTTGGGTAACTATTCCCTTGCAATCATTTCTGTATCAGGGTTGTTTGTTGGATTTGTTCTCGGACTCCAGGGCTATTACACCCTTCAAAAATACGGTTCAGAGTCTGCTTTAGGGCTTTTGGTGGCACTAAGTTTGGTTAGGGAGCTTGGGCCGGTAGTTTGTGCACTTTTGTTCGCAGGTCGCGCAGGCACTTCCCTTACGGCTGAAATTGGTTTGATGCGCGCAGGCGAACAACTCAGCGCGATGGAGATGATGGGAGTAGATCCTATTGCGCGAATATTGGCTCCAAGGTTTTGGGCTGGGGTATTCACGATGCCGATATTAGCGGCTGTGTTTAGTGCAATGGGTATTGTGGGTGGTTGGGTTGTTGGAGTCGTGATGATTGGTATTGACTCGGGCTCATTTTGGGGCCAGATGCAAGGAGGGGTTGACTTCTTTAAAGACGTTTTAAACGGCGTACTGAAGAGCTTAATATTTGGAATCACAGTTACTTTTGTTGCGCTTTACCAAGGCTATGAAGCTCAGCCAACTCCTGAGGGTGTATCAAGGTCAACCACAAGCACTGTGGTGGTTGCCTCTTTGTTTGTATTAGGCTTGGACTTTGTCTTGACAGCTCTAATGTTTAGTTTGTAATGAATATGATTGTTTAATAAGGGGAACTTCATGCAACGATCAAAAAGCGATGTATGGGTAGGTTTGTTGGTGATTTTGGGTGCCATTGCGTTTTTATTCTTGTCACTTCAGTCGGCCAATTTGCTAACTTTGAATTGGCACACTTCATACTCTGTAACGGCGCGCTTTGACAATATTGGAGGATTAAAAAGACAAGCTGCTGTAAAAAGTGCCGGGGTAGTGGTTGGACGAGTCAAGGAAATTAGTTTTGATGACAGTCATTTCCAAGCACTGGTTACGTTGTCAATGGATAATAGATTTCAATTTCCCAAAGACAGTTCGCTGAAAATTTTGACCAGCGGTCTTTTAGGCGAGCAATACATCGGAATTGAGGCGGGATCGGATTCTAAAAACTTAGCGGCTGGAGATGCAGTTTCCTCAACCCAATCAGCCATTGTTTTAGAGAACTTGATTAGCCAATTTCTATACAACAAGGCTGCTGACGGGCCTTCTGGGGGGTCTCGTTGATGAGCTCTTGTTTCTTTGATACTGTTTTGGTTTTTATACGCGCTTTTCTTGTATTGGGAGTCTTTTTGTTTGCTGGTTGTGCAAGCGTAAATGACCCCAACCCAAGGGATCCTTGGGAGCCAATGAACAGAAAGATTTTCTCCGTAAATGACTCGGTTGATAAAGCAGTTGTTAAGCCGGTAGCTGTTGCATATAAAGATTACACGCCTGAAGTAGTTCAAAAAGGGATCAATAACTTTTTTGGAAATCTTCGTGATGTATGGTCAGCAATTAATAGCGCATTGCAATTAAAAGGCGGTGATACTGTAGACGGAACAATGCGAGTCGTAGTTAACTCAACCGTGGGTGTTCTTGGCTTGATTGATGTCGCAACACCCTTAAAAATCAAAAAACATAAAGAAGATTTTGGTAAAACACTGGGTCACTGGGGCGTTCCAACAGGCCCATATCTCGTATTACCCTTTTTCGGCCCGTCCGATTTAAGAGACGCTTCAGGATTTGTATTTGATATCAAATTCAACCCGACTTCTCAGAGTATCAAAAAAGTTGCGGTTCGCAATACTTTATACGGAATCAATGCAATCGATACTCGTAAGGGGTATTTAGGGATGGAGGACAGTCTTGATGCGATTGCGCTAGATAGATATTCTTTTGTTAGGGATGCGTATTTGCAAAGAAGGTTGTATGAGATTTATGATGGTAACCCGCCTGATCAAGAAAATGACGATGAAAAATGAGAGAAATGATGTTTAACCTTAAGATGCCAAATTTTGTTGCTGTTGGAAAATTAATTATTTCAACAATCATGTATTTAATGGGTTCTTTAACTCTTTTGGGCTCCAACACAGCCTTCGCTGGTGACGAAGCGCCAGATGAATTCATAAAAAGATTGTCTGTTGAGCTTCAAGAAATTGTTAAAAATGATCCTGCCCTTAAAGCGGGTGATATACATAAAACCAGCGCTGTAGTTGATGCAAAGATAATGCCCCATTTGAACTTCGTTCGCATGACTGCCTCCGCCGTCGGGCCTGCTTGGAGAAGTGCGACCCCCGAGCAACAAGCTAAGCTATCTGCAGAGTTTAAAATGTTGTTGGTCAGGACCTACGCTGGTGCTTTGTCTCAGGTGACTGATATCACGATAAATGTTAAGCCCTTTCGCGGATTGGCAGAAGACAAAGAGGTGCTTGTACGTTCTGAGATCAAAGGTAAAGGTGAGCCCATTCAGCTAGATTACAGGCTGGAGAAAACACCAGGAGATGGTTCTGGTTGGAAGATATACAACTTGAATGTTCTTGGCGTTTGGCTTGTTGAAACGTATAGAAGCCAATTCTCCCAAGAGATTAATGCAAAAGGTCTTGACGGATTGATCGCTACATTGGTTGAGCGTAATAAATCGAATGCTAAAAAGTGATCACTCTTAGACTACCGCCCTCTTTAACGCATTTAAATGCGGATGCCTGTGCTCTTGAGTATTTGACGGTCATGCGAGCAGATACGGGGCCGATTACTAACATTGATGCAAGTGAGTTGGTTCATTTCGATTCTTCAGTCTTGGCCTTGTTTTTAACGTTGGTTAAAAATATGAAAGAGAGAAATGGAACTTTGCAAATAAGTGGATTGCCAGAGAGGGCTAAAGCACTTGCTCATGTTTATGGTGTCGCAGAGATGCTACCCATATAAATTTTGAATGAAGTGTTTTTAAATTTACTAAACTCGCAAAATCAAGGTTATTTATTTAATGGGCAACCCAGTTATATAGCCACTCTTAATTGAAATACTTTTCAAAAATATTCGTTTCATCCTAGTAACAAATTACTTACCAACTCATTTAGCCCAACATGCCTGCTATTTCTTTTAAAGAAGTTACAAAACAATTTCAAACATCCAAGGGCTCACTCACGGCACTAGCGGGGGTAAGTTTTGATATTGAAGAGGGAGAATTTTTCGGCTTACTTGGTCCAAACGGAGCTGGGAAAACTACGCTGATTAGTATATTGGCTGGTCTTGCGAGGGCGACCAGCGGAAACATTTTAGTCAATGGTCTCGATGTTCAAAAAGAGCCCCTTAAAACACGGAAACTCTTAGGCATTGTGCCCCAAGAGTTGGTATTTGATCCTTTCTTTACTGTAAGGGAGGCTTTGCAGTTCCAGTCCGGTTATTTTGGCGTTAAAAATAACGGGGACTGGATTGATGAATTGTTAGTCAGTCTTGGCCTCTCAGATAAAGCCAATAGCAACATGCGTCAATTATCAGGCGGTATGAAGCGACGTGTGCTGGTTGCGCAAGCCCTTGTGCACAAGCCGCCCGTGATTGTTCTAGATGAGCCAACTGCCGGCGTAGATGTTGAGCTTAGACAGACACTTTGGCAGTTCATTGATCGACTTAACAAACAGGGTCATACTGTTCTTTTAACTACGCACTATTTGGAGGAGGCTGAAGCGCTTTGTCAAAAAATTGCTATGTTAAAAACCGGTCGTGTCGTAGCACTTGATAAAACAAGTGAGCTACTGAAGGCCGCTTCAAGCAACGTTCTTAGATTTAAACTAGATGCGCCACTCCCCCCTGAGCTGGCGAAAATGGCAAGAGTCACGGGAAGAATTATTCAGTTTCCAGCGCAAAACGCTGCACAAATTGAAAACTATCTATCAAGTATTCGATTGGCTGGATTGGTCGCCGAGGATGTTGAAATCAGAAAGGCCGATCTTGAGGATGTCTTTATTGAAGTGATGGGGGAGGCTTTATGATGGGTTGGAGAGCTCTCTTTTATAAGGAAGTATTGCGTTTTTGGAAAGTCAGTTTTCAAACAGTCGCTGCGCCCGTGATGACTTCTTTGCTGTATTTGCTCATTTTTGGGCATGTCATGGCTGATCGTGTAAAAGTCTACGATACTGTGAGTTACACCTCTTTTTTAGTGCCTGGTCTAGTGATGATGAGTGTGCTTCAAAATGCTTTTGCCAATAGTTCATCGTCATTGATACAAAGCAAAATCATGGGCAACTTGGTTTTTATTTTGCTTGCTCCTTTGAACCACTGGAGTTGGTTTGTTGCCTACGTTGGGTCCTCTGTAGTCAGAGGATTGGCGGTTGGGTCTGGAGTGCTAGTTGTTACTTTATTTTTTACAGATTTAACTGCCGTTGCACCTGTTTGGATTATTGTGTTCGCTGTGTTGGGTGCAACCATGCTTGGGGCACTTGGACTTATAGCGGGCCTTTGGTCTGAAAAGTTTGATCAAATGGCCGCTTTTCAAAACTTTGTAATCATGCCTATGACTTTTCTGAGTGGTGTTTTTTACTCGATTCACTCATTGCCAGTATTTTGGCAAACCGTCAGTCATTTGAACCCGTTTTTTTATATGATAGATGGATTTCGGTATGGTTTTTTCGGAGTGAGTGACGTCTCCCCTTGGTTGAGTCTTGGTATTGTTGGGAGCGCCTTAGTTGTGGTCTCTACCATTGGACTCTCCATGCTTAAGAGCGGTTACAAAATTAGAGGTTAATGTGGAGAAGAGAGAATGACAGCTCAAGAAATTGAAGATATTATCAAAAACAGCATTGCCTGTGAGTTTATAAACATCAGTGGTGATGGCAGACACTGGTTTGGGGTTATCGTGGCCGATAGTTTCAAAGGTCTCAGGCCATTGCAAAGACATCAAAAAGTTTACGCATCCCTTGGTAACAAAATGCACAACGACGAAATTCATGCACTCTCGATGAAGACTTTTACACCTGATGAGTGGGCAGTGCAAGATCAAAAGCAGTTCTTTAACTGATAGAGCAATATGGATAAATTAGTGATTCGAGGCGGCAGGCCGCTAAATGGTGAGGTGAGTATCGCAGGCGCTAAAAACGCCGCTTTGCCTGAGATATGCGCCGCCCTTCTTAGTGCTGAGCCAATTAAGTTGTTGAACGTGCCCTCCTTAAAAGACGTCACAACCATGCTGAAATTGGTTAGAAACATGGGTACAAAAGCCGACCTAGAGTTAGATCAAGACTCTGGGCATGG
>Ga0208379_1000454_pt1 | contig 18034 bp, 20 predicted proteins | sample CryBogCBE02Aug07_FD_184559 | JGI IMG/M metagenome (GOLD analysis project Ga0208379, IMG submission 184559) | Freshwater microbial communities from Crystal Bog, Wisconsin, USA - CBE02Aug07 (SPAdes) | ecosystem: Environmental > Aquatic > Freshwater > Lake | place: Crystal Bog, Wisconsin, USA... | reverse complement strand
TCCTGTAGAGTATAGAATGATTACCGAGATTAGATACGATGCACACAACAGTATAGCCGAGTGCGATGATGCGGTGGCGTCCAAGGTCAATGCCAATAACATAGCATACAAAACCGGCTTGTATCATTCGTACGAATCAGATATACCGCACAACGAAGACAGTATCAAAGCAAGTCTTGCGCTGGATGAAATGGCACAGGGATTGAAAACTCGCTATGCTGGCTCGGAGAAAATCAATACACTGTATTGTAAACTTAAATTTGGCGGCATTGAAAGCAGTGCCACTCTAATACAACATGTACAAGGAAAGAGACCAAGATGAACCAAGACGATTTAAACAACCAACTAGCCAGCTTAGTCAACAGTGGCGATCAACAGTTTGCCAATGCAGCACAATTTGTGCAACAGGTAGTACAACAAGTGCATTCAGGCGACATGCCTCCCGATCAAGCACGGGAAGTATTAGAGGATGTGCAGAGACAAATGCAAGTGATACAGGCCATGGAGCAAATGGCCCTGAAAGAAACACTAAATACTGTTATTAATGGTGCGATCAGTTTGATCGGCGCCCTAGGATAAGGAAACAAAATGCCAAAATTAGATCCCGATGATACCGATCAACCAACAGCCGCAGACGTAGCAGCAGCACAATCAAGTAACGCAGTCAATCCGGCAACAACATCAGCCGCGCCGCCAGCAGCAACTGCCAGTAAGGCCGCGCCAAGTTTATTTGGAGGCAGTAATGCAACAACACCAACCGCCGGATTTGGAGCAACTTCAGGAGGCTTTGGCAGTAGTTCAACGTCTGGAGCGGGAGCGTTTGGGTCTAGCTCCGGTGGATTTGGCTCATCGGGCGGATTCGGATCGCCGGGTGGCTTTGGCGGAGGAATGGGTGGCGGTATGCCGCAACAACAAATAGCCGCAGATGCAAATACAACCGCTGCTTTTGGTAACTTGATGGCCGCAAGTGCCGGTCACGAACCCGAGCACTGGATGAAGAGTTTTTGGCGTCCAGCAATGGGTTGGTTGTACATGCTGATCTGTTTCATGGACTTTGTGGCCTTCCCACTAATCAGCATGTTCTTGCCCATTATTGAACGAGCATTTGGAATACAAATGGGCTATACAGCATGGCAGAGTCTAACACTCAGCAACGGTGGACTTATCCACTTGGCGTTTGGTGGTATATTAGGCGTAAGCGCATTTGGTCGAACACAAGAAAAGAAAGCAGGAGCAGCATAATGCAAGTATCAGTAACAATAACACCAACCGAAATCACACTAGGCCAAACAGTAACAGTAACTTATACCAGCAGTGGCTCGGATGATACTCAATTAAATGCCGATAATCTTTTTAACCCGATCGACCTCGGTGGCGGAGACATCAGTGGCAGTATAAAACTGTTGCCCGTGGCCAGTGGACCATTTAATGTATCAATCATTGGATCGGTTCTTGACAATGCTACCGGTATGATGCAGAACGCACAATCGTCTGATTGTTGCAACGTTATATAATCTTATTTGCTCAATTAAACCGGACCAGTTGACTCTGTCCGGTTTTTCATTTATAATAACAGCATGACTCATTACGAAACATTGGGCGTTAGTGAATCTGCCGATGCAGATGAAATTAAACGAGCCTATAGAAAATTAGCCAGCCAACATCATCCCGACAAGGGCGGAGACACTCAAAAATTTCAAGAAATTCAAAGTGCTTACGATACTTTGCAAGATCCTGCAAAACGTGAGCAATACGATCACGAGCGTCGTAATCCCGGAGGAGGATTTAGGTTCAACGTAAACGGACACGACATGCCGGGCATGCCACCACACATGGAAGACATGTTGCGTAATTTTGGATTTAACTTTGGATTTCCCAACGGCGAGCCGTTTGCAAGACATCCTAGACGCAACAAAGATTTACGAGTAGAAGTTCCTGTGTCCTTGGTCAGTACACTCGAGGATCAGCATAAAACACTCAGTATACAAACCACAAACGGAAATAGAGAAACTGTAGATGTTAATATCCCACGTGGAGTAGTCGGCGGCACACAGATCAAATATCCCAATTTAGGCGATAACTTTTTTAATACTCTAGATCGCGGAGATTTATATGTGGTAATAGTTTTACAACCACATGCGCCATTTGAAATAAATGGCATTGATGTTACTACCACAGTTCAAATTGATTGTTTGACTGCAATCATCGGCGGCGACGTTGAGGTAGAAGGCATAGACGGTAGCAAGTTTGTTGTAAATTTACAACCCGGAACTCAAAATAACACAGTATTAAGAATACGTGATCAAGGACTTTGGCAAATACACGGCTCGCATAGAGGCAATTTATATGCTAAAATAGCAGTTACAGTACCGCGTAACCTAACTGCAGAACAAATTGCAACTATTAGGGAAATCAAATCAACACTATAAATATTTGTGAGGAACCAAATGGCTTTGGAAGATAAAATGATTCAACCCAATCCTGAAATCGAAATTATTATTAATTCAGCTACAGAAAAAGCTAAATTTCATAATCACGAATATGTAACACTCGAACACATATTATTTGGACTATTAAGTTACGCTCCGTTTTCCAAGTTGCTGGACAACTACGGAGTTGATGTTGGAGGAATGCTCAAGGACGTGGATGATTATTTGAGTTCACAGAGTTATCTAGTCAGTAATACTCCAGACTGGGAACCAAGAAAAACACACAGTCTAGAGCGTGTGTTTAATCGTGCAGTGACACAGGTACTGTTTAGTGCACGACAATTGATGCAGGTGATTGATTTGTTTGTCAGTCTCACACAAGAGACCAATAGTCATGCAGCATATTTTATATTAAAATACGGAGTCACTGACCGTAATGATTTTGTTGGATTTTACAACAACAACTATCATACTCCAAAAGCTCGAAAAGCCGCAAGTGCCATACGTGCCACAGAAATATTAAAAGAGTACTGTACCGATTTAAATGCATTGGCCACTGAAGGAAAAATTGATCCGGTAATTGGTCGTGACTACGAAATTGACGAGATCGCACAGGTTCTTGCCAAACGTAATAAAAGTAATATCTTAATGGTTGGCGATCCAGGTGTAGGTAAAACTGCCATTGCCGAAGGTCTTGCACTTAATATTTTTAACAAACAAGTTCCCGACTACCTACAGGATTATACTGTTTATAATTTAGACATTGGTAGTTTGCTAGCCGGAAGTAAATATCGCGGTGAGTTTGAGGAAAAATTAAAAGAAGTTATCAAAGCACTCACAGTCAAAGGCAAATGTATATTATTCATTGACGAAGCACATCAAATGCAGGGTGCGGGCGCTGGATCACAAAGCAGTGTAGATTTTGCCAACATGATCAAACCAGCATTGAGTCGAGGACAAATTAAAGTAATTGCCAGTACTACTTGGGAAGAATATAGTAAAAGTTTTGAAAAGGATCGTGCCTTGATGCGTAGGTTCTATAGACTAACCATAGAAGAGCCAACCCCTGTTGTAGCAAAAGAAATACTTAAAGGACTACGTGGACATTTTGAATCATTCCATGGTGGTATAATTGATGATAGTGCCATAGACGCAGCAGTTGATCTAAGTGTACGTTATCAAACAGACAAGAAACTTCCAGACAAAGCAATTGACTTGATTGATACTGCTTGTGCACGTTTAAAGATACGTGAAACCGACTGGGTAGCAACTCGTGCACATGTCATTGAAGCTATTGCTAAATTTACAAAGATACCTGCAGAACAAATTGGCAGTGAGAGTGTTAAGAATTTAGAACACCTAGAAGAAAATATCAAAGTCAAACTCTACGGGCAAGACTCGGTGGTTGACTCGGTGTTAGAGAAGATTTATGTTAGCCGTGCAGGATTAAAAAGTATCAATAAGCCAGTGGGTAGCTTTTTGTTCTTAGGCCCAACTGGAACTGGTAAAACTGAATTCGCTAAACTTTTAGCTGAAAATCTTGGAATGAAACTGATACGCTATGACATGAGCGAGTATCAAGAAAAACACAGTGCTTCTAAACTAATTGGAGCTCCTCCGGGCTATGTGGGCTATGATGACGGTAACTTGGGTGGCGGACTATTAATCAGTGACCTAGAAAAAAATCCCAACTCGGTTGTGTTATTTGATGAAATAGAAAAAGCACACCCCAATGTCAGTAATGTGTTACTGAGTCTAATGGACGAAGGCGTTGTGACCAGCAGTAATGGCAAGAAAGCCGATGCACGTAATGCTATTATAATAATGACCAGCAACTTGGGTGCCAGTGACAACGAAAGCAACACAATTGGATTCAGCACCAGTCTACAAAAGACCGACGAAGACGACCGAGCAGTCAAAGAGTTCTTTAGGCCTGAATTTAGAAATCGTTTAGATGGTGTCTGCAAATTTAATCGACTTGATCAGTTAAGTATTAAGAAAATTGTTGCTAAATTTGTTAACGAAATTAACGAGTTGTTAAGCGATAAAGGTGTACGTGTTAGACTAACCGAAGCTGCTGTAGATCAATTGGCATTAGTAGGCTATGATAGCAAAATGGGTGCACGACCCCTGGCACGTAAGATCAATGACTTAATCAAAGTGCCGTTGAGTAAAAAGATCCTGTTTGAAAGAATACCTAAAGCATCTATAATGATTGTTGGTTATGTAAATCAAGAATTTACATTTACTCCAGAAACTACAATACAACCTACTGTGGACGAAAATGGATACGTTGTACTGGAATAATCTATCCGTTGGGATCAAATTTAAAGAGACCAAGAAGCAGTTCTGGGGCCGATATCTTTGGCGTATGGAAATTCAAGCCAACTGTGCCGATGTTGCATTTCATGATGATCCGCAACGTTCTGTAAAAATATTAAAAGCTCAAGCAACAAACAGAAGCAATTATGGTGGTAGTTGGCGAAATCCTTACTGGTACAACAATGTGGGAAAATACGACAATGTAAATTACAGTTTGTTAAACAGTATTAAAAATATTAAACAAAGTCTCAGTGCCACAGCAAAGGTTCGAGTGGAAAGTGATAGAGTACAATTTTATACAGGTTCGGAAAATGAACTAAAGCAGATTGCATCAATGTTGCACAATACCACTTGCGTGGAAGCAATAACAGGGCCTCGAGCGGGAACCGAACAACTGTTGATTTCCGACGCTATCTTGGCACCAAAAATACCGTTTAAGTATAAGATACTGTTAAGGGATGGCACTTACGCTTTGCCACTAAAAGAACAAATGCTTAATCTATTGGAAAGTCAACCCGATATCAAAATCACTGCAGGATTACGACACAATCTAAAACGTCCTTACCCGGGTGTTTGGGGAGCATTTTTCTATGCAAATGATTTGGGCATTACCACTATGCTGAGTTTAATGAGCCCGGGTATTATAGGAAAAATTCACGAGGTTGTGCAGGCCTAATAAATATTAGTATATTTCAAGGAGTGCATGATGGCACGTATTCAAGAAGAAGTGATCGTTATCACAGTTAGCAAACTGCACAAAAACACACCAGAAGGTACTGTCACTGATAGCGATATTGTATCAGAAGATACAATGTCAGCATTGGCATCGGTAGCCGAAGAATTACTTGGCAACGGAGTTGTTGTCGAAGTTAGCAAAGCATAATCAATTAACCAAAAAGGAAAACATGAGTACTAAAAAACCTGACGCTAAAAAGAGTCAAAGCGATGCTGTTGCATTAATCAAAGCAGCTGCTGCCAAACAGGCTGCACAAGCACAACAACCACAACAACCACAGATGCAAGGAGTACCTTTTGACTTTACAAAAGTGCATTTGCACATTGGTATTCCTTGTTATGGTGGTATGGTTTCAGAACCCACAATGACCAGTTTGTTGCGTTTTATTTTACTCGCACAACAAGCCGGATTGAACTGGAGCTTGGACACAATGGTGAATGAGAGTTTGGTTACACGTGCACGTAACAACCTAATGGCCAAGATGATGACTAACACTGCTGCAACTCACTTCATGTTTATTGACGCAGACATCCGCTTCCAACCCGAGTCAATACTGCAAATGATTGCTTGCGATAAAGAAGTCATTGGTGGCTTGTATCCCAAGAAAGCCTTGCCAGTTAACTATGTAATTAACCTAAAACCCGAGACCAAGATCCAAGGCGATATTTTTACAGTTGACACTACAGGAACCGGCTTCTTGTTGTTCAAGCGCAGCGTATATGAAAAGATGATTGCCAAGTTCCCAGAAACCAAGTACGTGGACGATGTGGGTTTGGGCAAACAGTTTGAGCCCATGATGTACAGTATCTTTGATTGTAAAATCGATGCACGTGGACATTACCTAAGTGAAGATTGGTTGTTCTGCCGACGCTGGCAAGACATGGGTGGCGAGATTTGGGTACATAGCAAAGTGTTGTTGAATCATATCGGACACTACGAGTTCCAAGGTGATTTAAGCAAGATTGATGTTATTGACAAAGCAAAAAATCAACACTATGGCGAGCAAAACGGATTACCAGCCGGAGTACCAGCTGCGCTTCGTGATGCAGTAAGTATGGCCAAAGCCGGTCAACCGGCAGCAGTAAATCCCTAACTTGGAAACGTTACATTTCAAAATAGGTGTTGTGGGTACGCATTGGGGTAAATTGCCCGAATGGCGTATCTGCATCGATCAAAAAGAAATTGTAACCGGCTCCGCAGATCAAGAACTCAAATACATCGAGTTCGATCATGCAGTTGAAGATGGATCGCATCAATTAAGTATACAATTAACAAACAAACTAGACAGCGATGTACAAAAAGACAGTTACGACGATCCCGAAAACTTTACGATTGTCAATGACATGTTACTGCATATTAAAAGCATCGAAGTTGAAGAAATAGATCTCACCAATGTAGCTTGGAATAAAAGTCAATTTGTTCCCGAAGATTCAGCAAAACCTACATTGAAAAATTGTGTTGATCTAGGTTGGAACGGCACTTGGTGTTTGGATTTTGAAAGCCCGTTGTTTGTTTGGATCCTTGAAAACTTATAAACGCTAAATACGCTATGAACGGAATTTCTTATGTTTATAGCAGATTTATTTGAATCACGAATACAAAAAATTGTAGTAGTAATGCCCGGTGGATTTCATCCATTCCATACCGGGCATTTGTCGTTGTATAACAGTGCTCTAAAAGCCTTCCCCAAAGCCGATGTGTACGTGGCTGCCACAGACTATACTAAACATCGTCCTTTCCCGTTCGAAATCAAACGAGAACTGGCCGCTATAGCTGGCGTTCCCGCCGAGCGTTTTGTACAAGTCAAAATCCCGTTCTCCGCAGAAGAAATAACCAGTCACTACGATCCCGAGACCACTGCCCTAGTATTTGTACGCAGTGAAAAAGATCGCAACGAGCCGCCGCAACCGGCCAAAATTGATCCTGCCACAGGCAAATTGCCCTTGGTTACTCGTGGTAAACGCAAAGGGTTGCCGGTTAGTGATTACCTGCAGTTCTTTACCAGTGTCAAGAATCTGCAACCCATGAGCCGGCACAGTTATATAGCATACTTGCCCACTGTGGAATTTGCTGGTGGCATAACCAGTGCTACCGAAATACGTGATGCTTGGGCCAATGGTGACGAAGCTGCCCATGAGCAAATAGCAAAAACTCTATATCCAAAGAATCCCCGACGTGCGATGCAGTTATTAGGTAGTGCACTAAGTTAATCATGAGCAACGTTACAGTCACTGTAGATGTTTATTGTACTCGCAGTGAGGGTAGTCCCATTTATCGTGTCTACGTAGATGGCGATTTACTTACTGAACGCAGTTGGATTTGGCCTGCATACGAAACATACGTAAAAGAAAACATAGAAGTTATCGTCAAGCCCGGCGAACATCATCTAGACATAGTAGATTGTAGTAATAACAACGTATTTTATCTTAAAAACATCACTGTAAACGGGGTCGCAAATAATGGACCTGTGTTTACAGTTTAATATAAATATAACAAACACGGAAATAGAGTCATGAAACCACAAGAATTTGAAAAGATCGTAAGAGCAAAAACACCCGTAGTAGAGTCTGCTCCAGAACCCGTTGTAGCAACAACGCCAGCACCAGTATTAGAGGCAATGGACCTTGATAGCATCAATCAACAATATCATGCATTGTTGGGCGAGAGTAGTTTACATGAATTCGCTCCTGGCGGGGGCGGCGGTGATTTCATGGAATATATCAAGGCCTTGGCACGTGCTTGGTATACACATGATATCAGAATGTTAAAAGACGTAATTAAAAAGGGCGGTAGCCCTATGAGCAAGATTATTGATGCACAAACTGCAATAGAAAAAATGATGGCACGTGGCATACATTGTCCGGATGGCAAAGTTAGAAAATACTATATTGATTATGACAGTGAATTTTTAGGCGTTGATATTGCTAGTCATGATTTCTATGAGTACACAGATTATGGCCCCGACGAGCGTGGATTAAACAATGTAGAGATAGATGAGCGTACCGGTAAGCCGTGGGGCCCATACGAACATTTTGAGTTCAAAGGCCGTCAACTGGGCGAAGGTGTGGAAGAAGCAGTGATGACCGGAGGCACAGAAGCCTATGCCATGGAAGACGAACAAATGGACGGTATGGCGCTGGGCGAACTACGGGCCATAGCCCAAGCCGCAAAAAAGATTTACCGATCTGTCAAGCAGGGCGTACCATTAGAAGCGTGGATGTACAAAAAGATCACTAACGGCAACGAAGGCTTGGCCGCAGTGGCACAACAGATTGACAATCCTGCAGTTAGAGAACAACAAGGTGTGTCGGAAGGCCAAGCAGATCAACAACACAAAGTGTTTAAGAAAAATGGTGAGCCAGTAGGCGAAGTTGGTATCGACCCCGAAGCAAGTCCAGGCAATGGTAATTGGTATGTAAAACACTATGCGTCAGGGTATGATGTAGTAGGGTTTGATTCCTATGAGGAAGCTGTAGAAGAATTAAAGTATTGTATGAAGCAAGGTGTGGCGGAAGGTTCATCACAATCACGACTACAACCAGGAACTCAGGTAATGTTATGGCTGGGTCCAAGAGACATGCTGCCAAATCCTCCACGAGATGATAAACGGTATTGGGACCGAGGTGTAGTGGTTGATGAGCCAGAAATGATGACTGGAAGTTGGCAAGTTTTAGTAAAATCAGAACGCAAAGGTCAATCACCTATTAGTCCTGGACGTGTGTTTGTTCTTAAACAACAGGATGTGACGGAAATGGACAGTCAACCGCCACAAGGTCGCATCAAGTCTGATGGTACACGAAGTCATAGTACATATGGTTCAAGAGACGGGCATAGTATGACCGGACCAGAATTCACTGGTAAAGCAACTACTCCCAAAAAAGTGATTAAAAAAGGCACAGACATTTTGGATCGAGCATTCAAGGACGCAGACAAAAAGGATCCCAATGATCCCAATTGGAGCAAAAAGTACAACAAGGATGTAGCCGAAGGACAGTTAGACGAAATCAAACAACGTTTAGATCCCAAATGCTGGAAGGGCAAACACAAAGAAGGCACCAAGATCAAGGGCGGAGTTAGAGTCAATAACTGTGTGCCCAATGAAAGCACAGACTATGCTGCACAAGTAAATAGCCTGTTAAATGAATTTGCCGGTGGCGTGGGCGCAGGCAGTTTTGCCTCTGCTCCGGGCAAGATGCAGAATCCAGCTAAAGTGGGCAGTTTGTTTGGTGGTAGTTATAGCCAAAAGAACAGTCCGTTTAAAAAGAAAACTGCCAAAAAAGAAAGCATGATAAAACGCAATGGACTTTAAAACATTATTGAGCCGCATTGACGGCATTGCCGAAGCCGCTAACCCAGCGCAACAAGCAGCCATTGCTGTCAATATGAAAAAGCATCACCAAAAGCCTAAAACAGAAGGCAGTATGAGTGATGCCGAACATAATCCACGTGGTGCCAAATTTGGCGGCTACTGGAAGGGCACAGATAAAAATACTCCTAAGCCAGGTATGGGTGTTGGTGGCGAAAGCAAGCAGAGTTTATTAAAAGACTTTGAACAAGAACTAAAAGAAAATCCCGGTCGCCAGGTGAGCCGTGATCTAATGCGCGAGTATAGAGAATTCGTCAGCGAGTACGGCGGTGTTGGTGGCTATGGTGCTGCAAGTCAAGCACCACAAGGCAGTAACCAAAATCCCGATCCTGCACAAATGCAACAAAAAGCAGATCAATCACAGATTAAAAAGAGTACAAATTTAATTGCACCAATGATGAATGCACAAGGCGCAGCTCAACAATTGGATAAAACAAAATTCAGTGATGTAATGACCAAATTGGATGCAAAAAGCAATCAACAATTGCCAGCAACCGATATCAAACAACTACAACCTCTAGCAATAGCAGCAAGTAAGGCCTTACAAAATCCGCAGACAACAACCCAATTAAAACAAGTTATTAATCGAGCTGACCAATTGGATCAGCAAAAGCAAAAACAAGTACAACAAGCACAACAACAAGTGGGCACAAATGCTCCTGCAGGTCAGCAACAACCTCAAAGCAACACCCCCAGCAACCAACAACCTCCAGTCGGAGCCGCAAAATGAACTTATTCGACTTAACTGAAACCAAAGCGAAAAAACAAACAGTCAACGAAGGCATCGAAATTGTCTACGAAAAAATAGACGAAGACTATGCTGGTATGGGCGTAGGCGGAAACAATTACGGTGGACGTGGAGGTGGTGCTGGTGGCGAGACCAGTCCCAGAAACAATCACAGTGTTATTGGTTCAGACGGAATAGAAATAGACGAAGCACAAGATGCTTGGCACAGTACCGATGAGTGGCACGGCGACGACACTGACGAGTGGCATGGTGGTGCAAGTGATCGTTGGCACGGGCAAGGCGATGCTTGGCACGGCATGGACGAAGCTGCTCCCGATACTGCCGCTAGACTAAAGCACAACTTGAAGAAGGGTGGCTTTGACATGGATCGCTTTGAAGCCAAAATTCGCGAGATCGAAGCACGCAATCGAGAATTGGCCGATGAATTTTATGCACGCCATCCCGAACTAGATGATAGACACAAGACTGTAGACGAAGATGATGGCATGTTTGGTAGTATAGGCAGTGATGCCGGAGCCGCAATGGGTGCTGCAACTACTGCTCCAGAAAATAACATGAGTCCAATTGGATCAGGTACTGTGGATGAAGGCCGTGATGATGAAGTGGGCTTTGGCGTCAGTAGCGAACGAGCATACCGCGCAGTAATGGCTCAATTTGGTGATTACATCGACCACCGAGACAATGGTGTTATGTATGCTCCACAAGAACTGTGGGGCGCAATTGAACAAACTGCATTTGACGCCGATGGAGTAGGTGCCGAGGAAGACTCGGGCATAGACGAAGATCAATACGGTGGTGGCTTTGGTGGTGGAAGCATAGGTCCTGTCACCGACAGCACAAGCCCAGTGGGTGGCGGTGGTGCCGGTGTGGCGGAAGGTGATGTGGTGGCATTTAAACGTCCGGTTAGTCAACCCAAGACAAACCAGCAACCACAAAACTATCATGCAGCACTAGAATTAGCCGGTGATTGGTTTTGGTTAGAGCAAGGCCCAATGGCACACGAAATGGGAACTGCCAAGGAACGCAAAATGCAACGATTGGCTGCCCAAAAGTTGGTTGCACTCAAAAAATTGGGATACTCAGTAGATTGGCCTTTGGACGACGATGATTTTTACGGCGTTGATTTAACATACATACCCACTAAACAGACCTGGCGTATTGATGCAGATAATTTAGGTGAAAGTATGCAAGGTGTAGTGGAAGCAGAGTTTGAGCCACACACTGCAAAGTTTGGTAAACAAGTATTGGGCTATGGTAAAGGTCGAGACGAGCCTGAAGGTCACAACAACATTGAAATACAGATCAATGGTCGTACTTGGAAAATCTTCCCGGGTGCAGGTCCAGAAGGCAGTAAAGCATGGTTTGAACAAAAGCAAAAGATGCGTGAAATGTGCAAACGTAAAAGTGCCGAGACTGGTAAAGAATGGCGTATGTACATTACTGGTAGACCCACAACAGAGAGCGTGGCCAAAGCCAAAGAAGAAGATATTACAGAAGATATATACGAGAGTAGACTTTATAAAATGAAACTAGCAGGATACGAGATCAAATGAACGAAGAATTACAAAAAGCGGCACGCATAGCATTTGCCACAGAGTTTAGCTTTTACTTGAAAAGTCATTACTTTCACTGGAATGTCGAGGGCATTCACTTCCAAGAATATCATGCCTTATTTGAAACCATCTACACCGAAGTATATGAGATACTGGATGAGTTTGCCGAAAAAATTCGTAGCCTGGGTGCTTATGCTCCTGGCAGTTTAAGCAAATTAAGTATGCTGGCACAGATAGAAGATCAAGACACGGTGCCCAGCACACATGAAATGGTGTTAATGTTGTTGGAAGATAGTGACAAAGTCTGTGCACTATTAAAAATAGTGTATGATGTTGCTGAATCTGCAGGCGAACATGGCTTCAGTAACTTCTTGGCCGAGCGCATGGATGCTCATAGAAAACATTCGTGGATGCTACGCAGTAGTTTAAAATAATGCATTTATTTGATTTGTTTGAAGAGGACGCTACCGAGGGTAAAATCATACACCCGGATAGAATTAATCTTTATCTAAATCTACGCAAGCCCAATGCCCGACCAATTCAAATAGCACACAACATTCCTTATAAGGCAATGGATGCAGTTATAGCAAAACTTGTCAGCAAGTATTCCGACGTTGAAGCAGACATGTTTGAATTTAGACCCGCTAGGGCTCTAAGAGAAGAACAAGATCCCGCAGTTGTGGAACTGTTAAAGAAAATGAATTATCGCATGTGGTCTAAAGGTGATGGCGAATACATGATGACCTTTAAAAACACACAGCTTGAATTCAACAGTGCCGGAGTATTTTATAACGGTCCACCAGTGAAAGGGCCCAACGGTGTCAAACCCAATTTTGGAATTAAATGGCGTCATGATCCCGAATGGTATAGTCCAAGGGGAGAAATAAGTTTTGAACATGCTTGGAAAATGGGATTATTTCCAAATATTCAAGGAATGTATCCGCTTCTTAAATCAATGGACCAAGGTGGCACAAACCCTGAAACTGTAAAAAAGATTAATCAGTTAATGATACAATCTGCTATTGGCTATGTTCGCAGTCAAAACACACCGGTCAATGAAGACAGTGGTGAGAATGACTTGTATGCCGCATACGATAAAATCTTAATCGACTTATGCGATGGTATTGTAAAACATCAAAAGCAAGACAGTGACCGTTATGGTTTAGTTGCTGCCGCAGTAGTTGATCCTGAGCACAATGTGGTATATGGTATAAATCATAAACTAGCCAGTGGTAAGCGAGTACATGCAGAACGTGCCGCAATGGCAAATTACATTAAAAAACATGGTGCTATACCCGAGAATAGTGTTATAATAACCACATTAAGTCCTTGTACGGATGAGATGCCGGATCGTAAAGGTCCCAGCTGCACAGAGCTATTAAATGGCAGTCCAATAACCAGAGTCTATGCCGGTTACCGAGACCCCAGTCAAACACATTTAAGTCATGATCTTTTTGACGTTGTTTATACTCAAGACAAACGTATTGAAGGTATTTGTAAGGACATAGCAGACTGCTTCTTGGATGAAAGTGCTTATACTGATCCTGCTAACTATAGAGGTGAAAGTATAACCGAAGCCAAAAAGCGTAAAGCCAAAACTCTAATTGATGGTATGATCAAAACATTGGAACGTCAAGGACGCACCAAAGATGAAGCTATTGCGGATATTAAAAAGCAAGTGGACACACAGTTTTATGAAAGCATTGATCACTTGGTGGAAAACTTTGCCGATGGTAAACATCCCGGACGCAAAGGTCTTGCTAAACGTAGTGGTGTTAATACCAAAGCCAGTGTAAGTAGTCTACGTAAAACTGCTAAACATAGTACTGGTGAAAAAGCTCGTATGGCACATTGGTTGGCTAATATGAAGGCTGGCAAAAAGAAACATGCCAAAGAAGCTGTAGATGAAGATGCTATCAATGAAATTGAAAATTTACAATCATACCATTATACCGGTGGTAAAGATGTGTTAAAACATCCTATGTATACCGATCCCAGAGCAGTAAACCAAAAGAATATAAAACCGTTGCCAGGTAGCAGTGGATTAAATTATGCCACTATTGATAATGGACGTTTGTTAGAAATAAGAATATTAGATCAATCAGGGCAAGAAGCCATTGGACAATTGAAATTGCTGCGGGTAAGTTTTCCTATCGATAATGCATACCAAGTGAGTACTGTCACAGTGGATGAAGATTATCGAGGACGGGGCATTGCCAAGTCCCTGTATGGTGTTGCACTAAGCATATTAAAAATAACCTTGCTTGCTGGATCACAACAAACACCCGGCGGTAAACGTAATTGGATGAGTCTAGCACAAATTCCCGGAGTTGAAGTTCGCGGCTATGTAGAATTGGAAAACAGTGATCTTAAATATAAAAAGTTACATAAACAAAAAAATGCCAAGGATCTCGCAAGTGCAGAGAGAAGAAACACAATAGTTGATAAAAATATTGATATTGTAATGGGACGATTGGGCGGTGACTATCTTGGAGACGACGAAGATGGTAATATGATTTTTGCTTTTGATGTGGTGCCCGGTACAGGATCATTGATGCCAGCAGTAAAAACCGAATTAAACAAACTCTATTATAGTGAATACGATATGTTGTACGTAACTGGATTGTATGCACAGTGGCGTGGTGCATAAAGTGTGCCGCAATGGTTAATGAAGCTCCGCCTGCCAATTCGTTGATGCCTATACATAAAACACGGAAAGTAGTATAGCTCTTCTTCTCCATTTGTCCGTGTTGCAACGGCACTAAATATTTATATGATCACCCAACAACAACTATTCGAAGTTATAGCCAAAGCTGAAGACTTGGATCCAACGTCGTTGACTTTGGAAACCAAGTTAAGTGATTTGGGTATAGATAGTCTTGCCAAAATGGAATTGATATTCCACGTTGAAGATCAATATAAAATTATGCTACCAAGTAACGAGCTCGATGTTTCGACATTGGGCGAAGTTTTGGATTTGGTCAACAGACACCTACCTTAGGACTTTATGTCACGGTGTGCCCGGCTGCTGGGCCGAATACTATGGGAGTCGTGCCCCGGAATGGTATTCTAAAGTGAGCAATTTACTCTTGCATTTTTACAACAACTCCCGTATAATACAATTTTAGGAGTAAACATGAGCGACTACAATCGTACATTTAACGGTGATGCAAAGATCAAACTAACACAACTGATCAACGAAGGTATGCAGGTACTACAAGAAGTTGAGGACCTAAATACCGGGCTTAATGAAACAATCAAAGCAATTGGTGAAGAATTAGAAATTAAACCTGCGACATTAAAGAAAGCAATTAAAATTGCTCATAAAGCACGACTAGGTGAAACCAATAGAGATCATGACGAATTGAACACAATTTTGGAAACGGTTGGTAAAACACTTTGAAGACTATTGTTCATACCTGTAGTAGCGTATTGGTAAGGCCCAACGGTATAGTACGTTATATCAATAGTGTAATAGATCTGCAACGCAGTCTAGGGCATCGAGTTATATTTGTGACTGATGCCAAACCCACACAAAAGATCAGCGCAGACAAAATACTTTACGTCAATGCCGAATCCGCATACATTCCCAATATGCGTGACGATCATGTGTGGTTACAGGTTTCGTCTCGGGTTGTATCACAAATTGAGCAGGCATTTAAACAACTGGATGTAGAACCCAGTTTGGTTATTGCACACGACTTACACAGTTTTCTAGGTTGTGAACGAGAGTTCAAGGATGGCGTTTTTGTACAACACGAAAGTGATGTAATGAACAACGACGGACGTTACAGTTTCTTAAGTGACGAATATTTGCAACAACAGATTGATGTTGTGAACCGTACCGAATGGCGAGTTGGCATGTGTGCTCCTTACAGTCATCAAATTCAGCCCAAACGACCCGTTTACACTCCGCCACCATTTGTGCCACAAGGTACAACAGGGGCCAATCAAACACGTGGATTGTTATACATCGGTGACACTACCGATCGTAAAGGTGCCAGAGAATTCATGGCCATGGCACAGGCATTGGCAGTAACTCCAACTGTGATCACACACGAGCCTGATGCTGAATTATTTGCCGGTGCAGATGTGTATACATTTGGTCTTGATCAACGAGACGAAATGTTCAAACTGATCAGCGAATGCCGTGTTGCTTTTGTGCCCAGCAAGAACGAATGTTTTAGTTTGGCTATATTGGAGTCGGCTCAATTCATTCCCACAGTGGTTGACAGTCAGTATCAATGGACTGAACATGTGGCGGACTTGGGTGTACTACGTGCCACCGGTGCCGAGTTGTATGCCGTAATCGATGCCGAATTACAAAGCACAACCAAATACGATCGACGTTTGCTCGACATTTGGGCCCGCAACAGTATTCGTTTTTGGACCAACTTGACCACATGATAAAAAATATTGTCGACTACATACGCATAGACTGGCAAAGTAATCCTAGACGTTTTTGTTTAGAATTATTTTCTTGGGCCTGTGCCACCGGTAGTGCTGTAACTTTTGCCTTGACTGCACCCAATGTGCCATTTGTTCCATTGTACTTTGTTTACATATCGGGCACAGTATCTGCGGCATGGTGTTGTTATACACGTGGCAGTTTTGGCTTGATGGCCAATGCTGTTTTTATAGCCACAGTTGATTGTTTTGGTCTTGCAAGATTACTAAATATTATATAGAGTCGTTGGCTATACCAACATGCAGAGTAAGTGTAAGCTCTAAATTACACAAGGAGTTAGTATGAGTTACGTAGATGCTCTATTTGATCGAGCAAAAGATAGAATTCACGTTGTTGAACGTGTTGACGGCGAAAGAAAGTATAAAGAATACGCTGCCGAGTATGTTTTTTATTACGACGACCCCAAGGGCAAACACCGCACTATATTTGATACTCCGGTTTCAAGATTCCATACTAGAAACAGTAAAGAGTATCACAAAGAACTAAAAGTAAATTCAGGCAAACGTTTGTGGGAAAGTGATATCAATCCCATATTTCGTTGTCTTGAATCAAACTATCTCGGGGCTACCTCGCCCCGATTACATACTGCATTTTTTGACATTGAGGTAGATTTTGATCCCGAAAAAGGTTATGCACCCACAAGCGATCCTTTTAATAAAATAACAGCCTTTTCCATTTACTTGGATTGGTTAGATAGACTTGTAACTTTGGTGGTTCCACCAAAGTCAATAAGTTGGGATACTGCTGAAGAAATCTGTAGCCGATTTGATAACTGTTTTCTTTTTGAACGTGAAGAAGAAATGATCGATACATTTCTTGAACTAATACAAGACGCAGATATCTTAAGTGGATGGAACAGTGAGGGATTTGATATTCCTTATACTGTGGGCCGCATTGTACGTGCCTTGAGCCGAGATGACCTAAGACGTTTGTGTTTGTGGAATCAAATGCCTAAAGAGCGTACATTTGAACGTTTTGGTGCAGAAAATATTACATTTGACTTGATTGGTCGTGTGCACATGGACTATATGCAACTGTACCGCAAGTACACATACGAAGAACGACACAGTTATAGCTTGGATGCTATTGCCGAATACGAACTAGGCGAAAGTAAAACGCCTTATGAAGGAACTCTAGATCAGTTGTACAACAAAGACTTTCCCAAGTTTATCGAGTACAACCGACAGGATACAATGCTGATTGCAAAATTTGACAAGAAACTACGCTTTCTTGATCTTGCAAACGAATTGGCACATGATAACACAGTATTACTGGCCACTACAATGGGTGCAGTGGCAGTAACCGAGCAGGCGATTATTAACGATGCTCATCAACGTGGTATGGTAGTTCCTAACAGAAAGGGTCGTGATGACAAAGAACAAACGCAGGCCGCAGGTGCCTATGTTGCTTAT